>Ga0256868_10001811_pt1 | contig 11382 bp, 10 predicted proteins | sample RVTome_13_FD_187341 | JGI IMG/M metagenome (GOLD analysis project Ga0256868, IMG submission 187341) | Soil microbial communities from uranium-contaminated site in the Upper Colorado River Basin, Wyoming, United States - RVT92D227 HiSeq ... | reverse complement strand
CGAAGCTCCTGCGGCTGCTCCAGGAAAAGGAGATTCGGCGGATCGGGGAAACCCGGATGCGGAGCATCAATGTCCGCTTTATCTCGGCCACCAACAAGGAGCTCGAAAAAGAGATCGAACGGGGCCACTTTCGGATGGACCTTTACTACCGGCTGCGCATCCTGACCATCGAGGTCCCGCCCCTGCGGGAGCGGAGGGCCGACCTCCTTCTCCTGATCAACCACTTCATCGATAAGTACAGCCGGGAAATGGGACGGGAGAAGACCTATGTCTCTCCCGGCGCATTGGAGATTATGGTGAACTATCCTTGGCCCGGTAACATACGGGAACTCCAAAACGAGGTCCAGCGCTGCCTGATCCTGGCCGGGGGGGACCGCCTGATCCGGGAGGAGCATCTGTCTGCTAGGATCAACCCGCAGCGGGAGCCGGCTGCCCCGATCAGCTATAACTACTTCCTGGCCAAGGCCGAGTTCGAAAAAAGGTTTATCCACCAGGCGCTCGTCCGCTTCGGCCAGAACAAGGCGCGGACGGCTAAGGAGGTCGGCCTGACCCGGCAGGGGCTTTTTAAGTTATTGAAAAAACATAAGATCGGCGAGAATGTCGAGGATCATGAAGGATCGCATCTCTGTTTCCGCTAGGACGCCGCCACTTCCCACTTCTTGTTTTTTTTGCTAGATTAAGATTACCATGACCGAAGGAAAAATGAAAACCGAGGTTTTCGAGGTGGTCTGTCCGTGCTGCCAGTCCGTCCTCTGGGTGGATGGGATCAGCCGGGAGATCGTCAAGACCGAGAGACATGCGGTTAAGAAGAAGGGGTCCCTGGACGAGCTCCTGGAGAAAGAGAAGAAGAGGCGGGGGGAGTTTGAGCGCAAGTTCGAGGCCACCGCCGAGCTCGAACGCCAGAAAAAAGAAAAAGCCAAGGAGGCTTTTGAAAAGGCTCTGGGCAAGGCCGGGAAAGATGATTAACTACCCGCCTGGGTCTCATCCTCGCGCCTCTTCGGGGCCATCGTGAACCCGGTGAAACCGTACCCGGCCAGGATAAAGAGGGCCGCCCAGTTGGCGACAGCCCAGGGAAGGTAACTCAGGACGGGCACTCCGAGCGCACCCGTAATGTAGACTCCAGCCATGCTCCAAGGGATGAGGGGCACGATTATGCCACCGCACTCGTCAATGATCCGCGAGAGGTTCTTGGCCGCCAGTTTCCTGTCGCCGAAGGCCGGACCGAGCAGTTCCCCCGGGATGATAACCGAAAGATAGGAGCTTCCGGTGACGAGCGCCGTAACGACGCAGGAGCCGATAGTCACACCAACCAGGCTGCCGACCTTCCTGGCCACTCTCATTATCCGATCCAGGACGACAGCCAACAGCCCTGTCTTCTGCATGATGCCGCCGAAGCTGAAGGCAGTGAAGGCCACGAGTTGGGTTTCCATCATGCTCATCAGGCCGCCGCGCGTCAGGAGCCTGTCCACGGCCTCGACTCCCGTCGCTGCGGGATAACCGGAATTCACGGCCTGGGCGATCCGGACGATCGACTCCTTCTGGAAGACGACGGCCAGAAAAGCGGCCGCGAGCGACGAGAAGAGCATTCCCGGTATCGTCGGCTTCTTGGCGAAGGCCAGATAGAGCACGATGAGCAAGGGCAGAAGGAGCAGCCCGTTGAACCGGAAATTCTTCCGGAGCGTGTCCAGGATGAGGTTCATCGTGTCGGTCGCGATCGTACCCGCCTCATACTTGAGCCCGACCACGAAATAGACCGCCAGGCTCAGCAGCCAGCCCGGAACGGCCGACCACATCATGTGCTTGATGTGGTCGAAGAGGTTGGCCCCCACCGTCACCGCAGCCAGGTTGGGGATATCCGAAAAGGGCGACATCTTATCCCCGAAATAGGCACCGGCTACGATGGCGCCCGCGGCGAGCCCAAGAGGCATCCCCAGTCCCATGGCGATCCCGATAAAGGCGACGCCCACGGTGCCGATCGTCCCCCAGGATGTCCCCGTGGCCAGCGCCGTGATGCTGCAGACGAGGCAGGCCGTGACCAGGAAGAATTTTGGCGAGATGAGCTTGAGGCCGTAGTAGATGATCATCGGGATCGTGCCGCTGGCCATCCAGGAGCCGATGAGGACACCCACCGTGAGCATGATCAAAATGGCCGGCATGGCTTTGGCGATGCTCTCGACGATGCCCTTCTGCATGTCCTCCCAGCGGAATTTGAGCAGGACGCCGAGGCATCCGGTTAGGAAGGCCGCGGCCACAAGCAGCACCTGGGGCCGGATCTTGTAGATTCCATACCCGACGCCGAGGAGAAGCCCCATGGCGATGAGCGGGAGGACAGCGACGCCGAGGGACGGGATCTTGGATTTCGCCATGATCAATCTTTGCCGGCCGGGCTGAACGTGCCCCGGGCAGTGACCATGCCGTCGGCCATCAGACGACGGCCGCGCGCGAAGACATGGCGCAGTTCCCAGCCACTGTCGAAGATGGCCAAATCGGCATCGTTCCCAGGCCGGATCTCTCCCTTGGCCGGAAGTTTATAGAAGGCAGCGGCGTTGGCTGAGAAGAGTCTCGCCGCGTCTTCCACACCGATCGTCCGCCGGCGGAGAAGAGACTGGAAGGTCCTGAGCAGGTCCTGCTGAGTGGCGATGGTCAGTCCGACCAGCTTTCCGGCGCGGTCAAAGAAGGGCAGGCTCCCGTTGCTGTCCGAGCTCACGGTCAGGCGCTCCAGCGGGACCCGGTGCTCGATGCATATGGCGATGGCCCTTTCGGCGCTCACCTCCGGATTTCCCGGTTCCGGTTCCGGCCCGACGGTGATGTCGATGTGACCGCCTGCCAGGGCCCAGCGGACCGATTCCTCGAAGAGTTCGGGGTTCCGGTTTACGTGGGTCGGGATCACCTGACTCGGCGGTATCTCGGTCTCGGCGGCAAGACGGAAGAGCAGATCCAGACGCCTGGGGCCGTCCCCGAGATGGAGATGGAGGACGCCGGCCTTTCCCCCGAGCATCCCGCCCACCCGGCAATCGGCCGCCAGCCGGGCGATCTCCGCAAATGTCGGCTGGGAGGACCGGTGGTCGGAGATGGCGATCTCTCCGGCCCCGATGACCTTGTCGATGAGGACGAGGTCGGAGCGGATGCTGCCGGTAATGGTCTTCGGGGGGATCTCGTAGGAGCCGGAAAAGATAAAAGTTGTGATCCCTTCGGCCTCCAGCGCCCGGGCCTTGGCCAGGAGCGATTCCAGGTGACGCGTAACCCCGTCCGTTCCCAGGCAGCCGATGACCGTGGTTACGCCGGACGCGATGATCTCTTCAATCCGGATCTCGGGCGCCCGCGTCGCCGGGCCGCCTTCCCCCCCTCCGCCCAGGATGTGGACGTGGGGGTCGATGAGGCCCGGCACGATGGCCTTTCCCGAGGCGTCCAGGAGTTCGACTGCCGGGCCCCCGATCTTGACTCTGCCCGGCTCGTCTATGGCCACGATCTTGCCGCCGGCGATCATGATGTCCTTCTCCCCTTGAGGGTCTGGACCAAAGAGGGTGCCGTTTCTGATCAAGGTGATCATCGTGTCCTCCCGGTTCATGCCTTGGATATACCACGGCCGGACACCGGGGTCAAACCTCATGGGCTGATTCCTTTTGTCCGCCGGTTTTGCTAAAATATCGACGCTGTGAGCCGCTGATGGAAGATTTCGAACGAGCTTTAAGACGCCTCGAACCCAGGTTGCAGCGATGGTTAGGTTTCCTCCTTCTTGGCAAGAAGATCGAAGTCCGGGGAGCGGACAACCTCGTCAAGGCAGGGCCCAACATCCTTATCGGCAATCACTGCGGCTCCTTTAAAGACGTCGCCGTCCTGCTCCGGATCAGGCCCCGGATGATCTTCTTCACCGCCAACAAACTGATCTTCACTAGGGAGAGCTTGGACGGCCTGGCCCAGAAACACCTCCGGCGGCATTTCAAGGAACTGGGGCCGATGCTCAATTCGATGCTCAGGCCCCTCAAAACGCGGCTTATCGATTTTGTCTCCGGGAACGTCACCAGCGTGGGGACCATTCCCGTCGCCCTGGAATCCAGCAAACGCGAAGCCATGGAGCTGTGCGAGGACTACCTGAGGAAGGGACGGGCCATCGTCGCCCTGCAGGGACGCGGACGCGTCCATCCCGACGCTCCCCACCCCTACATCAACGCCTTCAAGAGGGGACCGGCGATCCTGGCCTATGTCCTTTACAAGGAAGACGGAATCGTCGTTCCGGTGACGCCTCTGGCCATGTTCGGCACGCATAGACCCTGGGTGACACCGGGAACAATCAAGGTTAATGTCGGGGCTCCGATGGACATCCTCCCCCACTTGTCAGAGGATTTCAGCAAGAGCATCGAGGGTTTCAGGAAGGCCCTCGAGGTCCGTGTCAAGGCGCTTTTTTTGGAGCTGATCGGAGCCTAGGGAAGGAACCGGCCGTCCTGGACAGTAACCCTTCCGTCGGCCAGGATGATGACCCTGCGGGACGGGTGTAAGGGGGAAAAGTGGCTACTCCTGGCCATCGAACCGCGAGAGGATATCGTTGTTAACCTGCATGAACAGGTTGTAGTTGATCTTGACGTCCCTTTCTCCCCGCAGTTTATCGACGTAAGCCTGGAGGAATCGGTTCTTTTTGGCCTCCAGGAAATTTGTCAGTTCGGTCTGTCTGTTCTTATCGAATTCCTCGCGGCTGGCTTCTTTTCTCTCCAAGACTCGAACCAGGGCGTATCCGGTGGCGAACTCGACGGGCTCGCTGGTTTGGTTGAGGGGAAGTGAAAAAGCCAAGCGGTCGATCTCCGGGCTTTCTCCGATGACGCCCAGGTATTGTTCTTTCTTGTGTTCAGCCACCGATTTAAATTCGAGTCCCACCTTGGAAGCCACTTCTTCCCAGTTCTTGCCCTCGACTTGGGGTAGGGCCTCCCGGATCTTGAGGAGCGTAATCTCCTTCTGTTTACCGGCCCTAACGTCCTTCTCGACGTCCTGGCCCACCTCCTCGAATGTCGCCGGTCTCGGAGCTTCGACCTTCTCCAGTTCGGCGATCCCGGTCCCAGCGAACGCGTAGATCGGAGAGGAGATTTGCCTCTCCTTGAGCCCGAAGAGCGCTTGGCTGACCGACCCGGCCGGATCGAACTCCTCCAGGGCCTGGCCCTGTTTAAGCAGACCGGTGCTTTTGACTTTCAGACCCATTTTTTGAGCGGCTACATCCAGGCTCCTCTCCCGGCGAGCGGTCTTCTCGATCTGGGCGATCCTCTGCGCCGCCAGTTCCCTGGCCTTTTGGTCCTCCAATGTCGTCTTAATGCGCTCCCTGACCTCCTCCAGGGCCTGCGTTTTTTCCGGTTCCTTTTCGGTCACCTTGAGGATGGAGAAACCGTCGGCCGTTTCGACGAGGCCCGACACCTGGCCGGCGGTGAGCTTTTCGATCTCTTCCCTCTCCTTGGAGGAGAGGCGGCGCCAGTCGTCGAAACCCCAATCACCGCCTTCCTTGGCTTTCTCATCCTGGGAAAAAGTCTGGGCTATCTGGGCGAAATCGCTTCCCCCTGTTAGACGGTCCAAGACAGCCTGGGCGTCCTTCTGGAGCGTGGCCTTATCCTTTCCCGCGGCGGAGAAGAAAACCCTGCTGACCTTGTTTTTTTCGGGCTCTTTGAACTGGTCGAGGTTGTCTTTGTAGTACTTCTCGATGTCGCCGTCGTTCACCGGAGCCTCTTTCTTGAAGTCCTCGGTCCGCAGGAAGATATAATACCCCTGCCTCCTTTCGGGCAGGGAATACTTCGCCTTATTCTTTTCGTAATAGGCCTGGAGGTCGCCTGCCGCCAAGGTCTGGTCATACGGGACCTTGCTTTCTTCGAGCAGCAGGTATTCGATCTTGGCGCTTTCGTTCTGCTTCCTGTAATTCTCCCAGAGCTCTTCCGGAGTGGCGGTGATCCCGGCCGATAGGAGTTGGATCAGCTTGTTGAGGATGATCTCCTCTTTGAGTCCGTTCTCGAACTGAGACGTGGACGTCCGGTTGTACTCCAGAATGCGTCGGTATTCGTCGAAGCCGATGAATGTGCCGTCCCTCTGGAAGAGAGAGACGAGGCGGTCCCGGAGCTCTTGATTGGAGGCCGTGATCCCCATATTACGGGCCTTCTGGCCGAGCAGGTTCTGCTGGATCATCTGTTCGAGCACCTGCTGGGGGATGTTGAGCTGCTGGATGAAGCCCTTGTTCAGTCCGCGGAACTCCTTCTGCAGGGCTTCCAGCCGGTTGCGGAGGGCTTGGTAGTAAGAGTCCATGGTGATGTGGTCCCTGCCCATAAAGGCAATGGTATCTTCCTGGCCTTTTTCGCCCAGCCGGCCGGCCCCCCCCCAAATAGCAAAGATGGAGATGATGAAGGTGGCGATGACGATCCACAGTGTGGGCGCCAGTGCCTTGACGTTCTTTCTCATCGTCTTTAGCATGATCTCACCTCAAACACACAGCCGGAATTTCTATCGGCTTCGAAGTTCAGGATTCTTTCAGCAGCTTACGGGCGATGACGAGTCGTTGGATCTCCGAGGTGCCCTCGTAAATCGAAAGGACGCGGGCGTCCCGGTAGATCCGCTCGATCGCATATTCTTTGGAATAGCCATAGCCGCCATGGATCTGCAGGGCCAGGTAGGCGATCTTGTTGGCCGCCTCGGAGGTAAAGAGCTTGGCCATGGCCGCCTCTTTGCCGAACGGCCGTCCCCGGTCGCAGAGGTCGGCCGCCCGGTAGGTCAAGAGACGACCGGCCTCGAGGAGCGTGGCGATATCGGCCATCATGAACTGGAGCGCCTGGAACTCGGCGATTTTCTTGCCGAAGGCCTCCCGCTGTTGAGCGTAGCCTACGGCCAGCTCGAGAGCCTGTTGGGAGAGACCGACAGCCTGGGCTGCGATACCGATGCGGCTGGCGTCGAGTCCGGCCAGGGCGATGGCCGTGCCCCGGCCTTCTTCCCCGAGCCGGTTGTCGACCGGCACCCGGCAGTCTTCGAGAGAGATCATGGCGGTCGGGGAAGAGTGGAGACCCATCTTCTCCTCGATCTTGGTTACCCTGAAGCCGGGAAATCCCTTTTCTACGATGAAACCGCTGAGCTTTGGCGCCCCGGTCTCGGCTCCCGTCTGGGCAATGACGATCAGGGCGTCGGCCTCGCCCCCCGTAGTCACCCAGGCCTTGGTGCCGTTGAGGATGTATCCATCGCCCGACCTCACGGCCTTGGTCTTCAGGCTGGTGGCGTCCGAGCCGGCCCCGGGTTCGGTCAGGGAAAAGGCGCCCAGGATCTCGCCTCGGGCGGCCGGCGGAAGATACTTTTGTTTCTGGAAGTCCGAACCGAACTTCAGGATGGAGCCGCAGAAGAGCGAGTCGTGGACGCTGACGATGACGCAGACAGTCGCCGAGACCCGGGCCAGCTCTTCCAAGGCCAGTATGAAGGAGAGATAGTCGGTCCGGCTGCCCCCGAGCTCGGCAGGGACAGTCATGCCCAGAACTCCGATCCCCGCCAGTTTGTTGAGGATCTCCCGGGGGAAGAGGTGCTTGTCCTCGAAGGCGCCGATCTTCGGCGCGATCTCCTTTTGGGCGAAATCCCGGACCAGATCCCGGAGCATGATCTGGTCTTCATTCAATTCGAAATTCATTGTTTTCTCCCCGGCCTCCGGCTTTCTTTTCGAAAAAAAGGCAGCAGCCGGTCATAGGTGCTGTCGAGGTCCTCGATCAGGACCCGGGTCTGGCTGACCAGCGGCATAAAATTCGAATCGCCGTGCCAGCGGGGGATGACGTGGAGATGGAAGTGGTGGACGACACCGGCCCCGGCGCTCTGGCCGAGGTTCATCCCGGCGTTGAAACCGTGGGGACGGACGCTTTTCTTCAGGATCTTCAGGCTCAGCTGAAGGAGGCTGGCCATCTCTGCGCTGGCCTCTCTGCCCACCCTGTCGAATGAGGCCGTGTGTCGGAAGGGAGCGATCATCAGATGGCCGGGAGTGTAGGGAAACTTGTTGAGGAGGACGAAATTGTATTTTCCCCGGTAGAGGATGTAGGCGCGGCGGTCGTCACGCACCTTGAGGGCGCGGCAGAGGACGCAGCCCCTCATCCGGCAGACTTGTCGTACGTACGGGCCTCTCCAGGGGGCCGAGATGTATTCCATCAGGAGTTTATCAGCTCCTTGAGCAGCTTGCTGGGCTTGAAGTAGAGCACCTTCTTGGGAGGGACCTTCACCGGTTCTCCGGTCCGGGGGTTCCGCCCTGAGCGCGAGGTCCTCTTGCGGAAGCGGAAACTCCCGAAGCCCCGGATCTCTATCTCCTCTCCCCGCAGGATGGCTTCTTTGATCGAATGGAAAAAAAGGTTGACACCCTCTTCAGCCTCTTGTTTGGGGATGTCCATTTCGCTGGCGATCTTGTTGACCAGGTCCGCCTTAATCATTTTTTCCCTCCTTTTCCTTGGCCTGTTTTTTCGGAGCTCTGATTTTCTTGAATCGATCCCCCATGATGTCGCCCAGAGTGAGCCTGTTGTCCTGGCTGCTGAGGTACCTCTGGTAATCGAGCTTCTGGATCTCGAGCTGGGCAAGACGGAAGCTGAGGGAGATCTTTTTTTCCCGCGGGTTCAACTTGATAATCTTAGCATTCCTCTCCTCTCCGATCGAGAAGGCTTCGGCGGCGTTGTCGATCTTTCTTTCATCGAGTTCAGAGAGGAAGACGACGCCCTCAATGCCGGGAGTGATCTCGACGAAGACACCGAATTCGGCGATCCGGACGATCCGGACCTTGACCATGTCACCGACCTTCTGACGGTTGAAAAAATCCTCCCAGATGTCGCCCTCCAGCTGCTTGATACCCAGGGAGACCTTTTGCTTCTCCACATCGATGTTCAGGATCACGGCCTCGGCCTCCTGGCCGACCTCGAGCTTGTCCTTGGCGTGTTTGATCTTCTCCCAGGAGATGTCGGAGATGTGGATGAGACCCTCGACACCCGGTTCGACCTCCATGAAGGCCCCGAAGTCGGTGATGTTGGTGATCCTTCCCTTGACCCGGGCGCCGGGGCTGTATTTCTGACGAAGCAGCTCGAGGGGGTGCGGCGCGGCCTGCTTGAGGCCCAGCGAGATGCGCTTGGTTTCCGCGTTGACGTCGAGCACGGAGACGAGGACTTCTTCACCGATGGAGAGGAGCTTCTTGGGGTGGATGAGCTTGCGGGACCAGGACAGGTCCGAAACATGGACCAGCCCTTCGACCCCCTTCTCGAGTTCGACGAAGGCGCCGAAATCGGTCAGGCTGACTACCTTGCCCTTGATCTTCTGGCCGACGGCATACTTGTCCCCGATGTTCTTCCAGGGGTCTTCGGTAAGCTGTTTGTAGCCGAGGGAGATGCGTTCGTCCTTTTCGTTGAAGCCGAGGACGACAACCTCGACTTCCTGGCCGGTTTCGAAGATCTCGGACGGATGGCCGATCTTCCCCCACGACATGTCGGAGATATGGAGGAGCCCTTCTACGCCCCCCAAGTCGATGAAGGCGCCAAAACTGGTCAGGGACCGGACCTGGCCCTTGATCTTTTCCCCTTTGACCAGCCGGCCGAAAACCCTTCTCTTTTTCTTCTCCCGTTCGTCTTGAAGGAAGAGCTTTCGCGAGAGGACGGCATTTTCGGTCTTGGGGTCGAACTTGATGACCTTGAACTTGAAGCTCTGGCCGAGGAGTTTGTCGGGTTCCTTGACCATCTTGATGTCGGCATGGGAGTCGGGCAGGAAGGCGTCGATACCCACGTTGACGGTATAGCCGTTCTTTGTTTTTTCGGTGATTCTTCCGGTCACAAAGCCCTGAGTGTTGAAGGCTTTCTCCAGATGGTCAAGGGCTCGCAGGGAGTCGGCCCGCTTCTTGGAGAGGATGAGATAGCCGTCCTTGATGTCCGTCCTTTCGAGGATCGTTTCGATCTCGTCGCCGGGCCGCAGTTTATTGATGTCCAGGTCGGCGAAGTCTTCGATAGGGATGACGCCCTCGGACTTGAACCCGATGTCCACGAGCACGCCGGTGGCTGTCGTCTTGATCACTTTACCCTTGATAATCTTGCCGGGCGTGATCTCCTTGGCGCTGAACTGGTACTTGTCCAGAAGGTGTTCGTAGTCCTCGGAGGAGATTTTTTCCTCCCTGTCCGCCTGTTTCTTTAGCTCTGCCATTGGATGATGCTCTCCCTGTGCGATTGATGTTCGAAGCCATTCCTGATCCTGGCCACGGCTTCCTCGATGGCCTCGGGTGGAGTCGACGCTCCGCCGGAAATGCCGATTCTCTTCGCTCCTCTCAGCAGGCGAGGGGTGATCTGGCGGGCGCTCTCGATGAAATGGGTGTTCGGCTGCAGCCGTTTCGATATTTGGTACAGCTTGCTGGTGTTGGAGCTGTTCTTGCCTCCGAGGATGAACAGGGTGTCGACGCGGGCGGCCAGCTCGGATGTGGACCTCTGCCGAGTCTGGGTGGACCGGCAGATGGTGTTGTAGACGGCGAGCTCTTCCGTCCGTTCAAGGAGGGCGGCCACGACCCGGCCGAAGAGGGACAGGTCCTGGGTCGATTGGGCCAGGGCGGACCTCTTCTTCCTGGGAGGCAGGCGGCGGGCTTGCTCCTCGTTCTCGACGATGCGTCCTCGGCCGCCACTGTAGCCGATGAGCCCCTTGATCTCGGGGTGCCCGGGATCGCCGACAATGATGATCTCTTCGCCCGCTGTGGCGAGTTTCTCGACGAGTCTCTGGATCTTCTTAACGATGGGGCAGGTGGCGTCGACGACCTCGATTCGCTTTTTCGCCAGGGTCCTGTAGACGGCCGGCGCAACGCCGTGCGAGCGGATGATGACGGTTCCTTCGCGGATCGAACCCGGATTACGGACTGACTTGATTCCCCTTTTTTCCAGGCCGGCGATAGCCATGGGGTTATGGATGAGCTCACCTAGCGTCAGAACCCGGCCTTTCCTGCGGCGTCTGGCGTGGTGGGCCAGCTGCAGGGCCCGCTTGACGCCATAGCAGAGGCCCGAACTATCGGCGATGATGATTTCCATTTTTTCTCGGCGGAAAGGCAATGAATTATACTACTCAAACGGTCTCTGTTTGTCAACCCTAAGTATAGGAAATATCTCAACTTAGCCGCTTTTTTGAGGGGGATGAAGGAAAGCGCCCAGGCCCTTTTTTTGAACTTCGGCCGGAGGCGGCATTCCCTCGACTTCGACGGCCTTCTCCGGCTCGAGCTCGGCCAGGCCTCCGAGCAGGGCTTTGAGTGCGGCCAGATGCCGGGCTACCCGAAGGGCGAGAGGGATGCCTTCTTCACCGTAGGGGACGAACAGCCAGCCCAGCCGGGAAGCCTTGGCATAGAACTTGTCTTTCCCGTCGACGATCAGCGAAGACGATGGCTTTCCTTTGAGACGGCCG
>Ga0256868_10001806_pt1 | contig 11394 bp, 11 predicted proteins | sample RVTome_13_FD_187341 | JGI IMG/M metagenome (GOLD analysis project Ga0256868, IMG submission 187341) | Soil microbial communities from uranium-contaminated site in the Upper Colorado River Basin, Wyoming, United States - RVT92D227 HiSeq ... | reverse complement strand
ATAATAAAGGACGAAATCCTTGTCCGGTTTTGTCTTGGCTTCTTCGAAGCTCACCGTCGCCTGTCCTTCAGCCTCTTTGCGGACAGAGACCTTGTGCGTCGGAGAATAGATGTTGGAGATCGCAACTCGGGAGGAAATCTTCACCGAGATGCTGACCTCCTTGATCGGGTCATAGGAAAACTGCTCGGTGTTGAGAGGGTAGCGGTAGCGGACGAAATTCTTTTCAGACTTGAGGATCTCCGTGTAGGACAGCTGGACCCGCTTCTCTCCGCGGCCGGGGATCGGAAAGACGCGGGCGCGGAACATGTTCCGCCCGATATATTCGAGAATGGCCGGGTCCTTCATCCGCCGGACGATGTCCTCATAGATCCGGCGGGCCTGCTGGGCGTCCAGGATCTCCCCGGCGATCTTCTGATCGCCGACCCACATCGCGAATTCCGAGATCGAAGCCCCTTCGGGCAGCGGAAAAATGTATGTTCCCTCAATGTCCCGATCGAAGTTGTTGATGAAGACCTGGTCGATGGACGTTTTAGCGACCTGGCTGGTGATTTCGACCTTAACGTGATGATATTTGACGGTCAAAGGCAGAACGGCATCCCCGGGACGCGGCGGATGGGGAATGATGAAGCCGTCGGCGAAGAGACGGCCTGCGCTAATAGCAAAAAAGACAAGAATGAGAAGCTTAAAAGATGACCCTGCCCGGCTTTTTATCTTCATGGCGGCCCTCCTGATGCCTTAAAAACTTTCTTCATTAGCATAACCACGATAACGCCCATACCGTTTCACGGCTGGGCCGAAGTTTTCCGGCTCACCCACTCTCTATGCAATTGAGGGGGGACGTTTATTTCAAACTAATACAAACGCAATAAATAAAGTGACAATGTATGGGCGGCACTTAGGCCGCCCGAACGTGGAAGTCATTTTAATTAATGCCTTGATATTAATTCCCGAGTATAATTGAGACACCCTCCAGCGAAGAAAATAATCCCCCTCTCCCCCTTTAGAAAAAGGGGCTGGGCGGGATTTTAATGTTCATTTTATTCATCTGAATTATTCATGAATTACGTTGTATTTCCAGGTCCTGAATTTGTAGACGGGCGCCGAATTCGGGGACATGACCCAAATTCTCCGGAATTTGGGATCGTGTCCCCCTCGTTTTGAATTCGGCGCCATCTGCAAATTCTCTTCTCGAGGAAACCACACAATTTATGAATAATTCAGGTCAATAATGGCTCGATTTTTTCGCGGAGGGCACGGACAGAGGGAATAATTTCGGCGCTTTTGAAAGCCGTGAACTTCGCCCGGTCGCGGCTCAGGATAAAAATATGGGGAATTCCCGCTTCCTCTGCGGCTTTGATGTCGAAATGCGAATCGCCGACCGCCGAGCATTCGCCCTTCCTGAGATGCAATTCGTTCATGGCGGCGACAAGAGGCGCGGCCGAAGGCTTCCATAGGCCGTCGTCCCGGGTCATCACAAAGTCGAACGCCAATCGGAACCGGCCCAGAAGAATGTCCGTGTTTTTTCGCGAATTGTTGGTGATGAGCGCAGTTTTGATCCTTTGCTCCGCCAAAAAATCCAGGAAACCGCGCATCCCTCTTTTGAGAACAGCCCGCCGCGTGGCCTCCTCTTCGTATCTCTGAAGGATCTTCCACTTCCCGGACTTTTCCGGTTCCGCAAGACCGTTGAGATAGGAAAGAATGGGAACGCCCTGCGTCCCCAGGTCCGCCTTGATCCGGGGCCAGTTATAGGGGACATCGACGATTGTCCCGTCCATGTCGAAAAGCACGCCGCGGATCTTCATCCGGTCACTTTTTGATGCGCCCGACTTCGAAAAGCGGCTCCCCTTTGTTCGCCGGCGGCGTGCCGATAATGTACAGGACGACGCCAGCGAACGGCGCTTTGACATCGTCCTTGAGATTTCCTAAATAATCTTTAATGAGGCCGACCGTCTGCCCTTCTGCGACCGTGCTGCCCATTTCGACTTTAGGATAGAAAAGCCCATCGAAATTGGAATTGACGACTTCATACTTGTCGATCCAGACCGGATCGACGGCAAACTCGGGCTTCCCCTCGATCATCTTGAAAAGCCTCATGACGCTCAGGGAGCCCTTCATATTGCGGACGATGTCGTCCTCATCCGTGCGGCCTAGGAATCCGGATTCGGTCGTGATCGCCGGCTTTCCGCGGAGGATGGCCGTATTGCCAAGATATTTCGAATCGGCCGGGTCCTTGGTCCGGGTCGTGTCAATGATGATGTGACGGAGGCCGAAGGCCAGGGCCATGTCCTTGGTCTCCCGGTCCATCGCCTTCTTGTCGCTGATCATCCAGTACGAGTATGGAATAAGGGCCTCGTTGCCGTCGCCGCAGTGGAGGTCGATCAGGGCGTCGCATTTCTTGACAACCTCTTCGGTCAGAACGTAGGCCATCCTCTGGCTTAGCGTGCCTTTCGGGTCTCCAGGAAAAACGCGGTTTAGGTTTTTCCAGTCGTACGGGTTGAAATAAATGGTCCTCCTCTGGAACGAAGGCATGTTCGCAATGTGGACCAGAACGAGTGTTCCCGAAAGCTTCTTCGGGTCGATCAAGTCTTTCAGCCGATAGAGAGCCAAAAGCGGGGGATATTCGTAGCCGTGTATCCCGGCCACAAGAGCCAAAACCTTTCCTTTTCGGGCGCCGTGAATGATGGTCACGGGAATGGACGTCCCCGTCCCGTCCTTTTCAGGAACGGCTAAAAAGCCCGACTGCATCTCGCCTCGCTGCGCCTTGACCGGTCCAACCGAAAACTCATCAATGGCCATCGTTGAAGCGCTGAGGCATAGGACCGCCAGAACCAAACCCATGAAAGAGGGAAATGGCTTCGAATGCGTCATGGTCTCCTCCTCTCGTCAGGTGCGTGTTTTTAATTCTATCCCAGGCTCAGCCTAAGGTTCAAGAGAAACTCCAAGCCGTCCAAGCGAAGATCATAAGGACGAAAGAAAAATGTCGCGGCGCGGCAAGCAATTCTTTTTCCGGTGTCAGGCCAGTTTAGGGCGGGGTCCTGTCGGCTTCTCCGACGGGGGGAACCGACGGGACTGGTTCCCTGGGGTCCGGGGGCCAAGGGCGGCCTCCAGCGCCGAGGGAAATCACACGCACGGAAATGCTTACCGGATTCTCTTGCGTCTTGAAATTCATTTTGGTATAATCCGCTCGACTGAAAACAAATTTTGAAAGGGAGGTCATTCATGAGCAAGTTCCTGGCCATCTTCGGCGGATTGATCGCTATGGTCGGAGGTGTTCTTCTTGTGGTTTTCAGGTGGTGGGGCCACTTCAAAGCCTTAGTCCTCGGCGCCATACCTCCTGTCCTCTTCTTCGGCGGCCTGATCGCCTTGATCGCCGGCATCAGCAGCATCAAAGACGCCGCGAGAACAAAGAAGCTCGAGGAAGAAACCAAGGAAGAAAAGGCCTGATTTCTTCCTCTTTTCGTTGAGTGTCCCATATCGGCCTTTTTCTTCTCTCTTTCTTTATCTCTTTAAACTCGTCCGTCCCGGAAAATATCGAGAAGGCGTTCCTCCAAAATAATCCCCGCCTCCTCTATTCTCTTTTCTCCTCCGCGCAGCCGGTCAACATCTCGCTGCCGTCACCCATTTCCTTTTCGGACCAGATCTCTTCCGAACAAGCGTATTTTTTGTTCCAGAAGATCTTCCGGACCTACACGACCTTCGAGTTTTTCCCGGAACCAGGCGCCTTCCGCTCGCCCAAAGAGGGCCGCTATATCCTCAAGGCCCGCTGGTCGTTTTGGAACAAGAATAAAAATCAGTACGTCTTTCAGATCTTTTTTTATGTCCGAAGCTTCCCGGGGGGAGCCAAGCTCGGAGACCTCTGGAAGATCACGGAGATCAAGGCGGAGGGGCTTTGGGAATGAACATCGTCCGCGGGAAAAAGAAAGGGTTAATCATCGCCCTGGCCGTCACGGCCGCCCTGGCCTTCATTTTTCTGGGTCTGTCCTTCATTCTGCCCCGGCTCCTGACCGCCGATTATTATTCAAAGAGCCTCGGCCGGCTCCAGAACCAGGCAAAGTCCATCAAGAAAGAATTCGCCAATGTCCTCAAAGACCAGGACCAAAAACTGCGCCGGGCGGCCGGGCGGCCCTGGCCGGACTCGACGGAGCTGCGGTTCAAGCTTTTCAAAGACCTCGGGCTCGACTCTGACATCGAAGGCATCGCCGCCTACACGGAAGATGGAAAGCTGACGCTCTGGCTGGGCAACGTCTTGAACCTCGAAGAAGCGGCCCCCAACGGGATCTCGGATTCGGTGCTCCAGGAGTTCGGACAGACCCTCCTCCTGAAATATAAAGCGTCGCACTATCTCGTCTCCCTGCACTGGGTCAACGCCCAGACGCTTCTCGTCCTCTACCGCCTCCTAGCATTTATCCCCGAATTTAAATCGCCGTACCTCGAGGAATACCATTTCATCAGGCCCAGCTTGAGAAAGAACTGCTCCATCGACTATTGGGATTTCCGCGAGGACGTATCCGGGTTCGACAAGATGTATTCCCGACACAAAGATGAATACATCGGACAGCCCCGGCTTCAGGGAGCGGTTCAGTCCCTTTCCTTCCCCTTGAGAAACGAACGGAGCAAGGCTTTCGCTATGGTCACGCTCCGGTCCCCGACCCTGGCGGCCTCGCTGTCGTCCAAAAATGAATTTCTGCTCTTGTTCTTCTACGGCTTTATCGCCGCCGCGCTTGTCATTCTTCTTTGCATCGTGATCCGACAGCCCTCTTTTTTGCAGGAACGAAAGGTCTGGCCGGGACTGGTCTTTCTCGCCGTCCTCGCCGGATTCCGTTTCTTATTCTTTCCCTTCAGCCGGTTCGAAAAGATCCAATCCCTGCCGATTTTTTCGCCGACGCTGGCCAGTTTTTTCACTATCGGGAACCTGACCAAGTCGCCGGGAGATATCTTTCTCACCTCGCTCTGCCTGTTCGTCCTTTTCGCCGGCTTGTCCTTTTACGCCCAAAAGGCCGGATGGCCCCGGGTCCGGTGGGTCTCCGTCGCCTATCAGGTTCTCATCCTGGGTTTTTCCGCGGCGGCCTTCCTGGAAATCCAGAGCCTCTGCGCTCGGCTCGCTCTCCATTCCAGCCTAAACCTCCTCAAATTCAGTTACTCGGGGACCTTCCTTATTCTCCATTTTAGTCTGGCCCTGACTGTCGCCGGCTGCCTCTTTTTTATTTATACGCTCCTCCGCGGCCCGTCCGGAATGAATTCCCCGTGGTGGAGAATGCCCTTTCTTTTTCTCGTCACCGAAGCAGCTCTTTTCTTCGCCATCAGGAAAATTGATCCATCTCTTTTCCTTCTCCAATTCGCGGCTTTGGGATCCCTTGTGGTTTTGTCGCTGGTCCAAAAGTCGGCCATCAAAAGGAGTTTCCTGTGGGCCGCAATTGTCTTCCAAGTGTTCTTTCTCTTCGGAACTCTCCATCATGCCGAATCCGGGAAAAACCGGACGCTCGTCGAGCATTTCCTGAAGAATACGGTCCTCTCCCAAGAAGACTGGGCACGCTTCGTCCTGGACCAGTCGCTCCAGGAATTGGACCGACAATGGAACAACCTCCTCGCTTATCTAAAAAATCCGCAGGAATCCCCTGATCCGTCCCATTCCCTCTGGAAAAAAACCCTGGCGGCGAAGTTTAACTGGTACTCCGTCCTGGAGATCCTGGGTCCGGAAGGAACGACCCTCTCCCGCTTTTCATTGAACGTCCCGAAGATCTTTCGCCCGTGGACCGGTCCGTCTCCCCGCTCGGAATGGACAATCACCCGCCTGACAAGCCCGTTCATGGGAAAGGAGAAGGATTTCCTTGTCGGCTATAAAGACTGGCAAGATAACGAGACCACGCTCGGCCGGACGGTCTTCTATCTCTCTCTCGATTACGACATGCTGCCGTTCCTTTATTCCGCCAATCCCTATTTCGAGCTTCTGCGCGTCAATTCCCTGCCTTCCTTGAACCAGTTCAATTTCTGGATCGCCGTGTTCGACCTCGACGGAAAGATCCTCTTCAACCCGCATAAAATCTCTACGGGGTTGTCCCCCGCGTTGCGGGCGGCTCTCCCTCCCGGCGGACAAAGCCTTTGGACGACGCTCCGGGACAAAGGTATTACGTATCAACTCGACATCTTCCGCTCGGGCAACCGCATCTACGCCCTTTTCTCACCCCGAAAGACCTTTGTCCAGAGCTCCATCGATTTCTTCAGGCTTCTGTTCCTTTACAGCGCGATCTTCGTTCTTCCCGCGCTTATCCTGTATCTCTTCTATGCCCGGAAAAACGTTCAGCATCCTCTCTGGTCGTTCGCGAACCGGGTCTACATTTCCTTCATCGCCGTCGCCCTCGTCCCGCTTTTTCTCTTCACGTTCTTCTCCCGGAGCTTCCTCAACCGCGTCTTCACCCAACAGTTCATCGAAAAGGCCGAGATCCACGCCAATATGGCCCGGAGCGTGATGGATGATTACATCTATTTTCAGCAGCAGGACAAGGCCGAAGTCCAGACGCTCCCCGAAGATCTCATGCTCTGGATCAGCGCCGCGATCGCAAACGACGTCAACCTCTATGAGGAAGGCCGGCTGGTCTCCTCGAGCCGCAAGGAATTTTTCGATCAGGGGCTCTTTCCGGAGCTGATCAATGGCGAGATCTACTATAAGATCCAGTTCGAGAACAATCCCCTCTACACGCAGAAACGGAACATCGGCAACTTCTCCTTCCAAACCCTGACCATACCCTACGCCCCGCCGATCGGACCTCGCCTTATGATCTCCCTGCCATTCCCCTTCGAGCAGGAGGAGATCTCAAACGCCACCCGGGAGTTCGTCGAGTTCTTCCTCTTCATTTCGGTCTTTTTCGTCGCGACAGTCCTTGTTCTCGCCCGCGGGATCGGGGCCATGATCGTCACGCCCATCCATAAGCTGCTGTCCGGGACGAAAGAGGCAAGCCTGGGCAACCTGGATTTCGCCATCGAGTATAAGCCCCAGGACGAGATGAAGACGCTGATCGACGGGTTCAACGCCATGATCAAGAGTCTCAAAGACCATCAGAAGGAATTAGCGGACCTTGGCAAAAAGGCGGCCTGGGCCGAGATGGCCCGCAAGGTCGCCCACGAGATCAAAAACCCCCTGACGCCCATCCAGCTCTCGGCCGAGCACCTGCTGCGCGTCTATGAAGATAGGCGGGTCGACTTCGACCAAGCGCTTAAAGAATCCACCTCTTATATCATCAGCGAGGTCGAAAACCTTCGCCGGATCGCCCAGGAATTCCTGGAGATCTCCAAAGAGTCCGTTCTCCATAAAGAACCCTTCGGCTTCGACGACCTCGTTCGGGAAACGGTCGAGCCCTATAAAAAGCTCCTGGCGGAGCGCATTCAATTCAAAGAAAATCTCGAAGGCGGTGATTTCCGGTTCGAGGGCGACCGGGCCAAGCTGAGGATCGCCTTGAGAAACCTTCTGACTAACGCCATCGAGTCCATCCAGGGCAAAGGGGAGATCCGCGTCCGGCTGGCGAGCCAGCCGGGACTGCTGACGGTCCAGATCGAAGACACGGGCGTGGGCATTGAAAAGGACATCCTGAACAGGATCTTCGAGCCCTACTTCTCGACCAAAGACGTCGGGACCGGGCTCGGCCTTCCCATCGCCAAAAAGATCGTCGAAGACCATCAAGGGACGATCGAGATCTCAAGCGAGCCCAAAAAGGGGACCAAGATCACGATCCGGTTTCGCTTCGCCAAAACCTAGAATTTTTTCCCGAAATATGGAAAAATAGGCCCATGAACAAGACGCTGGTCACGTATTTCAGCCGCACCGGAAACACAAAAAGGGTCGCCGAAGCGATCTTCGAAACGCTCGCCGGCGACAAGAGCCTCAAGCCGATGAACGAGGTCCAAAGTCTCGACGAATACGGCCTGGTGTTCATCGGGTTTCCCGTCCATTCCCACAGCGTGCCTTACGAGGTCGAGAAATTCCTGAAGGATATCCCGGCCGCAAAGAAGATTGCCTTGTTCAGCACGCACGGATCCCTGCGCGGGCATAGACTGTCGCGGGAGGCCATTGAATATGCGGTCATCCTGACGTCCAAAGCCAAGGTTCTGGGGACCTTCTCCTGCCGAGGGCGGCTCTCGATGCAGGCCCTGGACGTTTTGAGCCAATCGCCCGAGCACCAGGAATGGACTGAAATGGCGGTCTCGGCAAACTCCCATCCGAATGAGACCGATTTGGCCGAAGCGAAAGCCTTCGCCGGGGAGATCAAAACGCGCAGCGTCCACGGAACGTATTAGGCATTCCGCGGCCCCAACTCCAACGACGAACGAAAAGAAATGCATAAACGGATGCCGGAGTGGTACGATACATGCCTGAAAGCGGAGAAGAAATAAATCTTGAGCGGAATTCAAAAAATGAAGATTATTAAAGTAGAAAGGAGGCCTGCATGAAATACGCGAATAAGAAAAATTTGTTATTTCTGGCGCGCGGATTGATCCTTGTTGCCGGGACATTCCTTCTTATTGGCGTCACGAATTCATCCTCACAAAAAACCGCCGATGATCTGGTCTTCGACAACTGCACGAGCGTCTTCGTCGGACGGCTCGCCTCGGCAGACGGCTCGACCATGACTTCGCATTCCTGCGACAGCGGGACCGACCGGACCTGGATCACGATCGTGCCCCGCATGAAACACGCTCCCGGCGCCATGGAAAAGGTCTATGCCGAGCCCAAGCGGACCAAGGGGCCCAACGACACGGACCGGATCGAGACCGGGGAGATCCCTACCCCGGCCGAGACCTACGCCTTCATAAACGCCGCCTATCCGATCATGAACGAATACCAGCTCGCCATCGGCGAGACGACGATAGGCGGCCGCAGCGAGCTCAAGACCGACAACGGCATCATCGATGCCCCCGAGCTCTACCGCCTGCTCCTCGAACGGGCCAAAACGGCCCGCGAGGCGATCAAGATCGCCGACGAGCTGACCAAGAAATTCGGTTACTCCGACTACGGCGAGAGCTTCACCTTCGCCGACACGAAAGAGGTCTGGCTCTTCGAGATCTACGGCCCGGGCAAAGGCAAGAAAGGCGCGGTCTGGGCCGCCCAGCGTGTTCCGGACGACGAGGTCTCGGTCTTGGCCAACGCCAGCCGCCTCCGCAAGCTCGACCTCAAGAACAAAGAGTATTTCATGGCCTCGGACAACGTCCTGTCGCTCGCGACTGAAATGGGATTCTGGAACCCTAAATCGGGCGAAGCGTTCGAGTTCTGCTACGCCTATGCCCCCAGCTCGCGAACGAGCCTCGGCTGCCGCCGCCGCGAATGGCGAGCCCTGAGCCTCCTCGCTCCCTCGCTCAAGCTCAACGGCGAGTCGGAAAACTACCCATTCTCCGTCAAGCCCGAAAAGAAGGTCACGGTCCAGGATGTCCTGGCCATTTTCCGCGACGCCTACGACAATACCGGCTACGACATGACCAACGGCCTGAACGCGGTCAACCGCAAGGGCGAGACGACTAAGAGCCCCGTTGCCGGCCCATTCATCAACAATGACCTGAAGGATCTGCTCCGGGTCAAACGCGAGCGGACGATCTGCTCGCCGGCGGCCACCTACCTTCAGATCACGCAATCGCGCGGCTGGCTTCCCGACCCGATCGGCGGGATCGTCTGGCTCGGCTACGACAATCCGGCCACGACGCCCCATACTCCATTCTACTGCGGCATTGCAAAAATGCCGGACTCTTACCTGGTCGACGGCCGATGGGGCTATAAGAGCGAGTGCGCCTGGTGGGCCTTCCGCCAGGTGAGCAAGCTGGCCAACTTCCGCTGGCAGGCTATGAGCAAGGATATCGAAAAGGTCTGGAAAGCGATCGAGGACAAGGCGTTCGCCGACCAGAATAAGATCGAAGACGAAGCGCTGGTCCTGTTTAAGCAGGATCCCGCCAAGGCGAAGCAATTTCTCACGGATTATTGCCTGAAAATAGCCGATCAAGCGGTCGAGGATTACCGGAAACTGTACCAGGATTTATGGACAAAATATAACTATCAGTTTTAAGGCAGGCCTTTTTTCTTAACGCTAGGATCGAAAATTTCGCGGGCCAGCTGGATGCTTTTTATAAGTCCCGGGGCGTCCGCACCGCATTGCTTTTTGGCTTTCCGCGAATCACGAGCGACCTGAGGAAGCATTTCTGTTTCCGTGAATATTGATAATTTATGAAGTGGGTGGCGCCGATCAGGGCGCCCGGATGCCCGAAGCGTATGGGACCCTCGGTGGTCATTTTTCCGAAGACGCGTTTCCGGACTCTCAATTATCAATATTAATCCCCCCTTCCCCCCTTGGAATTCAAGGGGGGCCCAAAAAAATGTACGCATCTTCGGTTAAGGTGGCGAGGGCAGCCGGGCTGGTCGGCGACAGGACCCACGGAATCATAATTTTTAATCGTCACAGAAAAAAGATGTTTTCTCAGCCTGAGGACAAATTGACATCCCTGGACAAATCGTCTAAAGTCTTGATTCGGTGCAAGGTATGATCAGACTCATCTATTACGCTTTTCTGGCCTACGTCATCTATCTCGTCTATAAATTCTTCCAGAATCTCGTAAAGAGAACCATGCCCCCGCAACAGACGAAGCGCCTCTCAGGAATGATGGTCAAGGACGAGTCCTGTAATACCTATGTCCCCAAAGAGGAAGCCATCCGCGAAGTGATCGGCGGGAAGGAATATTTTTTCTGCTCCAAGGAATGCCGGAAGAAATTCCTGGAACAGATGAAAAATTCCCGCTGAGGGTTTCTCTTAAAAATCCATCCAGCCGATCCGAAAATCCCGGAGTTCGCCCGTATATTCTTCCCAGCTCACGTCCGCGCTTTCAACTCGGGCTAAAGCCGGGCCGACCTTCAGCCAGCCGATCATGGCCTCTACCTTCGATTTTTCGCCCTCGACCAGGACTTCCACGCGTCCGTCATAAAGGTTACGCACCCAGCCTTTGAGGTCGAGCTCGGAGGCCCTCCGCCGAGTATGCCCGCGGAACATCACGCCCTGGACCCGGCCCGTCACCCAGACATGCGCGCGCGCGTTCATAGGGACAGAATCTTAGCATATTGATAAACAGCGGTAAAGACGAGCCGAAATCAAGTAAGCGATTCTTTTCCCAGTTTCAGGCCAATTTCGGGCGGGGTCCTGTCGCGGCTCTTCCCCGGCCGTGCTCGCGGCCAGGCCGCTGCGCGCGGGCGGGGAGCCCCTTCGCCACACCACCCCTGCTCGACTTTCCGGCGCCCCGGAGAAAGAAGTGCTTACTGAAATTAAGAAAAATCCGGATTAGGCCCGGGGTTTGCAGAAGCATTTCTCGGGTGCCTGGTTCCTCGCTCTTGTTCTGAAGATTGGTCCATCCTTCGGCGGTCGATAGCCG
>Ga0256868_10001805_pt1 | contig 11395 bp, 10 predicted proteins | sample RVTome_13_FD_187341 | JGI IMG/M metagenome (GOLD analysis project Ga0256868, IMG submission 187341) | Soil microbial communities from uranium-contaminated site in the Upper Colorado River Basin, Wyoming, United States - RVT92D227 HiSeq ... | reverse complement strand
GAAATGTGTCGAAGGGGCAATGAGGTTTGCGAGACTTTTCGTTCCTAACCCGAGGGACCTCAGGGAAGAAGACGTGCTTTCTATCTATGAGCAAGCCTATTAAAAAAACGAAGTGTCATTGCGAGGAGTAAAACGACGAAGCAATCTGATATAAGATGTTATTAAACGGCATACCCCCGAAGAATCTCAATCAGATCCTTCGGGCGTTGCCCTCAGGATGACCGCTTGGTAATAGGAAGAGCGGTCATTTTGGAATCCCTTCAGAACTCCACCCCCTCAAGGCATAATAATCCTGGAGCATCTTCTGGAAGTCTTCTCTTCGGATCGTCTTTTCATCTTTTCCCAGGGGCTCATCAAAAAATCTCTTGGGAAGAGTGTCGTCCTTGGCCGTGATGCCTTCGCGGAGGTTAAACTTTCGAGTCTCATTCTGAATGTTAGATGAAATCTTCCTCAGTCCCTTTTCATCCAGCTTGAGTCCAGTTGTTAGCTCAACGATTGTAGCAAGGTAATTCCAGTCCCAATAGATATCCCTGTAAAACCGGCACAAGATAAGCGAATCATGAATATTGAAGCGGTCTTCGAATTCAAGAAAGAGTTTGGCTTTTCCTTCCACCTGATCCGTTGGAATCATTCCGGCGAGTTCTGCTTTATAGAAGGTTGACCGCAGGTGGCAAGCTCCCCGATCTGAAGTTGCACAGGCAAGTCCCATACCTTTTAAAATTCTTGGATCGTAGCCCGCAGGATCAAGCCCTTTCACATGGATGGCCACGTCTTCCATTCCCCAGGCTTTGGCCGCATGGCGAATCCCCTCTGCCAGAATGGCTCCAATTGCTTTTTTGGATGAGATATCTTGAAGGAGCTGGGCAATCTTATCCACATCCCCCCATTTAATCTTTTCCTGAATTCGGCCCGTCTCCGAAGCCTCCATGGCAAAGGCACAGAGACTTCCGGCTGAGATCGTGTCCATTCCCAGTCGGTCACAGATATCATTAAGGTAAGCAATCTCCTCAATTTCATGGACCATGCACAGGCCGCCGAAGGCATAGATCGTCTCGTATTCAGGGCCCTCGATCTTCAGCCCTATGTGTCTTCCTTCTTTGATCTCACTTAGATTTCCACAGGCCATGAAGCAGCGGAGGCAAGCAGTGGGTCTCACCTGGCAACGCTCCAGGAGTGCCTCTGCACTGATCTTCTCCCATCCCTCGAAGGTTCCGAGGTGCCAGTATTTAGATGGAAAGCCTCCGACGGCATTGCTCATGGCAACCAGCATGGGTGTACCGAGCCGCCTGTAGTTTTGAGCACCAGGAGTATCCTTGCCCCTTTCTAGAGTCTCTTTTGCAAACTGCTGTATCTGATCAGGATGGGCCTGTTCTCGTTTCTTCTCCCCATGGAAGGCAATGGCTTTGACCTTTTTCGATCCCATCACGGCACCGACACCGGTTCTTCCAAGAGATCGCCAATAGTCATTTTCAATAACAGCATACCGGACGAGATTCTCTCCTGCCGGGCCAATGACGAGTGCAGCAGCACCTTTTTGGTTGACTCTTTTCAAAACCTCATCCTCTGTAAAGTAAGTATCTTTCCCCCAGAGGTCTTTTGCATCATGAAAGGTAACCTTTTGATCGGGGATCTCAACCCACACTGGTTCGTTCGATGCCTCTTCCAGGATAAAGGCATCATAACCCGTCCGACTCATAGGCTCAGCAGCTTTGCCACCCGAATAGGATTCCGAGAAGATACCCGTAAGAGGAGATTTTGTGAAAACCCCATGCCTGCAGGACCCGTAGATCCGGCTGTCGGTAGCTGGGCCAACACAGAAGATAAGCTTGTTCTTTGGGGATAGAGGATCAACTCCTGGAGGATTCTCCTTTATGAGTAAATAGGTGCCGAGTCCCTTTCCACCTAAGTGCGTTTCGTATACTGAATCAGGAATCGTCTCTTCTTGGAAGGTCTTCGTATTGAGGTTGATTCTCAGAATTTTGTTAAAAAAGCCTTTCATTCTTCATTGCCCCTTCCAGAAACTGGATTTGTTGATCATAGGCCGATCCCCTCTTAAGGCCGTGAACTTACCTATTCACACATTCATCTCCTTTTCCTCTTCGGTAATGCATTCATCCAAGATCTTGACCGCCTCATCGATCTCCTCTTTCTGGATAATGAGGGGAGGAGCAAATTCCAGCGCCTGCCCCATCGTTTTGATGATCAACCCCTTTGTTTTCGCCCGGCCGATAAGGCGAAGGGTCCGGTTGGGAGGGAAGGGAGTCTTCTTCTTTTTGTCCAATGTAAAATCGAGAGCTGCCCACAGCCCTGTTCCTCTGGCTTCACCTACGGTTGGATGGGATTCAAGGGCTTTTAGGCGCCCCAGAAAATATTCTCCCATTTTGTATGAATGTTCAATGAGATTCTCCCTTTGCATGATGTCGATGTTTTTCAGGGCTGCTGCACAGGCCACGGGATGGTTCGAATAGGTATGAAGATGATGGAAAATTTCAATGGGCTCCATGACCACATCGGTCACCCCCACTCCCCCAAGAGGGATATATCCACTGGATATCCCCTTTGCCATGGTGATCATGTCCGGCTGTATGTCGAAATGGTCGATTCCAAACCATTTGCCCGTTCTTCCAAATCCACAGATGACTTCATCGATGATGAGAAAGATTCCATATCGATCGCAGATTTCCCGGACGATTTTCCAATATTCTTTTGGAGGGGCATACGCACCAAAGCCCTGCTGGATGGGTTCGCCGATAAAGGCGGAGATCTGCTCGGGATCTTCAAATTGGATGGTGCGCTCAATATCTCTCGCGCAGGCAATATCACAGTGAGGGTAGGAGAGATGGAGCGGGCAGCGATAACAGTAGGGGGATTCCACGAAGATCGTCCCCGGGGCAAGGGGTTCCATGATCTGTCGCATGGGGAAGACCGTGCCAAGAAGATTCAATGCTCCGCCGGTCACCCCGTGATAAGCTCCCCGTCTGGAAATGATTTTATAACGTTTCCTGTCCCCCTTGAAAAAATGGTGATGCTTGGCCAATTTGATCGCCGATTCCACGGCCTCCGAACCACTGGAGACGAAAAAGAATTGATTTATTTTTCCGGGTGCGATTTCGGTTAAGAGGTTGGAGAGTTTGATTGCGGGCAGATTAGCGTAATCCATCGGAGTAAAATAGCAAAGGTCGCAGATCTGGTCGTAGACAGCCTGGGCAATTTCCTTACGGCCATAGCCCACATGGACGGGGCGGGTCATCCCTGCTTCAAGATCCAGGTAACTTCTTCCATCCTGGTCGAAGACCCGAACGCCTTCTCCTCTCATCATCACTGTGACACCTTCCTTGATTCGGTCCCTGTGAGTCCTGGCCAAAATGAGATGAGATAAATGATCCTTTTTGTTTTTATTAACTTCCATTCCTTTTATCCTCAAAAGGGATTTTAGCTGAGAAAACGGTGGGGTGGGTGGGCGCCTTCATCGATTATCTGCCAAGGTAAGCCTTCTTCACATGAGGGTGATCGATCAAGGTGGAGGCCTCACCTTCGAGTATCATTCTGCCGGTCTCCAGCACGTAAGCATAGTTTGCCACTTCGAGGGAGCGGTAGGCATTCTGTTCAACGAGCAAAATCGTCTGTCCCTGGCGATTTAGCTGGAGGACGACGTCAAATACGGCATCGACAATAATCGGGGCAAGTCCTAAGGAAGGCTCGTCAAGAAGAAGGATTTTTGGATCTGACATGAGGCCCCGGCCAATGGCCAACATCTGTTGTTGGCCGCCCGATAGAGTGCCCCCCGCCTGATCTTGACGTTCTTTCAAAATAGGAAACAATTCAAAAACGTTCTTAAGTAATTGCTCAGCACGCTTCTGATCTTTGAGGGGAAGGGCCCCCATTTTCAGGTTTTCAATCACCGAAAGATGTGGAAAGATCCGCCGGCCCTCCGGGACATGGGAAATTCCCATCCTTGCGATTTGGTGGGGAGGAAGTTGATCAATCCTCTGATCATTTAAAGAAATGGTTCCTGATTTGGGGTGAACCACTCCGGAGATGGTCTTTAAGGTGGTGCTCTTCCCAGCGCCATTCGACCCGACGATGGAGACAATCTTTCTCTCATGGACAGACAGAGAGATATCCCATAGGGCCGTGGCAATGTCGTAACTGACGGTGATGTTCTTAATGTCGAGCACTGTAACGCTCCCCAAGGTAAGCTCGAATCACTTCCTTATTGTTTACAATTTGATCGGGTATATCTTCAGCGATCTTTTGCCCATAATCCAGAACGGCGATTCGGTCGCACAGAGACAAGATGACATCCATAATGTGCTCGACAACGATAAGCGTGAGCTCTCGGGTTCGCAATGACCGGATCAATTCGATCGCTGCCTTCACCTCAGACGGAGTGAGGCCCGCCATCACCTCGTCCAGGAGGAGGAGGGATGGCTTCGTGCCTAGGGCACGGGCTAATTCGAGTCGCTTCCGATCCTCCAGAGTCACGTTAGCCACCTGTGTGTTTCCCTTATCATCCAGTCTCACCAATTCCAGGATCTCCCAGGCCATCTTTCGTGACTCCTTCAACGAAGAAGCACGAATAAAAGTACTGACCATGACGTTTTCCAAGACCGTCATTTTCGTAAAAGGAGCAGGGATCTGGAACGTCCTTCCGATCCCGAGCTCAGCGATCCGATGAGGATGGAGGCCGGTGATATTCTTCCCCTCAAAGGTTACCCTTCCTGAATCCGGGGTGTAGACTCCATTGACGAGGTTAAAGAAGGTCGTCTTTCCGCTCCCATTCGGACCGATGATGCCAAGGACCGTTCCTTTCTCCACGGTCAGGGAAAGGTGGTTGATCGCTGTAACTCCGCCAAAGGATTTTACGAGGTCATTCGATTGTAAGATCATCGTCTTACCATTTAAAGGTTTTCCTCAGTTGGCTCACGGCCTCTCGGGGAGAAAGGAAACGAGATTCCATGAGGCCGATAAGTCCATTCGGGATGAAAAGCACGACGGCACAGATTGCCACACCGATAATCACAAGGTAGAATGTCCCTTCCCCCCAAAACAACCACAAAATACGTTGGAGCAGCTGCACGACCACGGCCCCTAAGAAAGGCCCCCAGAGAGACCCAATCCCTCCGAGGAAGGCCATCACGACCATAAAGTCCGTGAGTTGGGCCCCCAAGACACTGTCCGGGTGGATATAGGTGACCCAATAGGCATAAATACCCCCCAGAACTCCCGGAAAAAATGCGCTCAAGGCGAAGGCCTTCATTTTGATCGACACCGTATCTACCCCGACCATCTCAGCGGCTTCCTCATGCTCTCTAATGGCCAGCAACTTATATCCAAACCGGGCTCGCTCCAGGAGAAAATGGGTTGTCAAGTAGGTTAAACCTGTCACGGCGAGCATAACATAATAAAAGTAGCGGAGATTGAGAAACGAAGGAAGCTGTAAGCCAAAAGCTCCACCTGTGACATCGAGGATGGTGGCAATCTGGCGTACCATTTCACCAAATGCCCAGGTGGCGATGGCGAAATAGGCCCCGCGCAAGCGCAGAGTCGGATAGCCGATGATCACCGCCAGGAGAGAAGCCAGGATTCCTGAAAACAGGAGTCCTATTCCGAAGGGCCATCCGAGCTTGACCATCATCAGGCCAGTCACATAAGATCCCAATCCGAAGAAGGCCCCATGACCGAAGCAGAGGTACCCCGTGTACCCTCCTATGATGTTCCAACTCTGCGCCAAACCAGCCCACATCAAGACTTCCGTGGCGATTCGGATCCAGAGGGGGGAGGCCAACCATGGAAGGATTAAGCAGATCACGAGGAGGAGACCGAGTGGCGTAAAACGCCAAACGGACGGCACTGGAACAGCCTGAGCTTTGCTCGCCTGCAATTCCATCAAATACCTCTTCGTAAGATTCCTTTAGGGGTGATTAGCAGCACCCCATACATGACCATGAAGAGAGCGACGAGGGTATAGCGCCCACCAATATAGACTCCGACAAAAGACTGTAAGAGGCCCAGGACAAGGGCCGCTATGATAACTCCCGGCACATATCCCATGCCTGCCAGAACAACAACAAAGAAGGCCAACGTACAGTACTTCGCTCCCATGGCTGCATGGATGGAGAAGAGCGTTCCGATCAGGACACCGGACATTCCAGTGACGCCCGCGTAAAGGCTGTAGACAAGCCCTCCAATCTTCCGGACATCGGCTCCTAAGAGGTTCGCTGTATCCCTGTCCTGGGCCGTGGCCCGGATGATGATCCCAAATTTTGTTTTGTACAGGAAGATCATAAAAAGGATCGTCACCAAGATCCCAAAGACGAAACCAGCGAAACGAAGAGCTGGAATCGTAAGAACTCCGATTGAGATACTCTTGCCGGATAGCCACGTTGTAATGGATTGGATGTGATAACCCCAGACTGAGAGAGCCCCTCCTTTGGCCAAAATGGAGAGACCAAAAGTAAACACCAGTCCCATGATGACTGGATTATGGCGTTTCCCACTCACCGCACGATAAATGAGAGGGTAAATCATCCAACCGACCCCACAGAAGATAAGAAAGATGATAGGCAAGTAGATCATGGGGTCATACCCAAAGTAGCGAACCATGATATAGCCGGTGTAGGCACCCAACATGACCCACTCGCCTACCGCAAAGTCAACGATATGCATCACCCCAAAACAGAGGGAGAATCCGATGCCAACAACGATGATGAGGCCTCCGATCAGGAGTCCATCAATGAGCATTTGCAGGAAGAGTTCCACGATCTACCTCAGATCATTGAGCTAAATGACCCCTCACCCTCTCCTCCATCCTCCGTAGCAAGCTACTGCCCTGGACGGGCCATGGGGGGAGAGGGATGGGGTGAGGGGAGGATTACCTTTTGTCCCACGAGGGGGTTGGATACTTGGGCGCCACTGCCCGAAGTTTCCCAGGTCCCACTTCGACTGTTTTTCCTCCCTGGTATTGAAGAGCCACGGGTTGCAGTCCTGCGTTACAGTGATAGGAATCTCCCTCCGTCGCAAACTTAATCTGTCCGTAGAAGGTCATAATATTCAGTTTTTCCAATGCACCGATAAGCGCATCTTTCTGGGCATCGGTCAGTGGAGGAGTTGCCTTGATCATGCGCAGGGCTTCTTGAAATGCGATGCCCGCTGCCGTTGAACCAGCTTCTGTGTAGTCGGGATCTGTCTTGAACTTGGCGACAAAAGCATCAGCATATTCCTTTGTCGTTTTGAAAAGGATGGTCGACTGGTGCTTCATATTGGGCGTCCAGACGGCGTTCCCAAAGACGTATTCGCAATCCTTGCCCAACCCCTTGCGAAAATCCGGGGTGGTCATCCCGTAATGCTGGACAAAGGCCTTAGGGTTGAATCTCAACTCTTTGGCAATCTTCATCATTTCGATGGCCGCCTTCTCATGATTGCCCATGGCGAAGATGTCAGGGTTGACAGCCTTAATCGAAGTGATGGCAGGAGTGTAGTCACTTCCTTCGGGGACGATTTCATACTTGAGCACCTTCAGTCCCAATTTTTCAGAGGCCGCCTTGAACGCCTCTGCCGTAAATTTAGAGAACGGGTCATCGATTCCCAAGATGGCAATGGTTTTAGGCTTGGGTGCGACGTCCTGAGCGAGCGTCTGGATGATCCCCTGGGCTGTGAGGTTGACCGATGGGATCGTGCCGAAGGTATATTTAAATTTCCTTAGCCATATTAAAGGAGACTCTGCCGATCCTGTAATGTGGGGCATCTTGTATTTCTCGGTAATGGGCGCGAGAGCTAAGGTGGGGCCGCTCGCATAGGGTCCCAGGATGAAGTCAACTTTTTCCTGCGTGATCAGACGTTCACCTGCGACGGCTGCCGTGGCTGGCGTGCTCTGATCGTCCGCGTAAACGAGTGTAACCTTATACTTCTTTCCTCCAATTTCAATTCCACCGAGACTATTGAGCGTGTCGGCCCACATGTCGTAGCCACGTTTCGTGACCGTTCCTCCAAAAACGAGCTCACCGGACAGAGAGGTCACAACCCCTACCTTAAAGAAATCTCTCTTTTCCTGGGTCTGTGCCGATTGAGGCGTGGTTAGGCTAATAAAAATGACCAGGCATACGATGAAAGCTGAAACGAGCCATTCTCTGAATAATCGCTTTTCCATAATGAAACCTCCTCTCTTTGTATTCGCTGCTTCTCTTTGTCCTCTCTTCGAATCTCCCTGAGCATCACCTCCTTAAAGGATCTTTAAGGGTCTTGAGTGGGCTGAAGTTCGCCTAAGCTCTCCTCGATGATCGACAATCCTTTTTCGAGTTGTTCATCGGGGATGACAAGAGGCATCAGAGGTCGAATGATGTTCGAGTGGGTGCCGGCGGAAATCATGATCAGTCCCTTCTCGCGGCAACGATTCACCAGTTGCTTGGTAAAGGCAGTGGCCGGTTCCTTTGTCTTTCGATCCACGACCAATTCCATGCCCACCATGGCGCCCAAACCGCGGACATCCCCTACCACGGAAAAACGCCCCTGAAATTCTCTAAATCTTTGTAAGACTCTTTTCCCTATCTTCTCTGCTCTCGATATGAGACCCTTCTTCTCAAACTGTTCAAGTACCGCAAGGGCTGCGCGACATGCCACCGGATTGCCCCCATAGGTTCCACCCAAGCCCCCGACCTGTGGATGGTCCATCAACTCCGCCTTCCCAGTGATGGCACTGAGCGGCAACCCTGCAGCCATTGATTTGGCCATCACCACAATATCTGGTTGTACCTCATAATGCTCCATCGCAAACATTTTAGCTGTCCGACCAAAGCCCGTTTGAATCTCATCAGCAATGAAGACGATCCCATTCTCCTGACAGATTTTGTTAAGGACTTTAAAATACTCTTTCGGAGGAACGACAAACCCTCCTTCACCCAGCACCGGCTCTACAATCAAAGCAGCAACCTGCTCCCCAGAGATGTGAGTATGGAAGAAATCCCTTAAAAAATAGGCGCAGTGAAGTTCGCAAGATGGGTATTCAAGACCAAATGCACATCGGTAGCAATAGGCATAAGGCATCCGATAAATTTCCGGGGCATAGGGTGCAAAACCAAATTTGTAGGGCTTCATTTTACTCGTTAAGCTTAAGGCTAAAAGGGTTCGACCATGGAAGGCGTCCTCGAAGGCGATGGTCGCCGGTCTGCCCGTGGCATGGCGTGCAATTTTGATCGCATTCTCTACAGCCTCTGCGCCGCTATTGGCGAACATCGTCTTCTTAGGAAAGTCCCCCGGTGTCATGGCATTGAGTTTCTTGGCGAGCTCCACATAGGGTTCATACATCACCACATGGAAACAGGTATGAAGGTATTTGTGGATCTGATCCTCGATGGCCTTCAGCACCTCTTCATCACAGTGACCCACATTCACCACACCAATCCCTCCAGCAAAGTCGATATATTCCTTCCCCTCCACGTCGGTAATAATCGCACCTTTCGCCTTTTCGGCAAATATCGGATGGGTGTTAAAGGGGCCCTGGGGAATATGTTTGTTTCTTTCATCCAGTAATGATTTATTGCTTTTCATTGCTTATACCTCATTAATCGAAATAAAATGCTTCTCCTTAACTTTTTGATTTAGTATCTTGATATCAAAAGGCAATTTTTTTATCAAGTATTTTTTTAGTTTTAGAGGAGAAAAGAAGAAAAGCTCTTCTTTCAATTTAAGATCTTATAAAATTCGCTTTTAATCTCAATTACTTTCATCTGTCATGGTTGCTATATCTTCTCTTTTTTCCCTTACGCCTAGGATCAGAGGCGATACCAAAATAAATAAGCCGAGGATTAAAAGTATCGCTGACAAAGGTCTGAGAAAGAATATAGAAAAATTACCAAGGGATATAAATAAAGACTTACGCAGATTATTCTCTAAAAGAGCTCAGAGGGCGAAGGCCAAGACCGACGAAGGTTCCTTCGTTTATTGCAATTTTTCTGGTTACCTCAAGAGTATTCATGGGGGTATAGGGAAGATAGGAGGCGGGACCGTACCCCTCCGTATAGGAAACAAAAGACCGATTTCTCAAAAAGAAACGCTTACTAAGCCCTAAGCCCATTTCCCTTGAATGGGAAAATTGCAGAACTTGCATTTTCCATTGATTAAATTCATCTCAAGAACATCAAAGTGCGTTCGGTAAATGATTCTCCGATTGCACGAAGGGCAGTAGGTGGAATTGTGAGTATGACCCGGAACATTCCCAATATAAACATATTTTAGTCCTTTTTTCTTTGCAATCTCATAAGCAGATTCCAGAGTCGAGATTGGGGTAGGTGGAAGTTGAGTCAATTTGTAATCTGGGTGAAACCTTGTGAAATGGAGGGGGTTATCGACTCCTAAATTCTCTCTGATCCATTGGCACATCTGTTCGATCATTTTTGGATCATCGTTTAAAGTCGGAACGATGAGATTGACAATCTCCAACCACACCCCTTCTTTTTTGACCGTCATGAGGGATTCGAGAACGGGCTTCAAGGTTGCCGAGCTGACCTCTTCATAAAACTTTTCGCTAAAACCTTTAAGATCGATCTTGACGGCATCAAGGACCGTCAGAAGCTTCATGAGGGGTTCTCGATTGATGTACCCATTTGAGACGATCGAAGTCTTAAACCCCATGGGTCTAGCCATGGACGAGATTTCATAAAGATACTCATAGTAAACGGTTGGTTCTGTATAGGTGAAAGAGATGGAATTCAGTTTTTGGTTCCTTGCTTCTTGGATGATTTCTTCGGGTGAATAGGGAGAGTGGTTTAATTCTTCGAGACTTTTCTGGGAGAGATGCCAGTTTTGACAATATTTGCATCGGAGATTACAACTGGCACAGGTGATACATAGTCTGAAATGGCCGGGGAAGAAATGATAGAGAGGCGCTTTTTCAATGGGGCCAATATCCACAACAGAGGGTTTCCCATAAACGATGGTATATAATTTACCGTTCCGATTCTCCCGATTCCTGCAGAAGCCCCTTTTCCCATCACTGATGACACATCCTCTCGGGCAAAGAAGACATTGTACCTTTTGCCCATCCAGATTTTTGTAGAACATTGCTTCTAACATTGAGACATCAACCCCAAAGGGTTCAAGGGTTCGAGGGTCCAAGGGTCGAAGACTGATGTGGTTGATTTTTCAAGTATTAACTTGAACCCTTGAACCCTAGACTCCTGGAACCCTTTCATTCTAATTTATTTTCTTATCTTTGTGAACAAAAGGAACAGGATGAAACTACTAACCTTGATCACTGCCATCATGAAGCAGGACTCCTTCAAACCTAGAATGGGAAGAAGGAGGACGCCCCCGAAAAGCCCTCCAAAGAAGCCTCCGAAGAGGTCTGCTCCATAGAGCAACCCGGCTGCCTGGCCTAGTGTCCCTTCCTTTGAGGAGG
>Ga0256868_10001803_pt1 | contig 11404 bp, 10 predicted proteins | sample RVTome_13_FD_187341 | JGI IMG/M metagenome (GOLD analysis project Ga0256868, IMG submission 187341) | Soil microbial communities from uranium-contaminated site in the Upper Colorado River Basin, Wyoming, United States - RVT92D227 HiSeq ... | reverse complement strand
CGTTGTAGGAATTGATTTAGGATTAATCAACATCGTAACCGTTGTAAATAACGCAGGATTAAAACCCTTCGTTGTTAAAGGCGGTGTTGTAAAATCTATCAATTAATTCTACAATAAACAGCTCGCAAAATATAAATCCGTTAAAGATAAACAGAGCTACGAGTTTGAGACCAAAAAATTGTTAACATTTACGAGAAAGCGGAACAATAAAATAAACGACGCGTTTCACAAGATTTCAAGGAATGTAATTAATTATTGCGTTGAGAACAATTTTGGAACGATGGTTTTAGGATATAATAAAATGTGGAAGCAGAATATCAAAATTGGAATTGTAAATAATCAGAATTTCGTTCAGGTTCCGTTTTTAAAATTACTTAAACAATTTCAATACAAATCGGAATTAGTTGGAATTGATGTTATTAAAGAGAAGGAGTCCTTTACTTCAAAATGTAGTTTTTTAGACGGAGAAACGGTACTTAGAAGGAGGCACTATGCGGGGACGAGATTTACAAGAGGTCTTTTCAAAACAAAATCAGGAGTCATTATAAACGCTGATGTGAACGCCGGTTACAACATAATTAAGAAGGCAATCCCAAACGCCGATTCGGCTGATGAGATAGAGGGTGTAGGGTTACATCCGTATTCTATTGCTATCTCGTAATATAAAGCGCGTATAGAATAAAATTTAATTTCCATGAAGGGAAATATAAAATAACCTTTATATAACTAATCAAATTTTATGACTTAAATTTAAATTATAACGAAAGATATTTTTAAATAAGTAGTTAAATTTTTTGACGTAATATGCCTAAATGTTATCATTGTGGAGAGAATGTTTTAGACCTTTTTCAATGTAACGAATGTGGTCAATCTTATTGTTCTTTACACAGAGAACCGTTAAATCACGAATGTAATATAGTTAAAGAATCGTACAAATTAAGTCAAATCTCAACTCCAACAACCTCATATATTCCTGTAGAAGCCGAAAGTTCTGTAGTAAGAGGTACTACCGATGGAAGCTATACGTGGCATCGTCAGGAGAGGAGCATCCCAGAAAATGCTTTTAGTCCGGATTCAGGAATCAAATTTAAAGGGATACTATTCCCCTATAAGTCAGAATTTTTACATTTATTGATAGGGGCGATTTTAATTTTTACGATAGGTTTTATTGGTTTTTTCAACCAAAATTTAATTACACAAGGTTATCTTTGGTCTATATTAATGTTAGCAGGATTTTATACAACTGCGTTTTTGTTTCACGAATTTGGCCACCGTCAAGTTGCGTTGCATTTTGGATTGCAAACAAAATTCAGGCTTCTTACGTTTGGAATGACTATAACGATATTAAGTTTGATGTTAGGGATAATTACGCTGTACTATGGCTCAACTCCAATACCTTCTATTGCTTTACCGGGAGCCGTCGTTGTATTAGGTTTGGATAAAATAGATCGTAAAACGGGTTTATGCAAAGCCGCAGGACCTTCTGTTAATTTAGTATACGGTACTATCCTTCTGATTATTTCCTTCATGGTCCCGATTTATCCGTTAAATCTTTTTATAGGTTATTCTGCCGCGTTGAACTTTACTTTGGGATTATTCAACATGATTCCTATAGGAATTTTAGACGGACAAAATATCTGGAAATGGAACAAAATCGTTTATTTAATGTTATTTTTATCGTTATTAGCATTATTGATATTTGCCTACGTGAATATTTTTAGTCAAACCGCCTATTTTCCTAAAGAGGCTTAAACCAGAGAAAAATAAATATGTGCTTTTAAGAAAACGAAATTTAACGTTCAGTTCAAATCCAAAAAATTTAGAAAAATAAAAATAAAAAAGCATAAAAACATATATTAAGAAAGAATAACATTTCTTTAGTAAATTTGTTTTTTACGTTCAGAAAATATTAAAATCACACTTTTTAATGATGAAATTTGCCATTTTGCGAATATTGTGGAGAAGAATTACCTTATCTTCCATTTCGATGTAAATATTGTAGTGGAACATTTTGTAATAAACATAGATTACCTGAAAATCATCAATGTAGCTTCGAATCGAAACATAGACATGTGGTTCCTCCCCCTTCAAAAGAACAACAGCCATTATATCAGGACGCAGTAACAGAGCGCGACGAATTTCAAAACTACGAGAAAATTAAAGCAAGGGAAATAAAAAAATATTTAAAACCACCAAAAACTCAAAAAAGGAAAGCAAGACAAAGTTATACCAGTAGTTTTTCGGAAACTGGTGAGGCAAAAGCTACTAATTTTATTATAATAATGATTGTAATTTGTTCTATAACAGCAACAATTTTTTCTATCGTAGGTATTCCAGAATATATTGCCCTCAGCGTTTATGGCTTAATGCACTTATATTTATGGACAATCTTTACTGCCCTTTTTGTTAGTTATTCCCCGGATTTGTTTGGTTTACTGTTTTTGTTAATTTTAGTAATTTTCGTTTATAACATTGCTAAAACCATAGAAATGCGATTTGGAACAAAATTTATTATTAGTTTGTATTTATTTTGCGCAACTTTTACGGCGTTGTTTTATTTTTCAATTAGATTTATGCTAGCGCCGATTTATCCCATTGAATCAGAAATATATATTATTCCCGTGGGATTAGCTATAGGAGCAATTTTAGGATTAATTGCCTTCATAATTTACTTTAATCCAAATCAAGAAATGATGTTGCTTTGTTTTTTCGTTCCAGTAAAAATGAAAGGTAAAACTCTTTTGATCGTTTTAGTTTTATTCAGACTTATTCCAGGATTACTTTTTAGTTTGTTTCTTGGACCAGAATATTTAGCGTATTATCTACCGGATTTAGGGGGAGTTTTAGCGTCATATATTGTATTTTATAGTAAATTTAAAGCGAAATATAGAAGATAAATTAAACAACTATTATTTTAAAAAAATTGCTTATTAATCTAATAAAATGTCTAAGGAAAAAAAAAAATCAATAATAATCGAATTAAACGAAGATTTAATCAAAAACAACAATAGATTGGCTGAAGAAAACAACAACTTATTAAAAAAATATAATATTAGATCTTTTGATGTCGTTGGAGCAATAGGCGCGGGAAAAACAGCTATTTTAGAAAGTCTTTGTGACAAATTATCTGGAAAATATAAAATATTAGTAATTAATGGAGATGTGACTTCTAGAATAGACGCGGATAGAATTAATAAACACGGCGTTAGAACAATTCAAATTAACACTGGAAGAGAATGCGCTTTAAACTCCTATCACATAACTCAAGTTATAAAAAACATCGAACTAAGCGAATATAAAAATGGAATTTTGTTTATTGAAAATGTCGGAAATTTAATTTGTCCTTCAGACTTTATTTTAGGCGCTGACAAAAGAATTATCGTTGTATCGATAACTGAAGGGGAATGGGTAGTAATAAAGCATCCTTTGTTGTTTAAGCTTTCAGACATTGCAGTTATTAATAAAATTGATTTAAATGATATTTTAAATATAGATGTAAAGAAAATGATAAATGAAGCTCTACAAATTAATCCCAATTTAAAAGTAATCCCTACAAGTGCGAAAACTGGCGAAAATATATTAGAAATTATTAAAATGTTAAAACTCTAAATATTTTGTTAAAGAAGAATATTTTTTATCATCTATTATATTAGATGAATTTAATTTTTCTAAATCTTCAAAAGATATTTCTTCTTCGTTAAATAATCTTTCAAAAAAAAGAGTACAATTACGAATACCCTGTGACGGTTTAGATTCTGCCAAATCTTTCCACTCCATAAATCCAAATTCATTAACATATATCCAATATAATCTGCTTTCTAGTAAGGTTTCAATAAAATCTTCATCTGTTAAAATTTCTATTGTCCTAATCTTTCGATATTTTCTTACTGCATCATTATAAGTATCGGCAAAATTCTTTTGATAAATCGAATATCTTCCTTGTTTTTTCCATGATTTTTGAAAAGAGTTATGATCTTTATAACCTAATTTTGTGGCAATAGCTTCTAATCCAATATCTTTAACAAACCATTCAATCCAGTTTTCTTTTTTTACCCCTTTTATTAAATTATCATTATTTTGAATTTCAATAATATTATTAGCTATTTGTTCAAAATTATTCCAATCAAAATCACTTTTTTTTATAGCACTTCTAATTTGAGTTATATTAAGATTTGAAAACCATTTTCTAAAATTTTTCTTTCGCCGATACGAACGATTACGCCTAAGAACTTTAGCAATAACTTGCCATTCAAAGCTAGATTCTAATAATTTTTGCATAGTGGGTTTAAAAAATAATTCTAAAATACTTTCCCAGCTTTTCCAAAATCTTACAAGGTGGTGATAAATTTGTCTAAAATTAATTTTTATATTATATTCGTTTTGGAGCATTTCATTAATTTCTGGTCCTATATAACCTATACTAATCAAAAAGATAATGTCATAAATAGGTAAACTAACATAATTTCCCCCAGTTGGGAAATCAACCATATTTAATCCATTTGGATACAGAGTTCCATTAAGATTTATTCCTTTGACGGAATGTAAAAAATTTTTTATTTGCCATACCTCACGATTTTTTGTTGTTTCATAATTCCTATGTATCTCAATAATTTCCATAACAAAATATGTTTTATAAAGAAAATCTGCAACTTCTTCAATTAATTTATTAAACTGCCATTCTTCTTTGCCAGAAAAATTTTTTATTATAAAATCATCTAAAACAGAACCTTCAAAATTTGAATCATATTTACTTTTAAGAAAATGTTCCAAAACCTCTAAAATCAAATATTCTAAATATCTACTTGGTTTAGTAAAATTTTCCATATACGAAGTAATAGCATCATAAACATGTTCAACAAATCGTTCAAATAATGACTTCCATGTACGCCCAATATAAATTAAATCAGATATATTTGATAAATTACTAATGTCGATAGAACACTTAATTACATAAATAATACCTCCATAATCTAAAGTACTTTGATTTAAAAGTCTTTCAAATCCATCTTCTCCTTTAAAAAGATAAAATTTTCCATCTATCATTTGTTGAAGATGTTGTTCGCTTTTAACATATCTAGGTAAATCCCTTTGATTTATTAGTTGATATAGAAGATAAGACGCAATTTGATATGCTTTTGTTTCAACTTCAGTTATAGAATTTTTATTTACTATTTTTTCATAAATTCTTAATATAATATCTTCATTATTAGCTAAATCTATAACTAATTTAACTACTTCTTTTAAAGGTTTGTTAAGAAAATCAAACTCTGTTATGTTATCTTCTAAGTTAAGATCAAGATTTTTAGGGGCATTAAAGTTTTCATTATTGATTGGCTCGCAAGGAGTATGGCTAGAATATTTAGATCCAAGGATCTCTTTTTCATTAACCCTACAACCTCTTTTATCATTGTTTCTTTCTCTGTTATCAGTCAAAACTACTCAATTATAAAGATTAATAAAATAGTTTTTAACATTATAGAGTGCGATCATTTTTAAAATTAATAAAATCGTTAGAGCTTTAGATATTGACGATTTATTTAGAAGGAGCTTCGATTTTATATGTAGTTATTGTTTAGAATATTGAAAAAAATTGATGACCTAATAGACCAAGATTATAAAAGAAAGAAAATAATAATATTAATATAATTTAAAAAATAAAAAATAAACGCAAAGTCATGTCAACATTTAGACCATTTAACACAGAAATAAATACGTTTTTTGATAAAACAGTAAAAGTGTACATAGACGATAATAAGTTTTTTGTTGGTCAATTGAAAGGAGTAAGCGAAGATTCAGACCTCATTTTAATAAACGCTAAGAACGAGAATAATAAATCGTTTCCCAAAATATTTATAAAAAGCAATTACTATAACTTTTTAACTATTGAAGAGGAACCTTTTCCTATGAAAGCTTTAGCAGACAGAATTGCTGCAATTTTTTCTAAGGGGCATGTCGAATACAAAGAGGATCAAAAAATCATATCGATTTTAAGCGGGAAAATTATTGTAGATGAGCACGGCGTTCGCGGAGAAGGACCGACATTTGATAGAGTTAAAAAAATATACGACCAATTTAAAATGGATCTTGAAAGTTGAAAGTTCTTAAAAAATTAATTTTTATTTATTTGTTTCATCATTATTTTTCTCTTTATTTTTTACTGCTGCGATAAGACTTTTTAAATTTAAATCGGAGATAATGTTTTTTAAAGTTGCTTTACCTAACGGAGTAATTCTTATAATTTCAGAATTGTCGATCTTGATTTTTCTAATGTAATCGTTTTCTAGCAAATTTTTTACGTCCGATGCCCATACTTCCGAAAACATTTCTTTTAATTCTTCTAAATTGATATTTTCGTCAATTTCTTGGCTGAGCGCTAAAATAAGCGCCAATGTGCCGTATTGGCTTGGAGTTATTTTGTCGTCCTTTCCTTCAGCAGTTAAGATATAATATTTCTGCTCCAGAAAAGTTGAACTAATTAATTCAAAGCCAACATTTTTCAGATTAGAATAAATATCCTTTATTATTTCGTTAAAATCAAGATTCTCACTGCATAGATTTTTAAGATCTTCTTCTCTTATCATCTTTTGCTTATTTGTGAGAATTAGCCTTGTTAAATTTCTAACGATATTTTTATAATTGTTGTTATCCATTTTTCAATCAAATTTTTTCAATATTTATTATTTTGATGTTATTAATTTCTTTTTTCAATTCTAAATTGGAAACGATGAATATTAGATTGAACTCTTTTAATTCCTTTTCAAGTTCAAATACAGATAAAATTTTACTGATCGTACGAAATACTGAGCCTCGTTTATTATATTGAGTAGGTAAAAGTAAATTGGAAAATATGATGTTCTCAATTTTTAATATTATTTGGAACGAGACAAAAAATATAATTAAAAAAAATATTTTTTCCGGGGTTGTAAGATTATCAAAAGGTACTTCTTCTTTATCTCCACGGAAAAATTTTAAATAAACGCTTAAATCTTCGTTTTTTTCGTTTAACATTATCTGCAAATTTAATTGGAGATTTATTTGCGTCAAAAACTTATTTACTTTAATTTCTAAATCGCTTAAGAAATTTTTAATTAGTTGATATTCTTTGAAAGAATTTAATATCTCTGTCTCATCTGTTGAAATAATAAAATTATTTTCGTTTTTTTCGATAAATTCGCTAATTTCATTGATTTTATCGTCCATTATTTGCAAATCTTTAATATCTTTTCCTTTAAAAACGTTTTCTATGTTGATAATTGCCTTTAACTGATCGTCTAAAATTGAAATTTCTCGCTCAATTTCTTGAGGCGTTTTTACTAGTTCTATCTTGTTAAAATCGATTTCTTCTACAATACTTTCAGAGTTTTGTTCAAATGCAGATTTTAGTTCTTCCTTAAGATTTATGAATTTGATTTCGTCGTTTTTTACACTGTTTAGCATAGATTGATAAGTTTCGTTTAACTCCTCGAATTTAGGATTAACTTCTTGAAACTTAAGTTCAGTTTCAGTTAAATCTTTTTTTATTAAATTTATCTTATATTGAATTTCGTTTCCTTTTTTTTGAAGATTTTTAATTTTTTCCGATGTAGCGATTTTAACTCCGTTTTTTGCGTTAATTTTGTTGATCTCTTTATCGTTTGTTTTAATTTCATTGTCCATTTCGCGAGTTATCTTATTTATGTCTTTAAAAATATCTTTTTTTTGTTGAAGAAGTTCCTTAATCTGCAAATTATAACCGTCTATATTTTTTTGTATTTGATCTCTCTGATTTTTTAAAATTAAATAATCTTCTTTGAAATAGCCTAAATTTTTCTTACTTTTATTTATTGATTCGTTTAATTTATTTAATAAATCCGATTTTGTTGCTAATTCGCTAGAATATTTTTTAGCTATGGCTAATTGTAATTCTTTATTTAGCACTTCTCTTCTTTTTAAAATTAAATTGTAATTTATTATTTCAATTAAAGAGCGAATTATTTTTAGACATCTTTCCAAAACATCTGCATTATTTTGAGAAATTGCTCGGTATTTATTAATAAAATTTAAAATATTAACTGAGATCTTTGAATTTTTATAATTTTCGTTGTACTTTTCCAAAATATAGCTTATATCTTTAATATTAATTAAAGAAAAGTCTTTTATAACCTCGAAAAAATCGTTGAATTGAAATTGATTTTTTATTTCTTTTTCGAACTTCCCTAGAATTAACGTAAATTTGTCATTGATGGCAATGTTATTGTTTCCTATGGTGATATTGTGCGATTTTATCGGAATAATTAATTCACTTCTTATTTTTTTATTTATCGCCTTTTTCAAATATTAAATTTGTTTTTGAAACTTTCCCATTCGTCCCCTTTTTTCTTTTTTCTCTCTCGAACAAGATCTAAGGGATCTTTTTGATCGTCTTTCTGAACTAAAAATTCCTCGTCAAACTTGTAATCTAAACCGGATTTAAATTCCTCGATTTTATGAATAATTTCCTCGGAAATTTCTTTACTTTCAACACTTGTGGGTTTTGATTCAATTTCCGATAAGCCTTTTCTTTTACTTTTGCGTTGTCTCCGTTGAAATTCTTTTGGAGAATATTTTAAATACTCTTGATATCTCATTTGCTGCTCGTCTTGCGTTTTTTTTAATTGCACTAAAATTTCTTTCTCTTTAGTTTTATCGATTATTTTTTTTCTTTGTTCTAATTCTTCTTTTTTTAATTTACTTTCAATATTATTGAAAAAATCGTTAAAGGTTAAGTTTGGCTCGTTAAGATACAATTTTTTGAAATCTTCGATTAAAATGGGATCAATATCTTTTGGAATTTTATACAATTCTTGTTTAAGTTTTTCTTGAATTATTTCGTTATAAAAATGCTCCAATTTATCAATTGTTTTCAAGAAAAGCGAATTTTTTTTTAACGAATCTAAAAAACCAATCCAATCGTTTAAATTAATCGAAGAAATAAATAAGGTTTGTTCGACTATCTTACTAATTTTTTTATTTTCAATTAAATAAATTCCAATGTCCATTGTATTTTGAGATATTTTTAGTTTTTTAAGATCGTCTTTAAACGAAATCTTATAATTTTCAATAAGTTTATCTTTAAGATCGAGAAATTTACTAATATTTTCGTTAGAGATTTTTATTAATTTTTCGTGAATATTTTGCAGATTATTGGAAATACTTTCTAATTTAGTTAAAAATTCGTTATTTTGAATATTAAGAGAGATTTGATTGCTTTTTTCTTTAAAACTATTAAGGTTTATCTCTAAATTATTCAATAGTCCTTGTAAAACTTCGATTGTACCAGTTAAATTTTTAATTTTTTCGAGGTTAAATAATTGTAAATTACTCATAATCAATATATAATCTATGGTTTAATTTTATATCTCAGGAGGTCCATTTGACGCTCCTTTTGTACTTTTTATTTTTCCTTTTTTATTACTTTCTTTTCTTATATTGCTTAATTCGTATTGAGTATCAACATGCAAAGCAGTTCCCCCAACCAATTTCAAAGAATTATAAAACAAATCGTAAGTTAAAAGTTCAGTGTAAATAATTTTGAATAGCGCTACTCTTATTCCTCTCTCAATGTCCGATCCAGAATATCCATGAGTTAATTTTAACAAACCATTTATCAAATCGGTTTTCTCAATTTCGTTCCAAAAGATCTCGTCGTTAAATTCGGATAAATTTCTACCCAATTTTTTCTCTAATTCTTGTTGAATCGTTTGAATTTTTTTTAATTCGTCGTCTAATTTAATTTGGATCGCTTTATCAATTCCAATTTTAGTGAGCTTGACTTTATTTAGAAATGATTCTATTATTAATTTTCTCAATTTAAAATCAGGAAATTCAAAAGAAAGATGAAACGTAAATCTCCTCCATATCGCAGAATCTAACTGATGTTGATGATTTGTTGCTCCTATTATTGCTAATGGATAACCCTCGTAATTTATTCGATCAATAGCTTGAAGAAACGAAATAACTGCTCTCTTAATTTCGCCTACCTCGTGTATGTTAGATCTTTCAGAACCTACTGCGTCTATCTCGTCAAAAAATAGAATAAAAGCGCCCCTTTCTTTCGCAATATCCGCCGCTAAATCAATAACAGCAGTAATGTTTTTTACAGTATCTCCTAATAACGAAGAAACTAACCTATAAGATTCGACTACGCAAACAGGAATATCATATTCTTTAGCGAAAGCTCTAGTAAGCGTAGTTTTACCTGTACCTGGAGGTCCATAAAGAAGAATCGTTAGGTTTGGAGACAAATTCGCTTTTTTCAATTGTTCCTTAAATTCATCGTACTTTTTTAAGGCTTTAAAAAAGTCACTTAATCTTTCTTTCTGAACATCGCATCCTACTATGGTATTTATATTATCTTTAATTTCAGAAGGAAAATACACAGCACCATATTTTCCCAGTTGCTTTTTAATTACATCGTCAGAATACGTGACCTTTTTTTCTTCTTCGGAATTTTTTTCGTTTTCTTCTTTTGTTTTTCTCGTTTTACTCATTTTAAATCATTTTTATCTATAATTATTTATTTCTTCTTTCTTTATCAATTTTTTCGCAATAAATCGATAGTTCGTTTATTAATTCTTTCAAATTATCAATTTGAGACCCAATGAAGTTAAAAATTTCTTTTCGATATTGAACAGAATCTCGAATTTTCATTTTATCAAGACCCAAATATTTTGGAAAACACATAAGTTTCATCATATATGGTAACACTTTTTCGTTTGTTTGTAAATCTTTGAAAATAGGATAAAAAATGTTTTCGTCAGAAAGATTCCATTTCAATATTCCCATATACATTAAAAATGCAAAATTCATAGCAATCCAATTTATGAGTTCTTTTGATAGAAAACCGCGCCTAAAAGAAGCGAAAGCCAAATAATATAATATTAAAGTTTCGTTACTGAATTGAGGGGTAAGTCTTATTTTTCCGTCGGATTGTTTAATTTCGCGCAAAAAATTATTTTTTAAAAGAATGTTGATAAAATCTTCTCGGGGTGCTAAAAATATACCATCAATAACTCTTAATCCAATTCTTTCTACTAAACTTTCAACGGCTTCTTCTTCGGAATTTGCTATTGAATCAATATAAGGTAAAAAAATGTCCTTTTTCAAAATCATCGGAATTTCGTAATTTTCTTTTTCTGGAAACTGCCCAAAATTAGGATCTAAATTAAAAAGAGAAGTAATGTTATTGATGATTTGATACACTTTTGGGGATATACCGGGAATTACAAAAAAATCTGGATTCTCTAAATCTTCTCTATAGTATGTGTGTGGCTGTAGTATGTGCCTTTGGCATTCGTAAAATTTTGAAGAATTTTTTAATAATTTCTCGTAAATTATTTGAATATTAAAGCCTCTAGGAAACAAAGTTTCTTCTATAAATTTAACA
>Ga0256868_10001801_pt1 | contig 11408 bp, 7 predicted proteins | sample RVTome_13_FD_187341 | JGI IMG/M metagenome (GOLD analysis project Ga0256868, IMG submission 187341) | Soil microbial communities from uranium-contaminated site in the Upper Colorado River Basin, Wyoming, United States - RVT92D227 HiSeq ... | reverse complement strand
GAGCCTTGTGCGGCGGGCAGGCGCTTCGGCGAAGGCAAGGCGGTAACCTTTGGCCGTTCGGATTCAGTTGTTCCAAGCGTATGAAAACACTCAATTTTATACAAGTGACAATTTCCCATAATCTAAAAGACCCGCATTCTAAAGCTTTGGAACCTGGCTGCCTCTCTCCCTTTGCTTGCGATTACGACACAGTCTCTGAGGGGAGAGGGTAAGGGTGAGGGGGAAATTATAGCCAATTTTCTTTTCGATACCATTCATAAGTGATTTTTATCCCTTCCGCAAGGGAGAACCGAGGTTCAAACCCAAGAAGGGTCTTTGCCTTTGTGATGTCGCAGAGCCAATTCTTTTGAACCATCTCTTCAACTTTACCCTTGTTGATCAGGGGAGGCCTTCCGGAAAACTTCGAAATGAATTCCGAGAAGGAGGCCACTCCAGAAATCATCCAACCTGGGATGTGAATTTGGTAGGCATGGATTCCCATGGCCTCTTCAAATAGATTACCAATTGTATCAAGACGATAATCATTGCCGTCCGAGAGAAAGAAGATCTCCCCTCCGGACTCTTTGGAATCCGAAGCCAAAAGAGTGGCCTGGACAATGTCCTGAACATAACAGAGGCTGATGTGCTGTTCCTGTCTGGAGAAGATAGGATTGATCCTTTTTGAGAGGATTTTGAAAAAAGCCAATACATCCCTGTCCCTTGGCCCATAGACTGCAGAAGGTCTGAGAATGACAAAGGGAATTTCATGCCGATGTTCGAGACAGAACTCCTCTCCCTTCCGTTTGCTCCTTCCATAAGAGGAGACAGGTTCGCAATGGTCTGTTTCCTTCTTTCTTCTCCCATTTTGACAGGGACCAGCAGCAGCCTGGCTTGAGAGATAGATAAATTTTTTTAGATGGGGGTTTTTTTCAAGACAGGCATGGATCAGGTTCTCTGTTCCGTTCGCATTAACCTCGAAGTAGGTTTTCTCATCGATCGCCTTGGTGACTCCGGCTGAATGAAAGACCAGATCAACGGCTAATACGGCTTTCTGTAAAGAGGTTTTGTCACTGCAATCTCCGACCACAGGTTCGATGGGGAGATCTCTTAACCACTTTAAATCACTTCTATTCCGGACGAGGCATCGGACCTCATCCCCCCTCTGGAGAAGGGCCTCAACCAGATGACTTCCGATAAATCCTGTGCCTCCTGTAACTAATGCCTTCAGAATAAAAGCCCCCAAATTAAATTCTATGAATTCTATCTATTTCCACGGAATTGTCAAGGAAATTGAAATGTTGTAACACTTCGAATATTGGGGTCAGGCTTGCAATTTAGCAAATTATTATTTAATATGTGTTTATGGCCCGTAAGCCAAGAGTTTACTATCCTGGAGGGCTCTATCATGTCACCCTGCGTGGCAACGCAGGAGGGGCTCTCTTCTTCGATAACCGGGACCGGACTCGATTCTACCTCTTGCTACAAGAGGGGATCGAGCGTTTCAGGCATCGAATCCACGCCTTCTGTCTTATGAGCAATCACGTTCACGTGGCAATACAAGTGAGCGATATCCCTCTATCACGGATCATTCAGAATTTGAGTTTTCGTTATACCCGGTGGATCAACTGGCGTCAGGGCAAGTCGGGGCATCTTTTTCAAGGGCGTTACAAAGCTATCTTGGTGGATGCTGACACCTATCTTCTTGAGCTAACCCGCTACATTCATCTCAATCCGCTAAGGGCAGGAATCGTAAAAGAACCAGGGGACTACGCATGGAGCGGCCATCGTGCCTATCTTGGCCGAGAAGTGATTCCCTGGCTAACGACGGATTGGGTTCTATCGTTTTTTTCAAAGAGAGAATCCTTGGCCCGGAGGGCCTATGGGCGATTCATCGAGGATGGAAAGAAAGGGAGTTACCGGAAGGAGTACCACGTGGGATCTGAGACAGACAGTCGGATACTTGGTGATGACCCATTCATTGACCGAGTCCTGGAGAAAGGGGAGAAGAGATCCAGACGCCGGGTCAGTCTCGACAGGATCATCAAGGAGGTGTGCAACTCCTTTTCCCTTGCAGGAGAGGAATGGTTGGTTTCGGGGAGAGATCATAGGTTATCCAGGGTCCGGGGGATGGTGGCATGGTTAGTGATGGAGTATGGGATAGGCACGCTTGGGGAGCTGAGCAAGCGAATAGAACGTGATGTTACAACATTAAGTTCGGCAGCGAGGCGCTTACAGATAAGATCCCAAACGGATATGGAATTAGCAGAAAAGGCGAGGCAATTATTAGATACCCTCTCTTAAATTGCAATATTGCAAGCCTGACCCCATCATTCATCAGACCCCATCATTAACTCGACGAATCTCTTGCCTATTAAAAAATATGATGCAACCCCCTCCTTGAAAGCTTGACTTGAATCTTGGAGCGTATTAGAATTTTTATCAAAAGGAGGAATAAATTAGCAGAATCTTTGGAAATACCATTGGTTTGAAGCCGAATCAGATCCGGAGGATTGAAACCATCTACCGGAGGAAGATCCCGCCTCGGAAGATTGTCACCCCAGAGTTAGCCCGCCTTTTAATAGATCTTTCAAATGAAATCCGGCGCCAGATCGGCATCCTCGTAAGCAGAAGAGGATCGATTGAAATGGTCATGGTGGGAGACCAAAGGGGGATTACCATCCCTGATCTGTCACGGTATAGATCTGGAATCCCGAGGCTAAGAGGGCTTCGGCTGATTCACACGCATCTTCAAGGAGAACCTCTGAGCGAGGAAGACCTGACCGACCTCGCCCTCTTAAGACTGGACATGATGATTGCCCTCTCGGAGGACGGGAAAGAGGATCAGGAAGTCGTCCACTCTGCCCATCTTCTTCCTGAAAACCCTGCGAAAAAAGTTTGGGAAATCGATCCTCCTTCCTCATTGAGGCAGATGGATATCGACTTTCTGAATTGGGTCCAGTCTCTGGAAGATGAATTTCAAAAGGGACAGAGAGCTGTTTCCATTAAGGGACATCAGGAGAATGCCATCCTCCTGTCGGTGAGCAGAGAGAGCAGGGGTGCCTTAGAGGACTCCATGGAGGAGCTAAGGGACTTAGCCAAATCGAGCGGGGTTGTCGTGGTTGATTCTATCATTCAAAGGCCTCAAAACATTTCGCAGACCACCCTTGTCGGAGAGGGAAAGTTAAAAGAGTTATTGGTGATATGTATGCAACAGGGAGTGGATTTGATCATCTTTGATCAGAATCTAACACCCGGCCAGATGGCCTCCATCTCAGACAGGACGGAGTTGAGGGTGATCGATCGAACTCAACTTATTTTGGATATCTTTGCACAGAGGGCCCATACTCGTGAGGGTAAGAATCAGGTTGAGCTGGCCCAACTCAAATACCTCCTTCCACGTCTGGCGAAGAAAACATTGGCTCTATCGCGACTCACAGGAGGAATCGGAGGACGGGGTCCGGGTGAAACGAAGTTGGAGATCGATCGCCGGAGGGCGAGGGATCGGATTCATCTCCTGGAGAAGGAGTTAGAACGGTTGAGCAAGAGGAGAGAACAGCGCAGGGCCCGCCGGCGAAAAACAGGGGTTCCTATTATCTCCATCATCGGTTATACCAATGCAGGCAAGTCGACCCTTTTTAATCTTCTTACCAAAAGCCAGTTCAATGTGGAGGATAAACTTTTTGCAACCCTGGATACAGCCACGCGACGGTTGAGATTGCCGAGTTCCTTCCATGGAGACAAAAAGTATCATGAGGTTGTCGTCACCGATACGGTCGGTTTTATTAAAGACTTGCCCAGAGATCTGATGGGGGCCTTCCGTCCAACCTTCGACGAAGTCAGGGAATCCGATTTGTTAATCCATCTTGTCGATATCAGCAGCCCAAGGGTTGATGATCATATCGAGGCTGTAGGAAAGATCCTTTTCGAGCTGGAGTTAGACCATCTCCCACGACTTCTGGTTTTTAATAAAGAAGATAAACTGGGACAGGAAGAGGTGAAAACGCTGTGCCGTAAATATGAAGCTGTTTCAATCTCTGCCCTGCGGTCAGATGGCCTCGGAGAATTCTTCTCTGCTCTTGAAAAAAAATTATGGGAGGTCACTCCATCGATGGATGAACTCTCGAATGAAGAAGATAGGTTGACAAACCGGAATTCGTTTGATATATCAAATTAAATATTTCATTGAGGAGATGAAAAAGGATGGGAACCCATCTGATTGATATTCCAGAATATCTGACCTTTGACGATGTATTGCTTCTCCCCTGTTTCTCAGAAGTATTGCCGAAAGAGGTTGATATCAGCACTCAACTGACCCGTGAGATACGGCTGAATATTCCACTGCTCAGCGCCGCCATGGATACGGTAACCGAGGCGAAAACAGCCATTGCCATGGCACAGGAAGGGGGGATCGGGATCATTCACCGTAACCTCCCCATATCCGACCAGGCCATGGAAGTGGATCGAGTGAAAAAGTCTGAAAGCGGGATGATCCTTAATCCCATCACCATGCAACCCGACCAAAAAATCTACGAAGCCTTAGAGGTTATGAAGAAGTACCGAATTTCAGGAGTTCCCATCACAAAAGAGGGAAAACTTGTCGGCATTCTAACCAACCGGGACCTCCGGTTTGAGAAGAGACTGGACGAAAAAATTTCAGCCGTGATGACCAAGGATCGTCTGATCACGGTGCCTGTCGGAACGACTCTGGAACAGGCTAAAGACATCCTTCATAAGAACCGGATAGAAAAATTATTGGTCGTCGATCAAAAGAACAACCTCAAGGGATTGATCACCATCAAAGATATTGAGAAGACGAGAAAATACCCCCATTCCTGTAAGGATCAACTGGGTCGACTCCGGGTGGGGGCTGCGATTGGTACGGGAAAAGACAGAGAAGCGAGAACAGAGGCTCTCATCAAGGCTGGGCTGGACGTTTTGGTGATCGATACCGCTCACGGTCACACGAAGGATGTCCTGGAGGCTATTCGCGATACAAAGAAAAATTTCCCAACCTGCCAGCTGATCGGAGGGAATATTGCCACAAAGGAAGGAACGGAGGATCTGATCAAGGCAGGAGTGGATGGGGTCAAGATAGGGGTCGGTCCTGGGTCGATCTGCACAACGCGAATCATCGCGGGAGTAGGGGTTCCTCAACTTTCTGCGATCGTCGAAGTGGCCAAGGTCGCAAAGAAATATGATATCCCCGTAGTTGCGGATGGAGGCATAAAATTCTCAGGAGATATCACCAAAGCCCTCTCCGCAGGGGCCCAATCGGTGATGATCGGCAATCTCTTCGCTGGCGCGGAAGAAAGCCCTGGGGAAACCGTGCTCTATCAAGGCCGGAGTTATAAGGTATATCGAGGGATGGGATCCCTGGAGGCAATGAAAGAAGGAAGTAAAGATCGATATTTGCAGGAAGATGTGGAGAGTGAGACCAAACTGGTCCCCGAAGGAATAGAGGGGAGAGTTCCCTATCGGGGAGCCATCTCCTACTGCATCCACCAACTCCTCGGCGGACTCAAAGCCGGTATGGGATATATGGGTGCAAAGAATATTCAGGAGATGCAGGAGAAGGCCAGGTTTGCACGGATCACCTCCTCCGGATTAAAAGAGAGTCATGTCCACGATGTGATCATCACCAAAGAGGCTCCTAATTATCGACTGGAGTAAAAAGGGCAGGGGATTGACTTGAAAAAGACCTTATTTATCTTTTTTGTGATCGTTTTTTCACTTCTCTACTATTTGGGTTTTCTAACAAAAAAGGAGACCCTTCCATTGTCAAAAGAGTTCTTTTCCGCAGAGAGTTCTTCTTCGATGGATCAGGTACTCGATCTCAAAGGGGGAGGATTATTCAAAGCAAAGAGCGCGGAGGGGAAACCTTTTCTCTTCACCCAAAAAGAGCTTGACCAGATTTATCAACTCAAATTGGATAAGGGGATCCGGAATTTTTCCAACCTGTCGATCACCCTGGTTCGGGAGGCCAAAAAGGCCAGGGAGGCTGGCGATTTGGACAAGGCCATTGAACGGGTGACCTATGCGAATAAAATCTCCCCCGACCTTCCTCAACCTTACTTCGAACTGGCACGGACACGGTTTCGACAGAAACCTTTTTCCATCAACGAATACCTTCCTGACGTGTTCAAGGGGTATAAGGCTCAACTGGGCCACTTTCCAAGCTCCCTTCACTTTTTTTATCAGGTCTTATACATTTTTTCCAATGCCATCCTCATGGCCTTTATCCTTTTCGGGATCGTCACCCTATTTAAATATTTCTCCCTCTATTTTTACGACATCCGGAAAAATTTAACCCAGGAAGTTTCCAATCTCCTCCTGAATGGGCTGAAGATCTTTGCCCTCTTCATCCCTCTTTTTTTACGACTCGATATCCTCTGGTCCTTTCTTTTCTGGTCTGTCTTGATGTGGGGTTATGTGCCGAAGAGGGAGAGACAGTTTGTTGTCGTCTTTCTGATCATTCTCGTTTACTTTCCCTTCTTCCTTCGGCTCACCTCCTCCTTTTTAAATGGGGGAGCTTCCAACGTCATCCTGGAGATGAATGAAGCAAACCATGAGAACTGGGATAAGGGTACGGAGGAGAGATTAAGAGCCTGGTCGCTGCTCCATCCCAATGACCCTGAGGTTCTTTTCACTTTAGGACTGATCGAAAAAAGACAGGGACGTTATTCTCAGGCAGAAGATTTTTATCGAAAGGCAATCCAGCACGATCCCAACTTTAGCGAAACCTATTCCAATCTCGGGAATGTCTACCTTTCGCAGAAGCAGATCCCTCAGGCCATTGCCTCTTATCAGCAGGCCATCGAACTTAATCCAAACAAGGGGGCCTATTATTACAATCTTTACCGGGCCTATTCCCAGGAAACCTTTCTTTCAGCGAAGACAGATAGAGCCTTCCAAAAGGCTCGACAGCTTAATCCCGGCTTAATCGATTACTATAGCTCGATCGATTCTCCCAATATGAACCGATTGGTGATCGATGAAGTATTGACCTCCCAGATGATCTGGGAAAGATTTTTGAACCAATTAATCGGAAGGGAAGGGCTCCTGTTCCGTCTTTTTAAGGCCTGGTTCGAAAGGGTTCCCTCCGCCCTTCCTTTCCTCGCCCCCATCCTTTTTTTAGCCTTTTTAATCGGGATGTCGAGATATACCCGCACAAAGCGTTTTTTAACGAGGTGCCCCATGTGCGGGAGTGCGACCCACCGGTTCTATTCGAGCGCCTTGGAGACACTTGATCAGGAATTCGTCTGTTTTAATTGTTTTCGTCTCTTTGTCCAGAAGGAGAAACTTCATCCCAAGATTGCGGAGAAAAAATCTCTTCAGGCCGATCAGTTTCAAAAACAGAATCATTTGACAGGAAAATTCCTTTCCTATTTCTTTATTGGATTTAATGAACTTTGGAAAGGTTCTTCTTTAAAAGGTCTTCTGCTTCTATTCGTCTTTTTCATTTTTATTCTGAGATTGATCTTCTGGGAAGGGGTCCTGCCGGACTTTGTCTTTCATACGTCACCTTCCTGGTGGGGCGTCTTCTTCTGGGGGGGGCTCTTCATCCTTTTCTATATTCTTTCCATTCGGTGGGTTAGGCGGCAAAAGCCTGAGTTCGAGGTTCAGAAATAAGAGGAGAAAACGATGGCTCTTCAGGGGACATTGAAGGATTTCAGCATTACAGAGATCATCCAGCTGATCGGCCAGCAACTAAAAACAGGTGTCTTAAAAATTCGAAGAGGAAAGAGCCTGGTGGAAATCTCTTTCGTCGATGGGATGATTGTCCATGTCTATTCCAATTACAGGGGACAAAAAGACCTCATCGGTGAAATACTGGTCAAGGCTCAGTTGATTACCGAAGAGCAACTGGAGCGCGTCTTAAAACTCCAGAAGGAAACGCTAAAATATATTGGAGAAATTCTGGTCGAGCTCGGTTTGCTGACAAAAGAGGATATTCTGAAGGTGATCACAACACAGATCTACGAGACCATTTATGACCTGTTCTGGTGGGAAGACGGGACTTTCAATTTCGATCTCAAACTGGTGGAAAGTTATAAGAAGATCCCTTTTGCCCTCAGCACGGAGCAGGTCCTGCTGAGTATCCTCCGAATGGTGGATGAATGGTCCGAGATCGAAAAGAAGATCTTTTCCCCTCACCTGGTCTTCCGAAAACCCTTTGGTGCGGAAGAGAAATCGGCGGGCGTCCTGTCTCCTCAAAGTTATATGAGGGAGAAACTGACTTCCGAACAGGAATTGATCTACAATCTGGTCGATGGGACCCGGACGGTCCAGGATATCATCGATCGGAGCCTCTTGGGTAAATTCAATTCGAGTGAGATCTTACTCAATTTAATGGAGATGGGTTTCATTGAAGTGGTCGGAATCCAAACCCCGAGCCTCGTCAAGAAGGTGAGGATGATCAATTTCAGAGAGTCCCTGGCCTTCGTCTACTATGGGGCCTTTCTGGTCTTTATCTTTCTCCTCCTGATCTATTTCAAGCCTAGTTTTCTATCCCTCTTCTGGGATTCCAGAATTGAACGGGTTGATATCGAAGCCCCCATCCTCTATGTGCATAAGGGGCAAATGAACCGGATTAAGAATGCCCTGGAGATCTACTACCTGGAAAAGGGGGCGTATCCCCAAAAACTCGAAGAGTTGGTCTCCGTCCGATTGCTTCGGAAAAACGACCTCTTCTACCGGAAGGGTGTCTCCTATCAATATGAGTTGAAAGATGGAAAATATATTTTGAAACATTGAAAAACGCCATCTAAGTTTTTCAAATCCCCTCTCCCATCCCACGATCTCAAAGGAATCTATGGATAGAACATCACATTTTGATAAGATATTGATCCTCGATTTTGGTTCACAGTATACCCAGTTGATCGCCCGTCGGGTGAGGGAATGTAAGATTTACAGCGAAATTCATCCTTACGATTTCCCGATGGAGAAGGTAAAGGCTCTTTCCCCGAAAGGAATCATTCTCTCTGGTGGACCCGCCAGCGTTTATGAGCGAGGAGCGCCCCTTTGCGACCCCCGACTACTGCGAATGGGAGTTCCCATTTTGGGAATCTGTTACGGAATGCAATTGATCAGCCATCTCTTAGGAGGAGAAGTCGTCTATTCCGAAAGGAGGGAATACGGGAAGGCCAGATTGGTCCTTGATCATGTGGGAAAGCTTTTTAAAGGGATCGGAAGGAAAGGGGAGACGCTTCAAGTATGGATGAGCCATGGAGATCAAATCCGTACCTTGCCTTCCGGATTTGATGCGATCGCTCATTCGAGCAATACGCCCTTCGCCGCGATTGAGAATCCTCAGAAAAGAATTTATGGCCTTCAATTTCACCCCGAGGTCGTCCATACTCAGAAAGGGTCCAAACTCATCCGGAATTTTCTCTTTCGCATTTGTGACTGCAGGGACCTCTGGACCATGCGGTCTTTTATGGAACAGGCGATGGGAGACCTTAAGGAGAGAATTGGGTCGGGAAAGGTGATCTGCGGGCTGAGCGGTGGGGTGGATTCAGCCGTTGTTGCCCTTCTCCTCTATCGCGTAATCGGCGATCGTTTGCAATGTATTTTTGTGAATAATGGCGTGCTGAGAAGGAATGAACCCAACCAAGTCCTCCATCTCTTCCGGAACCATTTTAAAATCCCTCTCATTTACGTGGATGCGGAATCCCATTTTGTGAGGCGGTTAAAGGGTGTGATTGATCCGGAGGAGAAAAGAAAGAGGATCGGGAAGGAGTTTATCACCATCTTCGAAAGGGAGGCTAAGAAGATCGGAGGGGTGAGATTTCTGGCCCAAGGAACCCTCTATCCGGATGTGATCGAAAGCATCTCCTGGAAAGGGCCATCGGCCACGATCAAGAGCCATCACAATGTGGGCGGATTGCCGGAAAAGATGAAATTGAAACTGGTTGAACCCCTGAAAGAATTGTTCAAGGATGAAGTGAGACAGCTGGGAACGGAGCTGGGCCTCCCGGATAAGATGATCAAGCGCCAGCCCTTTCCTGGCCCCGGGCTTGCCATTCGAATCATCGGGGAGGTGAACCGGGAGAGACTTGAAATTTTAAGGGATGCGGATGAGATCGTGTTGGAGGAGATGGCCAGGAGCGATTGGCTGGATCGGGTCTGGCAATCCTTTGCGGTGTTGCTTCCGGTGAAAACCGTGGGGGTGATGGGTGATTTCCGGACTTATGAGAATGTGATTGCTCTCCGGGTTGTGGAGAGTCAGGATGGCATGACCGCAGATTGGGTGAGGCTGCCCCCGAGGATCCTGGAGCACCTCGCTAATCGGATTATTAATGAAGTGAAAAAGGTCAATCGGGTCGTTTACGATATCAGTTCCAAGCCCCCCAGCACGATTGAGTGGGAGTAAACCCCGTTAGAAATTCCATCGGGGCATTAAACCGCGCCGGAATTAATCTGAAATGTAACCCCGCTGAAGAGTAGCGGGGCATTATTTCTAACGGGGTAAATAAAATAGGCTTAGGTTCAGGCTTAGTACATGATTCCATAAATACACTAACGTGTTATACATGCCGATAAATAGGTCCTTTGTAGTTTGTCATTCCGGGCTTGACCCGGAATCCAGTGTTTTCCTGGATTCCTGCTTTCGCAGGAATGACTCCCTTTTCCGTGACTAATGTTGTTGCGTATGGACCTTTTAGAGGCATAGAGAAAAAATACGTTAGCGAATTTATGAACCAATGTACTTAGGTTAAGGATAGTAAATAAAATAGGTTCAGGCTTAGGTTCAGGTTAAGGGTTAAGATTTTATTTCATCAACCTTAACCTCAACCTCAACCTTAGCCTTAATAGAATCCCTAACCTTGACTTTTATTCTTTGGCATTTGACAGTTAGTCATCAGGACATAATTGTATGGATGTTAAAGACTGTGCCGTTCGTGCTGAGCTTGTCGAAGCATGAACAGCGTGACAACACACCCTTTGACAAGCCTGTCCTGAGCAAACCGTTCGCCCTTCGAGAGCCTCAGGGCGAACGGTGATTGCCCGAATGAAGAGTATTGGGGTTATAAAAAATTTTCGGAATAATATGTCATCTCAATTATGGAATCCTTAGTAAATCTAATGGAACATTCTGCCTTTGTTCATCTCCATCTCCATAGCCAGTATAGCCTGCTGGATGGTGCGATCCGGTTTGAGGACTTATTCGCTCTGGCAAGACAGTATCGGATGAATACGCTTGCCCTCACCGACCATGGAAATATGTTTGGAGCCGTCGAATTTTATCAGATGGCCATTAAGCATGGAATCAAGCCCATCGTTGGATGTGAGACCTACGTGACCCCCAGAAGCCGATTGGAGAGGAAGTCGGTAGAAGGGGGAGAAGGGGTTTATCATCTCACCCTTCTGGCCAAAAATAGGACAGGCTACTTCAATTTGATCAAGTTGATCAGCCTCGCTCACCTCGA
>Ga0256868_10001800_pt1 | contig 11415 bp, 5 predicted proteins | sample RVTome_13_FD_187341 | JGI IMG/M metagenome (GOLD analysis project Ga0256868, IMG submission 187341) | Soil microbial communities from uranium-contaminated site in the Upper Colorado River Basin, Wyoming, United States - RVT92D227 HiSeq ... | reverse complement strand
AAAGCATCGAGTCCTTTATGCTATAATCAAAAAAGGAGGCATATTGAAAGAACCACTTCAGCATACGATAAAGGCTTTTATCAGGAAAGGAGAGAAATATTATATCGCTGAATGCCTTGAGGTACCAGTCGTAACTCAGGGTAAAACCATCGATGAAGTGGTTGCCAATCTCAAAGAGGCTGTTGCCCTGCATTTGGAAGGGGAAGACCTGGAACAAATCGGCCTTGCCCCGAACCCCACACTGATCATAACAATTGAGACGGAGCCTGTAACGAGTGTCGCCTAAGCTCAAGCGGCTTTCAGGCAAAGAAGTAATATCAATTCTTTCAAAATCTTGATATCGGAACATTGCGTGCAATTATAAGACAAACCTGCCGTTTTATTCCGGAAGATCAACTTAAAAAAGAATTCTATTCAGAATAAGCTTAATAAAAGGACTGGCTTTGAGTACCAATGGTGATTTAAGAGAAAATCTGATAAAATAATTTGATATCTTTTTAAACAAATGAACAACAATGATTGATCTTCATACACACAGTTTTTTCAGTGACGGGGAACTTGTTCCTTCAGAGCTGATCAGAAGGGCTGAGGCAATCGGCTACAAGGTAATTGCGATTACAGACCATGTTGACGCATCAAATATTGACTTTGTGGTGCCAAGGATAGTAACCGCAATAAAAAAAATCAAAAGTTATATTTCTATCGAGGCCATCCCCGGAGCTGAGATTACCCATGCTCCACCGCAGACTATCCCGGAGCTTGTAAAGGAGGCAAGGCATTTAGGTGCAAAAATTGTCGTTGTACACGGCGAGACCTTGGTTGAACCTGTTGCACCGGGCACTAACAGGGCTGCGATTGAGGCCAATGCCGATATCCTTGCACATCCCGGAATCATATCCGAAGAAGACCTTCTGCTTGCAAAGGAGAAAGGTGTCACACTCGAGATAACCGCTCGGAAAGGCCACTCTCTGTCCAACGGATATATTGCAAAAGAGGCGCTTCGCTTCGGTGTGCCGCTCTGCATAAACACAGATGCCCACAGCCCCTCGGATCTCATAACAAAAGAGTTTGCGATCAGGATACTCCTTGCTGCGGGTATAGAAGAAAAACGTATTGTATCTGTATTTGAGAATTCAAAGGCAATTGTAGAAAAAACTCGTAGGAGGGATTGATGCCAAAGGCAATCAAAAAAAGAGTACCAAAAAAGATAGAAGATACAGAAGCTAATGTAAGAGAAAAGTTTTCGAGCATTAAGGATACATTACAAAAGCGGCAGAAAACCGCATTGATATCCGGTATCGTTGTGCTCGCCGTCCTTATAGGCATCGCCGGTTTTATAATCTATTCATCTTCCTCACAGAAAAAGGCGAAGGGCTTTGAATATGAAGGCTATAAAATATTTTACAGTCATAGCCAGGCGCCACCTGCAAACAGCGAAGAACAGTATACAAAATCGCTGGATTTATTCAAGAAAGCATATGATACCAGGAAATCACCCCTGTCCCTTTACTATATTGCAGCCTGTTACTATGAACTTGGAAAATACGATGATGCACTGAAGACACTGAAAGATTTCACCCAGCGATACTCAGGTGATGAAAGGTTTCTTCCACTCGCATACCAGAAGATGGCGATAGTGTATATCAAGAAAGGTGATGCTAATGAAGCGAAGAAAACTCTCGATGCCCTCTACAACCTTAAGGGTGACCTTTATAAAGACCTCGCACTGATTGAATACGGGAGACTCCTTGAAAAAGAGGGGAAATTAGACGAGGCAAAGAAGAAATACCAGGAACTTACAGAGAAATTTCCGAATTCACCATTCATAGATGAGGCAAAGGCCAAATTGGTTGAGAAAAAGGAAGGTTAGATTTTTTTGGACTTGGTTTTAAGCTTTTTCTTGTTTTGCTTGTAAGAAACCTTTTTGACTTTTCCGGTCCTTGACTTTTTGCTCCTGGCGATAGTCTTCTTTTTCTGTTTATAAGAAGCTTTCTTGATTACCGCCCTGTCATCATTATCCAGCACTATTTTATCTTTTGGAGGGAGATAGATTGTTGCCCCCGCCTTAAGGGGCATGATCTTTTCCATATCATTCAGATCAAGGATAGCCTGTACAGGAATACCTGTCTTTTTCGAGATCGTCTTAAAAGTGTCTCCTTTTCTCACCGTGTACATGTCTACGGTGAATCTTTTCTCCTCGGATATCGATAACAGGGTTTCGAGAAAGATGTCTGTCTTGCCTTCAGGGATTCTCAGTGCATATTCGGGCATATCAGGAGGCGTGCACCATCTTCTCAGTTCAGGGTTTAACTCCTTTATTACGTCTACAGTAGTATCTGCACATTCAGCGATTACCTCAATGTCAACAGGTGACTGCAATGTCACGGTGTCATAATTCATCGGCGGATGAAACTCAAGGTTGTCAAACCCGTAGTTTTCGGGACTGTTTGCGATTAAGCTTGCTGCAATGAATTTGGGAACATAGTCCTTTGTTTCATTCTTGATATATCGGGTGTTGAGAAGTGACCAGTAATCATCTGCATTGCTCTTGTTCAGCGCTTTCATGATTTTGCCCTCACCGGCGTTGTATGCAGCCATTGCCAGATTCCACGAGCCAAACATTTCATAGAGGTCTTTCAGATAATTTGCAGCCGCCATGGTCGATTTTACAGGGTCCCTCCTCTCATCCTTCCACCAGTTTATCTGCAGGCCGTATCTCTTTGCAGTCGAGGCTATAAACTGCCAGTACCCTGCTGCCCGCGCAGGAGAATAGGCATACGGGCTGAAACCACTCTCGATAAGGGGAAGAAAGACTATTTCTTCCGGGACATTCTGTTCCTTCAGAATCTCTTTCATTAATTCAAGATATTTCCCTGACCTGCTGAGCCAGACAGAAAACCTTTCTTTTATTGTTTCGCTAAAAAGGGTTAAGTTTCTTTTGACTGCTTCAAGAGCAATTTCGTTTGAACTGTAATCAGCACCTATCCGGGCACTTTCCTGTATTTTTTCTTCCGGAAGGGTGGAAATAACCGGCTGGTCAACCAAGGTATCCTGTTTAAACTCTGAAGCATAAAGTTGTGATACTGATACTATGAAGATACATTGTAGGATGAATATCAGTCTAATCATATCAGCACCTTTTTTAGCCTAATTTTGGTTGTTTTGTCAATAGTAAAAGTAAAATTGTTCATTTTCATCCTACTAGATCTCGTTTTTGAATCCGGATTCTCCATAGGAAGCTTAAGCACTTTCTATGCCACCCGATCTTTTTCCAGAACCATTCAATTTTTCAGGAAAACTTTTTCGAAATCCTTTATAAGGATACGACCGGATTGACAAATTACGTCTATAGAAAAGACAGAAATTACAAATTCCGGAAGCTTCAGGGGCAGGGAGATGGGAAAGTGGTGGGCAGTCGCAGAATCGAACTGCGGACACGAGGCTTTTCAGGCCTCTGCTCTACCGACTGAGCTAACTGCCCACGACTTTTAACTTTACACTTTTGAGTTTTCCACTGTCAAGTTTGAGAATGCTCGAGTCCATAAATGCTGATCTTTTTTCTTGTATTTCGCAGTTTATCGATCATATTGATTATTTATTAGCATATGCTTTAATATTAAGCCTGTTTTAAGGGCTAACGATTCAGTTTAAAGTACGTGCAAAGATTGTTTATCTATCAATTAGTGTAGATAATTTAAAGCTTGAATGACATTAGCTCTATATGATTTTTAGTGTTTTAATATTAATCTATTGCTAATTATTTATGAAATTATTGCGGAGGGAAAATGAAGAAAAGGGATAATCTTGAGAAGGCATGGCTGCTTATTCCAGCGATGATTTTTCTAGTTGCTGTCGGAATGACTCGCCTGGTGTACGGAGAAGCTAACCCTGTTCAAGTTACAAAGACAAGCCAAAATATAGACTTTCATCTTAACAACGCCAAGCAAATCATCAGGTCTTCTTCAGGGAAAATTTATTATTTCATCGGAAATGCGGACTATGAAATAGCAGCGTATGCCTCTGAAAATGGAAGCGTTTGGAATCAGGTAGGCGCCCAAAATGAGTGGCTCTCCCGCTCCGGTTTTGCCGCTGCTATTGACGGCCATAATATCATTCACATGGTGACGTACAACAGGAATCGTCAACCCTATTACCAAAAGTTTAACACCACAGAAAGCCCCAGAGGAGACCTTTCCTGGGAAGGGTTTGAATTGCTTGAGATAGAGCGAAGCTTATCGAGTGAACGCAGTCCGGAACTGGGCAAAGTTTCTATTGCAATAGATGCCAATGATGTTCCTCATGTGCTTTATTGTCTGCATGAGACATATAAAGGGAAATTATATACTACTTTGTATTATGCAAACAGGATTGGGGGCGTCTGGAACAAGATAAGCATAATTCCCAAAGAAAGCAAGTGGGTTAAAGTTGACACAGCGGAGATTGCTATAGGACCTGACAATATTCCTTACATTCTCTTTGATTCATATATACGCAAAGGTAATGCAAATAATCCAACTTCTTTTGCTTGGGGCGCGTATTTTGGCACTGAAGAAAAGATGAGTTCCTTCGTAATCCATCAGAATGGAGACCTAAGAATTGCTGCTATCTCCTACGATAATCGTTATGTTGAGTATTTCCATGATCATGCTCAATTATGGAACAAGGGCTGGACAAGGACTAATTCAGGCATTCCCTGTATTCATCCTCTGTTGGTGCTTTCTGATGAAGTGCCGTACATAATTGACTTTACCTCGGATAGTGAAATTACCGTTCAGAGACAATTTGATCCGCCATTGCTTATTGTTTCGCCACTTATAGAATATGGCACTTTTCACTCCATTACAACAAAATGGAGTTATTATTACAATTATTCACCGGAAGGCATTATCGACATCGGTTTACAATCTTATCAACCTTCAGGTGATAATGCGGGTAATTTCTACTGGTATACCTCATACCTCTTCAAAATAAAAAGCGCATTTACTGCATCGCCTACTGAGGGATTCAAACCGCTTACGGTTAATTTTAGTGATAATTCCGTAACAGCGAATGGAAGGTCTATTGCATCATGGGCATGGGATTTCAACAATGACGGGGTTATCGATTCCACCCTGCAGAATCCCACAGCCGTTTATACTGACGCCGGGAAATACACGGTGAGCCTTACAGTAACAGATACAGACGGCAATACGGATACTCTCAGGGAAACGGATTATATAGAAGTGCTGAATGACGCAGACGGTGACGGCGTTGCTGATTCCCGGGACAATTGCCCCTCTGCATATAATGCAAGTCAGGTTGATCTGGATCATGACGGAGCAGGTGATATCTGTGATGATCATGTAGATCTAATCAGCCAGGCAATCCTTAGCACGGGTCTTAAGTACGAATATAGTTCCGAAATAAACAGTGTGGATGTTACGGCTATTTTAAAGGACGGGATGCTTGATCAGACAAAGAGGGTTCAAAAAAGTAAAAATAGGCACGATATATTGAGTTTCCGTTCAAATGTAGATGCAAAGCAATTGACTTCGTTTGTCTTGAGCATCTATGTTAATGGTCTTTATGGAGGAACTCCGCAGACCACACACGTCTATGCCTGCTCTCTAAATGACCTTTCAATAAAATTTCCTTTTCTTTCATTTACCCTTCATTCAGGATGGAATGACCTGGATCTTACACCAATTCTTCATTCGATGGACGGATTCGGGTTTGTGAAATTCAGGATTACTGCGCCTGAGAACTGGTTCGATATCTCAGAAGCATGGATGACTGCAGAATCGGCTATGGGATTAGATGAGTGGGAAATCTTTGTCAATCCCTTAAATCTGGATTTTGGCTCCATAGATGCAGGCGGATATACCTGGGCGGCTTTTACTGTATCAAATAGTGGCAAGGGTGATCTAAAGATAGGGACGATATCAAATCCGTCAGAACCATTCAGGATTGTATCTGATGAATGTTCCGGCAAGATACTATCTGCTTCAGCATCCTGTTCGGTTCAAGTTGACTTCAGACCAGAAACTGAAAGTATATTTAGTGGTACCTTTACGATACCGTCCAACGATTGGGATAATTCCAGCGTAACTGTAAATTTGGCTGGAACAGCTTTACCACCGGCTTCCATAACAGGAAGGGTTACAGATGCAAATACAGGCTTACCTTTATCGGATGTCACCGTGTCCGTTACCGTGCCGAGATCTTTGAATTTAAGACCGGAGGATTATAATTATTCATCGGGCGCGTTAAATTCATTGCCTGCAGATAATTATGATTTGCTTGCATTTGATTCAAATCCATATGAAGCTGTTATATATAATGACGAAAATAAAGCCAGATGCGTAACATATTCGAATAAGGTCAATTATTGTATCCATCTTTTTAAAGTGAGAAACCCAATTAATAATATCGATCATATTAAATTTACTTGGAATGGATTCGCCGGATCGTCTTCTGAAGAGTCTTTTGGACAAAGTTTCAAACCAGGCAGAAACGGTCAATTGACAAAAGTCAGTCTGTTACTTAGCAGATGGCCTAATTACAACCCATATGGCATGGTTTCTGTTAATCTAAAATCGTCTGTAGCGAATGAAGCTGAATATGTATTGGCAAAAAGCGATTCTGTTTGGATACCCACTTTAGTGAACTACCCTGATTATTCCTGGATAGATTTTGATTTCCCTGATCCCGCTACTCTTTCCAGTAATCATACGTACTACCTCGAAATTTATGAAGGAGGCAGTCCTATAGTAGTTGGGACATCAATGTCTGATCTGTATGCGGTGGGGGATGGATTATATCGCTATCGGGGGATGTGGTCGGAATATATCCCTCTCTCTTCTATGTATCACTTCGATTTAGCTTTTAAGACTTATATAGATAGTATAATTGACCAAACGCAGGAACTTTATACTCCTAATTATTTACATACCGAAATAGAGTGGGTAGACGCAGTTGGTGTTTTAACGAGCATATTTAATACGAAATTAGGTTCCTGGCAAATAATGTATCATAATACACCCATGGAGTATTATGATTCTTCCCTTACAATAGATATAGATAAAAATGTAAATGAATATTATGACGAGAATGGATGGGTTAATTTTCGGGTTTATGCCCAATCTACATTAGATACTCGCTATCTTGCTACGGATCTATTTAAATTAGAATTTTCGGATTTCAAACAAGTCACGACTAATGCTGACGGCTTGTATAATATGTCAAATATCCTGCCGAGTAACTACACCGTAACTTTTGAAAAGCCTTATTATGAAAAGCAAACTGTAACCGGCGCATTGGTTTCGGGGCAGAATCAAACACTCAATATTCAACTGCAAGCGTCTCCTACGATAACAGGAACTATTATAGATGCAACAACAAAAATTCCTTTACCTGATGTTACAGTGACGATAACGGATGTCATCAATCAGGTATTTGAGACTAAAACGGATTCACAAGGAAAATACACTTTAACAAATATTACTCCAGGTAATTACACTGCAACGTTCAAAAAAATAGGTTATGTTGAACAGACAAAAGAAGAAATCTTAGCATCAGGCGAGATAAAAACTGTGGATATTCAGTTGGCGCCGATACCACTTTTTACTCTCACAATCACCTCTCCCGTTGACGGCGCAGTGGTTAATTCTTCCTGGCTGACTGTTAGCGGCACGGTGAGTAATAATGCAGATGTTTCTGTAAACGGTACTCAAGCATCTGTGGCAGACGGTCTGTTTTCCGTAATTATACCTCTGAAAGAGGGGGCCAATATGATTACCGCCACAGCAACCGATGCCTACGGGCAGACGGCTTCTCATAATATTACTGTCACTCTGAGCGGGTTGCTCGATCAAGAAGAGATTTTTGTTAGCCCCATGGCACTGGACTTTGGTGCAGTAACAGTTGGCGCTGTGAGGTCACTTACGCTTTCTATATCCAATATCGGTACTGTAAATCTATCCATTAATCAAATTACGGCCTCTCAGCCGTTTATGGTTTCCGATGATGACTGCTCATGGCAGATTCTTCCGCCTTTGTCATCATGTTTTGTAGGGATAAAATTCGTACCTACTTTGGAGGGTGATTTTTCAGGCACCCTGTACATACCCTCCGGTGACGCAGATCGCGCAACTGTTAACATAAGCCTGACCGGGACAGCAGCCCTCTTGCTGGGCGGGTATCTACTGCCTGACACAGGACAAACAGACTGTTTCGATAGTTCGGGGAATATAATAGCCTGTTCGCCTGCCCTTGGACAGGACGGAAGCTATATGATTGTTCCGCTTGCCTATACCGAAAACAATCCACTGACAGTCACCGACAGTAATACCGATCTTATGTGGCAGAGAGAGGATGACGGTACGACAAGGACATGGAATGATGCGGGGAATTATTGTGAAGCACTCGATCTGGACGGTTTCAGCGACTGGCGACTTCCAACGTATTTCGAACTTCTGACGATAGTTGATTACGGCAGGAGTAATCCCTCTATAGACCTTCTGGTATTCCCCAATACAAATTCATCCTCCTACTGGTCGTCTGAAACCGATGGGGGAGGAACAAAGGTTATCAGTTTTGACTACGGCGAGAGTTCCACTCTTGCAGAGTCGTCAGCGAACAATGTTCGTTGCGTTCGAGGTGCTGACTTAACGTACAGTTACTTCTCCGATAACATGGACGGCACATTGACGGACTGGAGAACAGGGCTCATGTGGACTGATGAGTATTTCCCTCCAATGAGTTGGGGTCAGGCTCTCTATTTGTGTAATGTGATGGAAGTAGGCGGATATACTGATTGGAGGTTGCCGGATATCAAGGAACTTTTATCGAAACCCTATACGGATTGCTACCTCGGTGATTGCTTCGCCTGGTCCTCAACAACATTTCAGCAGCCGGATGCCGCAGGAGACTATAAACAGGCTTTTGTCTATGACAATGTAGATATTGTCCCACATGAGAAATCAAACAGCCATTTCCTCCGGTGTGTCCGCGGCGGATGGGGAACATTCAAAAGTATGGTGAAGGGTACGGTTACCGATTCTGTTACAGGACTCCCTATCTCATCAGCAACCGTCTCATTAACAGATTTCTCAGCCACCGTACTAACTGCTCTCACAGATGCAGAGGGGAAATATACCATAGCTGATGTCTATCCCGGTACGTTTACCGGAACTATAGCAACGCAGGGATACTATCCTCAAACCTTCTCAGAAACAATTTCACCGGGTCAAGTCCTGACTTTGGATATATCATTAACCCCTTTACCCAAACCAGTAATAACTAATATCACTGTAAGCAATATAACCACTGATTCAGCCAAGATCTCATGGACGACTAATCAGCCTGCATCCACTCTTTTTGAATACGGGACAACAACCGATTATGGCAGTTCGTATACTGACCCGTCCATGACAATGGCTTATGAAATAACTCTCACGAATCTGAATCCTGCGACAACCTATTATTTCAAGGTTACTGTTACAAATAATGACGGAGTTTCTTCATCAGAAACCGGTCAGTTTACAACAGTAACCCCTCCCTCTTCAGTTTCCATAACGTTCCCCTCGGATGGGAATACGATATACAGACCTGATATTATGGTTACGGGCACAATTGCCAATCCTTTAAACAAAGAAATCGGAATCACGGTGAACGGCATTGTTGCTTCGATATATGGCAACCAGTTTGTTGCCAACCATGTACCACTTGTGGATGGGGTGAATACTATAACCGTCACTGCCACTGATACAGATGGCAATACATTTTCATCTTCCATTACAGTGAATGCCATCACAACAGGCAACTATATACGACTGACCTCAAACATAGAATCAGGGATATCGCCGCTTGAGGTCTTTCTGAGGATTGATGGCACATTTTCTGTTGATACATCTTCAATAAGCGTCACAGGCCCTGCCCAACCTGAGTTCTTAGAGAGCACTGCTGATGAATACAGGGTGAGAATGACTACGGAGGGGATATATTATCTCACGGCAAATGTTACAGGACCGGATGGGATTGTCTATCAGGATACGATTGGGATAGTGGCGATGAACAGAACGGAACTGGATAATCTGCTGAGAAATAAGTGGATATCTATGACAAACAGCTTAGAGGTTGGAAATATCACAGATGCACTTACATATTTGACTGTTGAGACAAGGGCAACCTATGAGGCGATGTTCGCTGCATTGATTGAATCTTTGCCTTCTATTATGACAACAGAACAGGAATTCAACATGATGTCAATAAAAAATGGTGTAGGCAGATATGAACTGGTAACATTGGAAAACGGCAAATTATATTCATATGAGGCAATTTTTGTACAAAACACAAATGGGTTATGGATGATAAAGGACTTTTAATATTATAAAAAACACATGGGGGATAATATGAAATCTTTGATAGTAGTATTGTTAATTCTTATTTTTTACCCTGTATCTGCCAATTGCGCAATAACGAAAGAGTTTGGTCCTTATTTGGGTAAAGTTATCAATGCAGAGAGCAAGGAGCCAATAGAGGGAGCAGTTGTGCTTGTGGTTTTCTATACTGAAGAGTACGGCCCTGCAGGAGCAATAACTCATTTTGCTGATGCAGTAGAGACAGTGACAGACAAAAACGGGGAGTTCAAATTTCCCCCTCACAGGATAACTCTCTTCAGACCGTTACAGGGATGGGTTAAGCATGGATATTTTACTATTTTTAAACCTGGATACGGATGTTATCCACTTCATAAAGATGTAAAGCCAATATTTGTACCAAATGGGACATTACCAGACAGTAAGTATATAACACTTGAATTGCCCGAATTGAAAACAATACAAGAAAGACGTGAGAGTACCATGTGCTCTCCTAGTTCAGATATATCCACAGAAAAATGTCAGGAATTAATTAATTTGATCAATCAAGAAAGAATTTTCTTGGGCTATAAACCAATACGTTAAGAGGAGAACAAGTTTATGAAATTTAAACTATTTCTTTCATGTTTCGTCATCTTTATTATTCAGCTATATATAGTTAAAGCTTCAGCATACGATAACAAATTTGTACATCAAATGATTAATGGGAAAGCTATACAGCAATCCTTGAGCTTTCAAAACTATTTAAATGTGCTTGGATTTAAAGATATATATGATTCTGTTAATAAAAGAGAAATATGGCAATGGTTTTATGATGGTGCACAACTCGAAGACGAAACCAGCTGCCGTTCAAAATTTCATTTCCATGATCCGACAAAATCCTGGGATACAGCAGGATTGAGTAATGCTGCTATAGATACTTACTGTCGTGACTACACACATCGATCTTCGCTCGTTTGGGCACAAGACACAGGAAATCTATGGACATGGCAGAAGGCAAGGCAATACTATTATGACGTTTTGACGAATCCAGAAGGAAATATTAGAGAACAAAATT
>Ga0256868_10001799_pt1 | contig 11415 bp, 10 predicted proteins | sample RVTome_13_FD_187341 | JGI IMG/M metagenome (GOLD analysis project Ga0256868, IMG submission 187341) | Soil microbial communities from uranium-contaminated site in the Upper Colorado River Basin, Wyoming, United States - RVT92D227 HiSeq ... | reverse complement strand
CCGCCGCAGTCTGCTTCCTTGATTTTGACCAGGAAGGTCAAGAGTCTATCCTCCCCTTACTCGAGGCATTGCGGCCAGGGGAGAACCGTATCAAGGAGATCATCGCCTTTCTCCGTGAGATCTCTCTGAGAGACGGTGTTCCCATCTCCTCCCTGCTTGCCAGGGATGATATCATCGAGATCCTCGGCGATTCGCAAAACCCGCGTCCGCAGCGTCTCGAACAATTGCGGCGGATCATCAAGCAAATGAGATTCCCCCTGCTGACAGCGATGGAGCAGAGATTCGCCGCTTACAAACAATCCCTTTCCCTGCCGCCCCAAGTCTCCTTTCATCCTCCCCCCTTTTTTGAGGGCGAGGAGTTCAGGATGGAGCTCAGGTTTAAGGATTTTAAGGCGTTCCGTGAACTGGTCGCGAGCCTTTGTCGGGTTGCAGACGGAGCTGAAGGGAATACAGATCCACTGCTCGATCTGACCCGCGGACGTTGATCTCAAAGAACACTTCTGTTATAGTGAGTGCCATATCTGAGGGAGAGGATAAGGAAGCTATGAGAAAGATCAAGGTGGGGGTCCTGGGCGCCACCGGCATGGTGGGACAGCGTTTTATCCAACTGCTGGAAGGGCATCCCTGGTTCGAGGTCGCCGAGGTCGCCGCCTCCGAGCGCAGCGCCAATCGTCCCTATGGAGAAGTGATGCAGGGGAGATGGAAGGTGGAGGGTGATATTCCTCCCCGTGTGGCCGAGCTTACGGTCAAGGAGTGCACACCGGAGCTGGAGTGCCGCCTCTGCTTTTCGGCCCTCGACTCCGCTGTGGCAGGCCCTGTGGAAGAAGAGTTTGCCCAGGCAGGATACGTGGTGAGCAGCAATTCGCGCAACCACCGGATGGATCCTGATGTGCCCCTCTTGATCCCCGAGGTCAATGCCGAGCATCTCGCCATCATCCCCCAACAGAAGGCCCGCTGGGGCTCAAACGGCTATATCATCACCAATCCCAACTGCGCTGCCATCGGTTTGGTCATGGCCCTCGCCCCTCTGCACAAGCGGTTCGGCGTGAATAAAGTCGTCGTGACCACCCTCCAGGGCTTGAGCGGTGCCGGCTATCCAGGTGTGCCTTCGTTGGACGTCATCGATAACGTGGTCCCCTACATCGGCGGCGAGGAGCCCAAGGTGGAATCCGAGCCCCTCAAACTACTCGGCAGTCTGAACGGTGGCAAGTTTGTCTTCGCCGATCTGCAGATCAGCGCTTCCTGTACCAGGGTGCATGTGATGGACGGCCACCTGGAGAGCGTGAGTATCGGCTTGAAGCAAAAGGCGTCGCCTGAGGACCTGATCGCTGCCTGGCAGGAATTCGATCCCTTGGGCAGCCAGGCACTCCCCTCGGCCCCCTCCCCTGCGATCATATACAGGAAGGAGGATGACCGCCCACAGCCGCGCCGCGATAGGAATGCAGGAAAGGGGATGGCCTGTGTGGTCGGACGGCTGAGAAAATGTTCCATCCTTGATTACAAATTCTTTGTCTTGAGCCACAACACGATCCGGGGCGCAGCCGGGGCAGCCATCCTTAACGCCGAGTACCTGTACAAGAAAGACCTGTTATAGATTGGGAGATTTCTTATCTTCGTGAGCTGCTGTCTTTTCAATTTTATAGGGGGTGACCTTTGGTGTAGTTTTTAGGGTTCAGGGATTCAAGGGGTCGAGGGGCAAAACCCTTTGTTTTTCCACTTGAATCCTAGACCCCTTGGCCCCTGGAGCCCTATGAGACGCAGCCTGAACTATTGAAGAGCTAAACAATATGGCAGCCAAAAACAGGAGCGGGGAAAAAAGGGAAGAACCATCCTACGCCGAGCAGATCAAGGCCCTCTCCGAGATCAGCAAGGCCATCTCTTCCGACCACTACCTGGAGGACATCCTGAGGCTCATCGTGACTGTCACCGCCAATGTGATGGGCTCCAAGATCTGCTCCCTTTGGTTGCTGAATGAGGAGAAAAAGACTCTCTCCCTGGAGGCTACCCAGAGCATAAGCGAAGAGTACCTCAAAGAACGGGTCCTGCGCCTGGGTGAGGGGATAGTGGGCGGCGTGGCCAAAGAGAAGAAGCCGATGAGGGTCTACAACTGCATCGAGGAGCCCCGCTTTAAGGAAAAGGAGCTGGCCCGCAAGGAGGGCCTTAGTTCCCTCTTGAGTGTCCCCATGGTCGTGCGGGGGAAGGTGGTCGGGGTGCTCAACTGCTATACCTCCTATCCGCACCACTATACCGACACCGAGGAGGCTGTCCTCACCACGGTGGCTAATCAGGCTGCCATCTGTATCGAGAACACCGAGCTGATGGTGAAGACCAAGGTGATCCAGGAGGAGTTGGAGACCAGAAAGCAGGTGGAGCGAGCCAAGGGTATCCTGATGAAAGAGTTCAAGCTCGACGAAGAAGAGGCCTTCGCGCGCATCAGGAAAAAGAGCATGGATACCCGCCGCTCCATGCGTGAGGTGGCCGAGGCCATCATCCTCGCGCACGAAATAGGAACGTAACATAACGTAGGATTCGAGGGTTCGGGGGTTCTATCCCGCCCCTTAATTTAGATTTTATAGACAGCGGGATCCCGCAAAGTGGGAGGGTTCCAGTGAAAAGAGGGGTTCTAACCAAAGGGTCACTGGCCAAAGGGCCACCTTCGGCTTCGGCTTCGGTTTAGCCAGAGAATAAACGCTTTTACTTGAACCCTGTGTCGTAATACGACACCCCATTGGCCAAAGGGCCACCTCCGGCATAAAAATATCCGAATGTGTCACTTTGCGACATCCTGTTTTCCTTAGAAGACTTAAAATTTAAGGAGCAGGAGTAGGGGGGAATCCTGGACCCCTTGAACCCTTTTAGTAGGGTGTAACATTGTTTAAAACCATCCTCATCACGAAAGAAGCCCAAAAGGGGCGCACCATAGCAGCCGAGCTTGGTGCACGGAACATCGCCTGCGACTACCTAGCGCCTGATGAAACCGTGGACGAGAAGATCGCCGACAAGGCCCCTGACCTCGTCATCCTCTCCCTGGAAAACCCTCTCGCTGCCTCTCCCATCATCGAAGCGATACGGGAACTGAGGCGGGAAAGACCGATCCCCATTTTAGCCCTCATTGCCAAGGATGCCCTGGACAAGTACACAGACATTGTCTTTGCGGCGGATGATTTTGTCATTGAACCGAGCGGCATTGAAGAGATGGCCCTCAGGGTTAAAAAACTCCTCAAGGAGACATATGCCGTCGACGGCAAAGACGTGATCCGCAACAACGACCTGGTAATCGACCTCGCACGCCGGGAGGTGATACTCGCGGGCAAGACCCTCGACCTCACCTTCACGGAATATGGACTCCTCGTATTCCTCGCTGCCAACAGCGGTCGCGTATTTTCCCGCGAGGCCCTGCTCAATAAAATCTGGGGCTATGATTATTACGGCGGCGACAGAACCGTCGACGTCCATATCCGCAGGCTCAGGGCCAAGATCGAGTGGGGGCAACACTCCTTTATTGAAACGGTACGGGGAGTGGGGTATCGATTTAAGAAGGCATCTGACTGATAGGAGTAGTCAAAGGAAGACGCTGCTATCGACCTTTAGCTTTTCATATCAAATAGTTAGCCTGGCCCGACCTCAGGACTGCTATGGTCTCCTCCTTGTCCAACGATCAAGCTCATCTGCCGATACAGTGCGCGGCGCAATAGCGGCCAGGTATAGAGTATTAGGCTTACGTTTCCTCCCCGACGTTCATTTTCCAATAACTATTCTTAAACCTTTTTTGAAGCTCTTACCAATTCCCAATTCTAGAATTCTTCTCAATATCATGAAAGAAAAGATTTTTTTTATCCTATTTAGGAAGCTTTTTCTGTCTATTGATTTTTCTATTTCAGAAGCTAATACCCTAAATCTTTCCGGAGTAATGTTAATACAAAAATTATTGGCTGGACTCTGATGATTATACAAAGAGACATCATAATCGTCGTCAATCAGTCCTTTTTCTTTGCACCATTCAAATGCCTCGGTACCCGGGTAAGGAGTAAATATACTATAAATTAGTGAGTCGCAGTTAACTTTTTTCAGTGCAGCTATAGTGTCCCGCAAAGTATCTTCAGTTTCCTGAGGAAAGCCAATGATAAAAAACGCTTGCAGCTCAAGGCCATGTTTCTTAATAAGTTTACATGCGTCAAGAGATTCTTCGATTGTGGCATTCTTTCTCATCGCAGATAGTATTTCATTATTTCCCGATTCAATACCAATTGAGACAGAAAAACAGCCCGCTGCTTTCATAAGAGATATATTATATTCATTAACTAATTTTTGATGAATCTCACAACTCCATTTTAGTCCAGGACAATGTTGTATAAGGGCATTGCATAAGGTATGTATGTAGTTCTTACTTACACCGAAAGTGTCATCGTCAAAATGAATGAATTTTAGTCCTATTTTCTGAAGGCTTTTTATTTCTTTTATTACATTTTCAGGAGAACGGAATCTTACCTTGCGACTCCATATATTTCGAGACCCACAGAAGAAACAATTGTAAGGACATCCTCGTGTCGCAAAAATATATTTGAATGCTGTTATCGGATATTGATTATAGTCTTTCAGTACTTCCGGAGCACTTTCATGAGGAAAACATAGAGAATTCAAATTCTTAATAAACTCTCGTGGGGGATTTTCAACAATCCGTCCATTGCTTCTATAGAAGATACCTTGGATGTTATCAAGCGTTTTTTGATCGTCTATCACATTTAGTAATTCGGTAATAGTATTTTCACCTTCACCTTTAACGGATATGTCGATTTCTGGATGATTTAGTATATCTCCTCCTACCATAGAAGGGTGAGGGCCTCCCATTATGACAACCGTTTGCCCGTTGACTTCTTTTACGAGATTTGCCACTATCCGAGCTGAAGTAAAATTCTGGGATTTGGCAGAAATTCCCACGACTGTGGGGTTATATTCTGCTATGGTTTGCTTAATTTCTTTCCATATTTTTTCAGACCGAGTCTTCAGATTGTGTAGGTAATTATCAAAGCCGACACTTGACAAATAACTGACTTTAATTGATTCGGTTTGAGGTTGAAAATCGGCGTTGTATACCATAACGTTCCAATTTGTGTTTCTGCGTATTTCTCCGGCCAGATAACCTAAAGATAATGGATATCTCTCCAGCGAGTATGTATTTTTAAATAATCTATAAAATGGAGGTTCAATAAGAAGAATTTTACGTTGTTTTTTTGTCGTCACAATCATTTCTCTTTAGTAGTATTTAGGATTATTAGATATGTTTCTGTGTAGTAGTTGCCCCGGTCCGAGCTCAATCTCCCGCGCGAATCACTCTGAATCTCAGTATATCCGGTCCGCCCTGAGAACTTTGTAGGGCAAAGCCTCGATCCTGTCATAGAGTCCCTTCATTCCTTTGCAATCTTCTGGGCTGCCATCAGGGCTATCAATCACCTTCTTCTTTTCGCTCGGTACTTCCTGCTACCGCTTGATATAATTCTCAAGATGCAACCTCCAACCTTCCACAATTGATCTGTCCGAGGCACCAGCGTAGAAGCGTCCCGGGCTAAAAAGTGGATAGTTCTCCCCGTTTCTTAATTTCAGTGAAAGGTAGTAGCATCGAACGTAGTTGGATCTCTTTCCCAGATACCCAATGCCGACTTCGGTAATATCATGGAATGTGATTGATCGACTCTTTGTACCGAAAGGAGTTCTGTCTTCGATGGTGATGCGCCGCTCCGCGGGATCGATGACTATAGTCTGCCTTCCCTGTACCAAGAAGACGATGGCGCCGATGAAAAGGAGCAAGACGCCAAGGAAAAATCCGGCCTTGCTATTTGTCATGCCAGGTCCGGCAAAGTTGTGAAAACCGATTACCAGGGCCGGACCAACCACGATGCAAACTATGGTAAGGGCAAGCTGCTTATCAGGACGGCTTTGAGACTTCCACTCTTCCATGCCCACTCCTTAAATATGCCTCCCGGTTCGTCTGATTCGGATTACGTTAACCTCTTGAGAGTATTCCAGTCTGTTAAATGCTTAAACCCTCTTTTTTCCCTAGAAAATATCATTCTAAGGCCTTCATAGGGGTTACAATTTAGCCTTTTAGCTTTCATATCAAATAGTTACCCTGGTCCGACTCGAGGTCCGGCCAGGAGAATTGAGCCGCGTGAAGGCCCGAACGCCAACCAACTTCGATCTTTAGCCTCACACCCGGTCTTCACGTAGGCTCCAATTCATTGTTTGGTTTTTTTAGGCTGTTTTGACTCGAATGATTTGAACCAACCTACTATATAAACAAAATTCAAGTTGAATGGGTTAACGTCCTATCATCTTCGTGTTTATGCAACGAAATATCAAGAAACCTTTTCTCCGTAGACTTCCATTAACCGTTTCAGGACTAAATCTCTAATTTTGGACAGTCCGCCACCGCCATGGGTATCTTGGAGATTACGAACATTTCGAGTTATGCCAAAGAAATGAGTGACAAAACGGGGATGAAACGGCTCAGGAAGGCTTGCGAAATACAAATTTTTTTCATATCGAAGGTATTCAAATATTTGAGCACCCGTATCATAATATACAACCGCTGGTTTTAAGCCATAAAAATGATTGCGCAATTTTGCAGGTCCTTTCCCAAGGATGCGACCAATCAGCTTGTACTGCAAGCGAACTTTAGCAAGCTTTCCTAGTAATGAATATTCGTTATCCAAGCGGAAGGCAGCAAATGATTTCCCGTGACTAATTGCGTCTCGCACGGGAGCGACTTTCAAAAAAGTTAGTGGCATCCAGGGTCGCTCGTGATATAGGGCTCCTTTGAGCTCCCTAAATATTGGATCGTTAAGCCAGCCAGGTCCATTTATAAAGCCACAACCGAAAACGGCTGGTTCGTCAATGTAATCCCTAAAAAAAGAAATAATGGACGAAGTTTTAATTTCCAAATCAGAATCAACTAATAGTACCTTTTCTGATTCTATCTGCCCGAAAATCCAATCCAAGGTTAGTCCGTGATCACGTAAGGGCGCTTTTAGAATGTCAAACTTATAGCGCTTCATCAAAGACAGGAAAAAATCCAGACTTCCGTCAGAGGAATCGCACTCAATGAGCAGTACGCGCATCCCGGCGTAGCGCATAGTTGAAAGCAGCGCCAACGTCGTCACCAACTTTGTATTATAATTTATAATGACAGCCATCTCTTTTTCGGCGTTTAAATCTGATATGTTTTTCAACAACATGGTATATTTCCCCTATATTATACAACCCCAACATAGATTATGCCAATCCGCATAAGATGCGGATTTTTATTTTCCGTCCGTATGATACACCGTTGGATCGCCTGCCGGAAGCATGTTAATCTCTTTAAAGTCAAAATGTGAACCTGCTGCTCGTCGGTTGAGGACAGGAGCACAGATCATCGTTATTTTGTGAAGGGATATAGGTTGTGCGGATGCCATAGGTGCAGGGCCCTGGGATTGGCCAACTGAATTAGAAGGGACTGATATAGAGTGAACCCCTGGCATAAGCTTCCCCCCAAGCCTTGAGAACAATGGTAGGTTATCACCCGATGGGCAAAAATGTCAAGTTTCAGAAAAATCCTTCTCTTGTAATATTCCTGTAACAAAAGGTTGCTGTAATATCCGAAAATGGCCTAGAAAGGAGACGCAAATATGCCAAGTGCCAAAGATGCAAAAGAGTATGTACTTAATGTAGTTAAGGAACAAAAGGTAAAGTTCATCAAACTATGGTTTACGGATATCCTGGGGATTTTAAAGAGCTTTGCCATCACGGCAAATGAGCTCCCCGAAGCCCTCGAGGGAGGAATGGGATTCGATGGCTCCTCCATCGAGGGATATGTCCGCATCGAGGAAAGCGACATGATCGCCATGCCGGACCCGGCGACCTTTTACCTCCTCCCGTGGCGGCCAAAGGAGTATGGGGTTGCCAGGATGTACTGCGACATTTTGCGGCCGGAGGGGATGCCTTTTGAAGGCGATCCCCGGTACGTATTAAAAAGGAATCTGAAAAAGGCCGCTGATATGGGCTTTACCTACTACGTCGGCCCGGAGCTCGAGTACTTCTATTTCAAGAACTCCGAGGGGACGGAGTTTCTGGACAAGGGCGGTTATTTCGATATGACCACCTTGGATATGGCAGTGGACCTGCGCCGGCAGACGGTTCTGCACCTGGAAGAAATGGGGGTAGCAGTGGAGTACAGCCATCATGAGGTGGCCTACAGCCAGCATGAGATAGACATGAAATATACCGACGCCCTGTCCATGGCCGATAATGTCATGACCTACAAGTCGGTGGTAAAGCAAGTGGCCTTGGAGAACGGTGTGTATGCCACCTTCATGCCCAAACCCGTCTTCGGCATCAACGGAAGCGGCATGCATGTCCACCAATCCCTGTTCAAGGGCAAACAAAATGCCTTCTTTGATCCCAAGGACCCCTATCACCTGTCCGCCATAGGCCGTCAATTCATCGCCGGGCTCCTGAGGCACGCCCCGGAGATAACAGCGGTGACCTGTCAGTGGGTGAACTCCTACAAGAGGCTTGTCCCTGGATTCGAGGCCCCGGCTTACATCTCCTGGGGGACCAGGAACCGCTCGGCCTTAGTAAGGGTGCCCCAGTACAAGCCGGGCAAGGAAAATGCCACCCGGGCGGAGTTCCGCTGCCCTGATCCTGCTTGCAACCCCTATCTCACCTTCAGTGTGATGCTGGCTGCAGGGCTCAAGGGGATCGAGAAGAAGTACGAGTTGCCCTCGCCCGTAGAGATGGATGTCTTTCATCTTTCGGAAGAAGAACGTAAAAAAGTGGGGATAGGGACACTCCCCGGCAGCCTCGGTGAGGCCGTAGAGCTCATGGAGCATAGCGAGGTCGCACGCGAGTGCCTGGGCGATCACACCTTTGAAAGCTTTATCAGAAACAAAAAGGCGGAATGGGACGCCTACCGGGCCCAAGTGACGGAATACGAGATACAACAGTATCTCCCCAGATTGTAATTCGCGGTGAAGGCCATGATATATACCCATCACCCTGAGGAAGGACCAGGACTCTTGAAGAACATCCTCAGTGAGCGGGGATGGGAGGTGAAAGAGGTGAAACTCCGGAAAGGAGAGCCAATACCAGAACCGAAATCCTTTCACCTCCTCATCCTCATGGGTGGGCCGATGAGCGTCAACGATGAAGCTCTGTATCCTTTCCTTTCGGAGGAGAAGACGTCTGTGCGCCGCTGGGTGCAAGAAGGAAACCCGACTCTGGGAATATGCCTGGGTGCTCAACTCATCGCCGCTTGTCTAGGGGGGAAAGTCTATAAAGGCGATAAAGAAGAATTAGGGTGGTATGAACTGATGATGACTGAGGAGGGCAAAAAAGATCCGTTTATGCAAGGATTCCCCCGGCGGTTTCCGGTGTTCCAATGGCACGGCGAAACCTTCGATCTCCCCAAAGGCGCGACACTCCTTGCCACGGAGCAAGAATATCCACACCAGGCCTTTCGCTTCGGTGATCTGACCTATGCCTTCCAGTACCATCTGGAGATGACGGAGGAGATGCTACACACATGGCTCTCCGGGAACGGAGTTGCCGAAGAAAAAAGACAGGAAATCAATTCCGCCCGACACCTCCATCTGCCTGTCATACACAAATTATGCAGGAGCTTTATGCAACCTTTTCTCGAATCAATAGAGCTGCAGAGAGGCACGTGTCGTTAAAGCGTTTCTTTAAAACTAGGCAGCTGCTGTCGCCCTCTCGTGGCGCAAAGGAAATTTAGAGATAAACTATGGTTGAAGAGATTTTTCGCGTATGCAGGAAAAGACAATAAGCCCACAATGGGGTAATACCATGAACATGGAGGTCATGCCAGAAGCCCATGAAATGCTCGCTTACCTATTAAATCATAAAAATCAGATGAGCGAATGGGAACAGAACTTCGTCAGCAACATGACTTACTGGCTGAAGGTGCGCAAGAAAGAGCCGGATCAGATCCAGTTGATGATGTTATCGGTGATTTACAACCGGCTAAAAAATCAGGCTTGATGACAATATAAAAATAGTCAGTGCGGAAAATGATAATAATTTTTTAAGGGAGGTGTATTATGTCTTTTAACTGGGGACCACACTTCATCGTTCCCTCTGAGACGCTCCGAACCTTTTCCGGAAAGGTGCTTCTGAGAGAAAACTTTGACGAAGATCTCTTAAAGAAAGAATTAAAGGAGCTCGGACACGCCGGCGCGCCCTTCAGGGCTACGAATCCCTGGTATTACCGGAAAAAAGATGGCGAGACATGGATTAAGATCGGCGAGTCTGCTGATCGCTCCAGTGATTTTTCCGTCCAGTGGGACACGACGGCGCTCAAGAATGGTGCATACCAGGTGCTCGGCTTGATGCACGTCTTTGTCAAAAAAGTCGATGAAGAGTTTGCCGTCGCCCGTCAAAATATCGTTGACGTAACTATCGAAAATTAATACAAACAGGCAATGCCTTCATGCAGGGTAGGATGGTACAACGATCTTATCCTGCGTGAAGAGGCAATTGTCCCATCCATAAAATTATAAAATCCCATCAGATATCTTTGTAGTAAGTCTTTCTCTTCAAATCTACCTAACAGTACCGGCAGACATTATTCCTATTAGCAAGAGAATAGACTAATGAAAGCCTATCAAGTATCCCGTCGTTCTAATCAAAGAGCGAAGCCTTAAAAATTAATTATTTTGTAGCACATCTGTAATACTCTCGTAACAATCGAGCGATAAAAATAATCTTAAAATTAAGATAAGGGAGTGTGCGATGGTTAAGTCTGGCTGCAAAAAAATTCAAGCTTATGCAATCGTAGCTTCATTGAGTTTATGCACGGCGACCGCTGCATTTACAGCCGAGGCTGATAATAAGCCGGCGCCGGAAGAAGCTGCGCCGGTGAGACCAACCTTTAATTTTTCGGCGGATTTTCTGAGCCAGTATGTGTGGCGGGGCTATGCCTTAAGCAATAAGAGTTTAGTCATCCAGCCCTACATGACCGTCGGCTATAAAGGATTCACGGCAAGCATTTGGGGAAATTTTGACACCGACGAGAACAACGAGTTTCGTCCTCATGGGCACGCCAACTGGAATGAGACTGATCTTACGGCATCGTATAGCTTCAAGATCTATAAGGTATTGAGCGCAACCGTGGGAGGCATCTACTATGCCTTAGACAATGCAGACGACTCATTGGAGGTATTCGGCGGCCTTACAGCTGATCTCCCCTGGCTTACTGCCAAGGCTACGGTCTTTCGCGAGGTCTTGCATTATCCGGGGTGGTGGTTTCAGTTTGACGTCTTCAGGAGCTTCCAACTCCCCTGGTATGAGACAAGCCTGGATCTTGGGTCCGGTTTGATCTTTCAGGTTTCCAATGATGCTGGTGCCTATCCTAATCCTGGT
>Ga0256868_10001798_pt1 | contig 11418 bp, 6 predicted proteins | sample RVTome_13_FD_187341 | JGI IMG/M metagenome (GOLD analysis project Ga0256868, IMG submission 187341) | Soil microbial communities from uranium-contaminated site in the Upper Colorado River Basin, Wyoming, United States - RVT92D227 HiSeq ... | reverse complement strand
TATTGATAACTTCTGGTTAGAGCAGATCCGGAGATACAACTACAAACCTTACGGTATGGAGTTTCCTAAAGAGCTTCCTGAAAACATACAGGTCACTGCCTCCTATGATATTAGGATACCTGGCGACATTATTCAGCGGGCTACTGTAGCTCGTATGCTTGACCCTGACTTTCGCCTGAGTTCTACTAGAGTAACCGAGGAGCTCTTCCCAGAGGTAAAGAACCCTATGGAGGAGAAGGCTCAAGTAATGGCTGATAAGGCTGAGACTCACCCAGTTAGGTCTATTATTGCTCTTATACTTTCTCTTAGGCAGGAAGCTGCTACTATGAGAAAGCAGGGCAATCAAGCTGAAGCAGCTAGATTATATGAATTAGCGGCGAATAACATAGAGGCCCAGCTTGGTGTAACTACTCAGCCACAACAGCCTGGACAGCCTACTCAAGCAGGTCAGCCTGCTGGACAAGGTGCACCTAGACCTGAAGTGGTACCTAACAGGGAGACCGAGCTTAGACCCCCAGAGGAAACTACTCAAGCTGGAGGTGTTAGATGAGTAATGGTGATACCTTCTTAGCCGAACTTAAGAGATGGCAGGAGCACGCCAAGTACTGGCATACCGAGTACCAGACTAGGCAGACTAACTTTGAGAAAGCTATGGAAGCTACTCGTAGCGGAGCCTTGCGTAAGGAGTTGGGTTATTTTAATTGGCTTAAATACAATCCTACTGGCACGGGCGGAACTGTTGAGGAGACAGCTAGAGGCTTTCGTGGTATCCGAACCGAGGCTATGATGCCTAGCTATCATCCTGGCATGTATAAGGAGTCAGCAATCAGCAAGGAAAATCTTGCTAATCTAACTAGTGCATACATGAATGTGTCAGGTACTCTTACTCCAGCAGCTGAAATGAGGTTTCTTGATACCGCTCTCAATCGGGAGAAGGAGTCAAACTGGCTAGTTTGGTTTTACGGTGCGGCTCCTAAACTTATTGCAGCTGGTTTGGTATCTAGCTTTGATGATTTGTTGGCTTACCCCAATGCTCCTAACTCTAATGTGCTATCTCCCGCTGCTGTAGATATTGCTCGCAAAGCAGTGGGGCAAATGACACAGCAGATTACTCCTACCACTGAGGCAGGTGAGCCTTCTTGGGCTGAGGTAACTCCTGAACAGGAGGCGGCAGTTAAGAAATTTCTAGCGGGAGCCACCTACACTTCTCCTATTCAAACTATCAACACTATGACAGTTGATGAGATTGCTAAGGCTTTGAGGATACTTCCTACTGGCGCAGAGGAGTTGCCTTACAGTGAAGAGGAAACTCTTAGGCTTATGTCAATTATGGATTTGCCTATTGATGCTGTAGCTGAAAAGAATAATACTGAGTCAGTTATAGCTGAGTATAGTAAGGCGGTTACTGCCCAGCAAGAGCAAGTTGACGCTGTGTTAGCTAAAACTTCTGATTGGAGAACACCTAAGCTTTCAGTCTGGGATAGCTTTAAGCTACTTGCTGCTTCTCCCTTTATCCCTCTAGGAGAGATTATGCAGCCTTACATTGAGCATGTAAGTTATCCTCTTGCAGGTTCAGTTGTAATATCCTTTCAGCGACTGTGGCCAGGCTATCAAGGACTTGAACGCTCATATGACGAGCTCAAAGCAAGAGGTGAAAACTGGTGGGCTGCTCCTGGTAAAGCTTGGGAAGAGTGGGGTGCTCCATGGTATCTTAAGCTTCCAGTAGAAATAATTGTTGACCCGCTAACTTGGATACCTGGCTGGGGGCTATCTAAACCCGCTGCCCTAGCTAAGAGAATAGGCTTAATTAAGGTTGGCACCTCTCTGACTTGGGTCAACAAAGGAATGTATGCTGCACTTGACATTCCCTTTGATTATGTTAAGTCTTTTATGAGGCATATACCTAAGTCATTTAGTCAGGAGATTACTCACGAGGTCAACCAAACACTATCTCATATTTGGGCGGCTGCTGATATGGTAGCTCCTGGTGCTAGAACAGCCGAGTCATTTGAGAAAACCATCACTGCTGCTCTTGATGCTTACCGACTTAACCCAGCTGGTAAAGATGTACTAGCTAACCTAGGTAGAGAGCTGTCTGACTTTGCTCCCATGTCAGTTGAACAGTTGCAGGTGTGGAGTAAGAAACTTGGCGGAGAATTAACTGCTGAGGCTGCTAAAGCTCCTAGTACCTCTCAGCAGGTGACATATGCTATGACTAGTATGGTGAATAAGACTTTACCAGATGATGCTGCAGCTAAGGTGATTGCTGGAGCTCTTAATATTGTAGACACTCCTGATAATATCAAAGTGATTATTAAGGATACTAACGCCTACCTGAATAGATTTGTTAGGGGAGCTCAGGATGCAATAAATGTAGCTAAGGCTACTAAGCTAGGGCCATTTCGTGAGGGCATGCAGGTAATTAAGAATACCAGAACTAAAGTTATCAAAGCTACTCAGGCTTCTCGCACCGCTGAGGGCGACTTCCTAACTGGCATAGTTCTTGGTCTACAGAGGTATACTGAAGCATGGACTAGAGGCAAGTGGCAACAGATTATCAATAATTATCTTATTAGGCCTATGGCCGAAGCCAACCTTGGTAGTCTATCTTACCCTATCTGGAACGCTTTTGAAGGTATAGCTGTTAGTTTGCTGGAGGGAGTGACTCCTGGCTTTGCCAAGCCTAATGTAACTAAAGCTTTATTTCATGGGGTAACTCTTGATGTTACTATCCGAGAGACCGTTGAGCAGATTGAGAAGCGTGCTAGTGATGTTGCTCAAATAACTGGGATGGGTAAGAATAATGCCTTTAGCTTTATACGCCTTGTGATACCTGAAGAGTTTAGTGTAATGGGTAAGACCTTGCATGTACCTCAGTTTTTAGCAGGCAAGGATTACTTACAATGGTTTACTGGCGCAAAGATGTTAGACTTTTCTAACTTTCTGGGTAACCATTTCAGAACAAACTTTATTACCCAAAAGATGGCTCAGCGTTTGGTTGAGCTAGGAGAAAATGTAAACGGTAAAAATATATACTTAGCGATGAAGAAGCTTGTCAAGGGTAAGTCACCTACTATATCTGGAAGTAGATTTGGACTGACTAAGGGAGTGCTAGAGAGTGAGGCATGGTATAGAATACTAACTGGTGATAGGAACTTTGTAGCAGCTCTAGCCGATGATATATCTAGTGGGAGTCTTCAGATAGCTGAGGTAATGAAAATCATTAGAAAGAGTGAATTACTCAGCCCTAGAGCTAAGGCGCTAGCCGAGCAAGAAGTTGTCGCTGGTAAAGTGATGGCTGACTATGACTCTATAACCGCCTTTGCTAAGAGAGCTGCTAATGCGACTATTGAGGACCTGCGGGCTCGCCCTATGGCTCTACCTGATAACTTTGCTGCCATGGCTGGTCAGATAGAGCTGATGGAAGTCAAGACAGCTGATGACCTCATGGATGTATACCAAATGTACTACGCTATGTCACTTGATGCCTACAACTTACCAAGTACCATGATGAGTCACACTATGGAGGAGTCTAATGTTTTGCGGAATGCTGGTAAGTCTGATAGAGTGATTGACCAGCTCTGGAGGACTAAGCGGGGAGATTTAGAAGCCGCCGTTGCGAGTATGGATGCTTCTCTTGAGCGCATTAAGAGTAAGATAGTAGTTAATGCTGATAAACTTACTTCGGAGCAGTCAGATGCCATGCTACAGATACTTGACTTTAAGAGTGCCAGGTTTGCTTTGAGGGAAAATACTCTTAAGCTTGACCGAAAATTACTTGATGATTTCTGGGGCTCTCCACGAGCTGGGAGAGATTACGATAAGTTCTGGTCTGATAGAGATGTTATTTGGGCTAACCACAGGAGGGAGGACGCAATATTTGCAGGCCAGGAATTCTTGCAGGGCGAGGCTTATGCTAGACTCTATGGTAAACTACCTCCTGAGCATATAATTCCTGTTGATGCCTCTGCCCGAGCTCTTTCTCAGGATGATGTAGCTAAAGTACTTGGCTGTAATGTTGATAACTTAACTTCTGGTCTGATGGAAAATACTGCTCAGACTCAGTCCAAGGAGAGCTTTATCCAGATTATCTTACAGAAAGCTAAGAGCCGACCAAACTCCTTTAAGGGTTTTACTGAGGAGAGGATAGGTAAGGTCTACGATGAGATACTTGAAGGTATCAAGATGCGACCTGGTGTAAATGTTGATGAGCAAAAGATACTTCACCAGGTTGAGGCCATGAGACAAGATATGATTACTCTCAAGCTGGCTGGTACTCTGACTCCTAGCGAGGAGACTGCTCTGAAGTCGTGGGCAGAAGAACTAGCTAAAGGTGTAGATGATATATTTAGTGAAAGAATGTATACTACTGATGTAGGTCTCTTTGAGCATATAGCCACCGAAGCTGAGATGGCAGACTTTGAGCTTAGAGTAAAGGGTGTTATGAAGCTTAACCCTGGTATGTCTGAGGAAGCTGCCAGACTAGAGGTTTTCGGCGCAGAGAAGATTAAGGTGGTGGCTGACTATGATGCGCTTAATACCCTTAAGGATAGGCTTACTAAGCTAGGTGAGTCTGCAAAAGTTCCAGAAGGTGCTACATCCATAGAAGAGCTTATGAGACGGTGGTTTGAGCGCTCAGACAATGATGCCCTGCAAACTGTATGTAGGCTTGCTAAGCAGGATAGGGAGTACCTAGGTCAGATTCATGCCATCCTTAAGAAGCAGTATCCATCAGGCTATATTAGAATATATAGAGGTTCTGGACAGGCTGGCAAGCAGGCTCTTGATAGAGATTTTGTTAATGTTACTAGTAGTAAAAGAGTAGCCGGACAATTTGAGGATACTTGGGCGCCTTTACCTCATATACCTGGGACACCCGAAGTGCCTTTAGCTATAGATAATGTAGTTATCAAGGTAGACGATGTAATATCTATTGGCTCAGTAGATGAGTCTGAGCTGTTTATCTCTTCTGCAGTACTGCGTGATAGGATAGCCAATCCTATTAAGCCTCCAGCTACTGTTACTAGAGCGGAGTGGCAAGGTGTACGAGAGAAAGCTAGTCAGTTATCCCACCAAGACTACTATAAGGCTTTTGCTGACTATACTAACCAGAATCTAGTAGATGCCATGATGCGAACTATTTATCCCTACTGGTGTGTACCTACTGAGTATGAGATTCTTACCCGTGAGGGCTGGAGAACTTATGATAGGCTAAGTATTGGTGAGGAAGTTCTTACTGTAAATCCTAAGACGCTACTATATGAGTGGCAACCTTTGGAGGATATTTCAAGCTTTGAGTTTGACGGCGAGCTGATGTCATTACCCTATAAGGATGGTAAGGAAGTATTGTTTACAAGCGACCATAGGTGGCTGACTATTACTACTCATAGAGGTAAGCCTGTTATAAAGAGAAGTTTTGAGTTAACTGATGGATATGACTTAGTTCCTAGGGCTCTACCCTATACTTTCCCAGATGACAGTATTCTTTCTCCTAGGGATGCTGCCATACTTGGCTGGGTCGTCACCGATGGTACTATAACTAAAGGAAGTACCTATCCTAAGATAAAGAGACATATGAGTATTTATCAATCAAGTAAGAAGTATCTAGGTGAGATTGCTGAGCTTACTGGTAGTAAACCATCACCCAATGGGCCTATTAGTACTAACTATCAGGTTAGGGTGAAGCAGGTAGATACTGACCGCATCCTGTCCATATGCTACTCTAGGCAACTACTACCTCAATTAGTTACCTTGCTTTCTATGGATGCAGCTGAGGCTATGTGGGGTGCTATGTTCAAGGCAGAGGGTAATAGCGATAATGGCTGGCTAAGGTTTAAGCAGCTGCCAGGACCTGTATCTGAGGCTTTTCAGGTTTTGTCACTGCTTCTTGGTAAGGGTATAAGTGTGACAAGTGATAAGCACGGATTAGAGTCAACCTATATAATTAGTAATAATAAGCCTTACCAAGCTAAGCAAATGAGGAGGTTAGGTAGTAAACACTATGTAGGTAAGATTTGGTGCCCTAAGACTGCCAATGGAACCTGGGTAATGAAGGCCAACGGAAAGGTGCTTCCTACAGGTAATACCTACCATACCTATCGTTGGTTCTTCCTACCTAGAACCTTCCTCAGGCATCCTGGTGTAGCTCTAGCTTGGGGTAAGTATCAGAACTACTCAGATAACGGCTATATCCACTTGCCAGGTACTAATCTTGACCTCAATCCCTTTGTGGGTAGTGTTATGGGCTCAACCTTTGGTCTAGCTAGACACGATTACAAGAGTTATTTTGAGAACCTTGGGCAAGTTGGTGAAGCTCTTGACCTCAGCCAGCGCTATGGTTTCTTCCCCAATGCCTGGCTTACTGGATTAGCAACCTTCACTCCAGTGTTATCTGGTAGACCTCCTGAGTTTGGCGAGGTACTACCTCCATTTGGTAGAATGGGCCTCAATTTACTTAGAGGCTCCAACATACCTGGTGTTAAGGATGCCGCTGACTGGCTTCAGGATAAGCTATTCCACGATAACTTTAGAGACTACTACATAGCTACCGAAGTATCAGCCTTACAGGTAGAGGCTAACGGAGGAATTATCGGTGGTCAGTCAGGTGTAGACCTCTGGAACAAGATTAGGGACAAAGTTAAGCTTACCGAGGAAGAGCAGGCTGTCTGGGATGAAGCTACCCTGCGAGCATCCTGGTACAGTGTACTGAGAACTCAATTTCCACAGTTTAGACTGAGAGAAGAAGAGTATCTGGATGCTTACCAGCAAGTTACTCAAATTATTGAACAGCAACTTGGCATGAGTGAAGAATATCAGGACTACCTGTGGAAGCATAATATGAGACCTACTGATGTAGTAGGTGGCCTCCCTCTTGACCTGCGTAATACTCTTGACCAGATGTGGCAGTGGAGGATATGGTTTGGTAGAGGTCAGATACTAATGCCTCCTGAGATTAGCGACCTATACGGGAAGTTAAATAAGTATTGGGACAAAGTTAAGACCTACCAGACTGAGCGGTTATCTACTCAGGGAGATGCTGATACTGGCTTTATAGCCCCTACTAGCCAGCTGCACTTTACTGGAAGAGAATGGAGAGAGCAGTATGCTGCCAACTGGTCTGGCTATGTTACCAAGACTGACGCCCTAGCTACTGACCCTGAGTTCGCTGATGCCATTGATGCTATGACTCCTGAGGGTCAGGTGAAACTGGCTAAGAGACTTGGCTTTGCCTCTCCTGTTAGAGGCCCCTGGGATGAGGCTATAGACCTCTACTTCTCCATTGAGTTGGAAAAGACTAGAGACCCATATACTGGCGAGGAAGATGATGACTACCTGAAGTTCTGGCTTAACCGAGAAGCAGTAAGACAAGCCCTTACAGATGAGCAGCGAGCCGACTTTGATGCCTACATTAGACGCTACGAGACTCCTATGGAGCATCTGTTCCGAGATGTATCTAATAAGTATCTGAGAGGCTACCGAGCCGTACCTAGAATACTTGAGAAGGAATATACTCCTGAGCTGCTAGCTGTCATCAAGGAGTTCTATGCGGATACTACTACCTCAGTTAGAAAGGCTAAGATTAGAGAGCTTATAGGCCCTGATGGTAATAAGCTAATATCTGGTTGGGAGAGTAAGCTATCCGATGCCAGAATTAGACTCCGAGAAGCCTCTCCCAGGTTGGACTTCTGGCTCTATGTGTTTGGTTATATTACTAAGCCTAGAACTACTGCAGCCCAGGCTATGGTGGACACCTGGGAAGTAAATAGAGCTAGTATACTGTCAGGATATTAAAGGAGGTGGTGAGCTAAAATATATAATGGAATATTATATAACAATTATTATTTATTTAATTTCTTCTTACTCTTGACACCGAGTACTAGACATGATATAATATAGGTACAATAGGAGGAATGTATGACTGACCCAGCAAATCAGACTCCTAGCGAGCCTAAGCTAGTTCCTGAAAAGGATTTGCTAGCGATGAAGGCAGCTAAGGAGGGTCTGGAGCAGAAGCTTAAGGAAGCCGAAGTTAAGCTAGAAGAATCTGAGAAGGCTCACGGGAAGTCGCTTAATGAGGTTACCAGTAAGCTCTATGCTACAGAGGCTTCTGTGAAGAAGCTTGAGGAGCAAGCAGCCGAGAGTGCCAAGTCAGTTAAAGATTTGGCGGAGGTTAAAGCTAAACTGGAGGTTACTGAGAAGAAAGCTGGAGAACATAGTGCTAAGCTTCTTGACGCACGCAAGAGGCTTGTTGTATCACAGTTCAATATACCAGCTGACACTCTCAAGGATAAGTCTCTGGAGCAGTTAGACCTTTATGAGGAGGCTCTCAAAGCAGTAACTGCTACCAAAGGCGTAGGTAACTATGCTGCTGGTGGCGGCGCTGGAAGCGGAGCTGCTGAAGCTAAGGCTAGAGAAAAGATTAGGTCTGGCTTTGATGCTCTGCACCCAACCGATAAGTAAATAAGGAGGAAACGAGCATGGCAATCGTTGGTCACTTTGAGTCTCTTGCTGAAGCTCAGAAGCTGGTCCGAAGTGAGCTACTTGCTGGTGTAGTGCAGGAGGTCTATGAGGAAGGTCAACTCCTCAAGATGCTTCCTGTAGTCACCTGCAACTCTAAGTCCCTACTCTATAATAGGGAGAATACTCTACCATCTGCTGCTTTCTATGATATTCATGAGCAGATACCCTGGACTGCCGATACCAACTACGCTACTCAGGTAGAGGTGTCCCTCAAGACTGTAGCCCGCCAAGATGTGCTGGATAACTTTTTGATGAAAACCTATAAGACTCCTAACGACTATAGGAGCATCGTACTGTCCCAGCTACGCAAGGGCTGCATGAGGACTCTTGAGGACAAGATAATTTACGGTAATATTGACTCCGACGCTGCTGAGTTTGATGGCTTTGGTCACCTGATGGCCTCTGATGTGGCTACTGGCACCGCTGGAGCCTGGGGAACTGGCACAGCTGCTCAGATGTGCGACATGGGAGGCGCTACTGCTCCTGTAACTATCAAAGTCCTGAGAGAGCTTATTGACAAAGTTAGACCTAAGCCTAGTACTCTTCTGATGACTAGGACTATGCGGAACACCCTCAGTGCAGTAGCCTTTGAAAAGGGTATTGTGCTGGCTAGTGCTACGGGTGGCGGGCGCATCAGCTACGGGCCTGACGAGTTTGGTAAGCGGGTAGACTACTTTGATGGCGTACCCATTATGATTTCCGACTACTTATTGAACGAGACTGATAACACAGTGAACAAGGATGCAGGAAATGATAGTGGTATTTGTAGCATCTGGGCTATTCGCTTCGGTCAGATTGAGGATGGCGGCCTGTGCTTAGTCACTGGCGGTGAAACTGGTGGAGTGGATTTCTTCAAAATGGTGGAGCTCACCGACCTGGAAGATTACGATGCTGGTGGCATCAGGCTAGTTGCCTATATGTCTCTTGCACTTGGGAGCACCAAGGCACTCGCTGTGATTCACAGTATTGACGAGGACGGAGTCATAGTAGGCTAAATATCTAGGTTAGAGCTCAGCCTGAAACTGAAAAGCTCACCAAGTAACCCACTAGTATTTAGGCTAGGTAGTGCCTTAAACTACCCAAAGGAGGAAATCAATGGCGAACACAGATTATGTAGGAATCAACCACGACCTGAGAGTTGTCAACGGTAAGACAATCTATATGCCTTCCTGGGCAGCTGCTCAAGAGGGCTGGCAGAATCTTGCCATACCAGACTTATCCGTAGCTGACACTGTGCAGAAGTACCCGCTTGGTACAAGGTTTGTGGATGGCGACAGGGCGTACAGGTACGCTAAGGCTGGAGGCACACTAAGGACTGACCTACTTGGAAAGATAGGAAAGATACAGTGTGTCAAGTACTGTTCTGTTCAGGCTGCTGCTCTTCAGTATGCGTCAACTATTGCTGTTACCGTAGCAATTACTGATGGCCACGCTGGTGATGGTGCAATAGCTGTCAATGAACTTGCTGGTGGATACATCCTTATCTTTGATGCCACCTACACTGGTGGTCAACCACAGGTGCTCCAGATTAAGTCTAATACAGTGGTTGCTGCAGGTGGTGGTACGATGACGGTAGTTGTTGATGGCAAGCTGCAAAATGCTCTAACCACTAGTGACTCTGCTGAGCTGATAGCCAGCCCGTATTTGAGTATCCTGGCTCAGGCATCTTTGAGTTACAGTAATGTCTATGGTCATATTGGAAGGCCAACTGTAGCTGCTACTATAGGGCAGTTCCTATGGATTCAGACTTGGGGAGCATGCTTCCTATCACCACAGACTGATGTAGGTGTCAACACAGGTGGGTCAGGTGCTGGTCAGAACTATATTGTTGTGGCTAGACACGATGGTAGTATTGATACCTTACTCTACAGTGATGTCACACACGACCAGGCTCAAATAGTAGGCTTTGTGATGGCCTGCGCTACCATTGCTGGTGGACAGGGTGCTCCTTTCGTCTGGCTAACGATAGCACCGTAACTTCCACTAGAGCGATAGTTGTGAATAGGGAGAGGGTAGCTATGACTCCCTCTCCCTAACTTGGAGGCTAGAAAAGATGCCTTTGTACGAGTATCACTGCCAAGCTTGCGGAAACACCTTTGAGAAGCTTCTGCCTATTGAAGGTAGAGACTTAGCTTCTTGTGAAAAGTGCGGAGCTAAGGCTGACCGACTGGTCTCACCGTTTCAGTTCAAGCTGTTCAACAAGTTTATCAAAGACGGGCCTGGCTTTGAGTCTATCTACATATCTAAGGATGAGTACAAAGATAGGATAGGTGAGAAGTCTCTTGAGGAAGCTCTTGCTAACAAGAATAAAAATAGAACTATATTCCCTGTAGGAGGATAAGTATGAGTCCAACCAAAGCTGAAAGTCTGACATCACAGAGTACTCCTGAAGAAACTCAGGGTGGAATTAGTGACTGTATTAGTCAGATGGCTAATGAGCATCCTGATTGGAAGAACGAGCAGTGTATTGCTGCCTGCTATAGCATGGCCGAAAAGGCTGTTGGACATAGTATAGGAAGGAAATCTACTAGGGTTACAGGTACTTCTCCAGCGCCACCTGCACCCATGATATAACTAAATAATAATCTTACCTAGAAAAGGAGGTATTCAATGACAGTAAAACAACTTGACCACAGGGCCGAAAAGTATATAGGAGCCTCCACAGATACTAAGCCCACCGCAGCCCTCAACAACACCCATGTTATGGCTACCTTCTATGAGTATGATACAGGCTTGCTGTATATTACTTATGATGGCACTAACTGGGTAGTGAAGGATATTCCAGTTTATCCTAAGCAAAAAACAGTCGGTGTTACCAAAGCTCTTGCCGCTGCTGGAAACTACGACATTGAGGATGTTTTATCGGAATCAGCCACAGTAGGAACAGCTTGGACTTTC
>Ga0256868_10001797_pt1 | contig 11422 bp, 9 predicted proteins | sample RVTome_13_FD_187341 | JGI IMG/M metagenome (GOLD analysis project Ga0256868, IMG submission 187341) | Soil microbial communities from uranium-contaminated site in the Upper Colorado River Basin, Wyoming, United States - RVT92D227 HiSeq ... | reverse complement strand
TTATGAGCCCCCCCCCCGTTCCGCTGGACATAGCAGAATAAACCAAAATGGGAGAAAAATGAAATATTTTCACATGTTATGAAATTATTAACTTCTTGCGCTTTATGCTAATTTAGCCCTGTTTATTTCCTCCCATTAGAAAGCCGTTAGAAAGATATTTTCCCCCCCCTTTTACTCATGCCAGTGATATAATGCTTTCCCCATCTAACGTTGAGCTCTGTAAAGCAAGGAATCCAAGAATAGAAACCCAGCATAACTTCACTTCTCCTTTTGGGCTCCTTCGATGGGCCTTTTCCTCCCTTTTCCCTAAAGATATACGAAAAAATATTTTAATCCATCGCCTTATATGCGCTTTAGCAACATATTCAAACAGTTACCTGCATACGTCTCCGAAAATATACGGACTGTTAGACTTTTGGGGGTATCGCCTCTTGTTTTGCTTATACTTAAAATTTCAAATTGAGGCTCCACTTCTCTCAAATTCATTTTTGCCAAAACATTCTCTTCAAATAAGACTTTATCTTTCTCTTGAATAATTAAACAAGCAAAATCGTAATCTTTATACATCACAATACATGCATTAGGATCATTAAACATTTCTGAAGTGAGGCCAGCTATTAAAGACGCAATCCGTTTTTCTAAAGTTCGGTGGTCAGGCATAGCCTCTTTTTCAGAACTGCCATCCGGTTTTTCTTTTCCTTGGAATTTCTTCTCGAGTTTTTCTAATTCAAGTGGTGCATTTTCTCTAAAATATTTTAAAACATCACGAATGGTCTCTTTAATATAGCGAGGACCCATCGCTGCTTGATTTTCGTCTTCTATTACAGCCAAAGTTAATTCTACTATATTATCATTTTGCCTAATCAATTCTTCAATATGATCGGCACTCATTATTTTAGAAATATCATTGCGGTCTTGCAACATTATTTTAAAAATATAGTTAGGTTTCAATCCAGGAAAACTATTTGAAGTACTAAGGTAATTTTCTAATAAATGTTGAGCTATAAGAGTGGGAGTTTCAAGATTCTTTCTTCTAATGTTGCCGAAATATTCCAAAATAATTCCCATTTTTAAGATGCTTATATCGGGTTTTAAACAAAATAACTTATTGATAGCACTATGGTAATATTTTAATAAATGCTGACCTGCAAGCTTTGCGCTTTTAAGAACTTTTCTTCTAATGTTTCCGAAATATTCCAAAATAATTCCCATTTTTAAGATGCTTCCATTGGATTTTAAACTAAATAATTTATTGATAGCATTATGGTAATATTTTAATAAATGCCGACCTGCAAGCTTTGCGCTTTTAAGAACTATTCTTCTAATGTTTCCGAAATATTCCAAAATAATTCCCATTTTTAAGATGCTTCCATTGGATTTTAAACTAAATAATTTATTGATAGCATTATGGTAATATTTTAATAAATGCCGACCTGCAAGCTTTGCGCTTTTAAGAACTATTCTTCTAATGTTTCCGAAATATTCCATATTCTTTTCCTTGCTTTGGCATTTCCTTCCTTCAGTGGGAAACATATTGAATAAGCGAAGTTTTTCCAATTCCACCTTCCCCTAACATCAAGATGATTCCTTTCCTGTCCATTATGCCCCGGACGATAAAAGCAAAAGCCCCTTTGCGACTTTCTGATAGGCAAAAAAACCTAAGGTCGGGAGCCACATTGAACGGATTTTCAGAAAAACCATAGAAATTGACGTAATCTTTCATTTTTTGCTATCATTCAACAGTGAAAAAGCATTTTCATGGATAGACACATTTCCTTTTAAGGTAAAATTTATCCTCAAAATTGAATTTTTAGCTTCCTTTCTTCAGCTTATTTTAATATAGCTGCAGCGGTTTTCATTCATCCTTATATTCTAATGTGCTTTTCCTCAGTAAAGAGATTATGATTTAGCGTTTCTAATTGGGCTCATTTTCTCGTAAATATTTCAAGGGGGATTTCAATGATATATCGATCTTAGCAAGGCCTTTGCGCCTAAGGTAATCAGTCGAGGCTCTTTCCATATCATTCTCATAAAAAACCTCGACAATTCATCGCGCGGCCACTCCTCAATTAATTCCTTTAGCCCTCCTTGCAGCATAGCAACTAATTCATCATAATTCTTGTTGTTGAAACGGTTAAGGACATGCCTGACCAGCAAATGAAGATTCAGTTCAAGCCTCAGATTACTCAACTCCTGCCGGTAATTCTTTCCGTTTAAAATGGCTTTGGCTAGCGCCCTGGCCCCATGAAGTCCAGTAACCAACCCCCCCACGGTGGTTGTCTTGACCTGAGCAGCCGCATCCCCAACCAAAAATATATTTCGATTGGGGCCCAATTCGTTCCCTGGATATTCAAACCGATACACTGGAACCGATGCAGATTGAAATTCAAAAGGTTCCAGACGGTGGGAATGAAGAAAGGTCATTAAGCTGGCTTTTGCTCTATCGCCGTCTTCGGCGATGAGCCCCACTGCGGCTACATGTTTTGATTCGGGAATGAGCCAGAAAAAATATTTGGTTTGATGGGCAACAAACCAGACCTTACAAGTGTCTTCCCTAAAAAAATCAGGCATGTGCACTCTGGCCTGCAACAATGCTGCGCGGCCATGCCCATTGCGTGAAGCGGCGAGGCTGACATCGCTTGCCGTCCCATCGGCGCCCACAAGCATATCAGCCCCTATCTGCCGCTCTTTGGTTGAGGCAAGGTCCTGAAAACGAACCAGAATCTTTTTACCGGATTGCGCATAAGTCTGAAATTTATGCTGGAAAATGATTTTCGCTCCTGAGGTTGTCGCCATTCGAGCAAGCAGCCCAATGAGCTTGCTTCTCTCGATGATCAGGTCCGGGCAACGCAAGGCGACTCTTGCTGACCTTTCTTTTGAAAAAAGCTCCAGGTATTCCACCTTATTGGTAATCGCTTCTCCGGGAATAAATCCCAGGATTTCATTCATTTTCCCCGTAACGATAAGCGTCCGCGACGGCGACCCAAGAGCATTCATCCTTTCATAAACCTCTACCTCGATGCCCCCTTTCGCCAACAAATAGGCAGCAAAAAGCCCCGAAGTAGAAGCGCCGATGATAATGACTTTCATAGCCCTGTTTTCTGGTTAAACCTCCTTCCCCCGAGTTTCCCATTTCCCCCGAAAACTGATCTTAAATGACATATTAATTATCTACCAGTCAACATTAAAGAACTACCTACAATTATGCACCAGATCCAACAAGACATTTCCTAGAATACATTATTTCACCTTTCGCGAAGCGTATTGTGCTTCTTCTTTATTTTTGACTTTTATTGCCGTTCGTAGGGCGCTCTTTCCAAGATGCCGATAGCCAAAAGCACCAAAGCAAACATCACACTCGCCAGAATATATGTCTGCAACATTGAGAGCCAGGTTAGAAGGAGAGCCAACAAGCCGAACAAGACTCCTAGTATATAAAGGACTAGCACCGAACCGCGATGTCCCAGCCCTAAGTTAGCTAGGCGGTGAGCTGTGTGATCCTTGCCGGGGGAAGCAAAAGGAATTAGCCCCCGGCGTATCCTGGAGATAGTTACAAGGGTGGTGTCGAAAATGGGAACACCAAGGATTAGAATAGGAATCATCCAACTAATATTCTGGGGAAACTGGGGAAAACGGAGCTTGAGGCCTAGAGTCGCCATCATGAAGCCCAAGAACATGGCTCCGCCGTCGCCCATGAAGATCTTTGCAGGGCTGAAGTTCCAGATCAGAAATCCTAATGAGGCCCCAAAGATAGACGCCGCCAGGATACCTACCAATACTTGGCCGCTAATCCCAGCGAAAAGGAGTACAAAAGCCGCAGCTATGGCGGCCACACCGGCACACAGTCCATCCATATGGTCCAGTATGCTGAAGGCGGCAGTAATCCCTACAACCCATAGTAGTGTGAGTACATAGTCCAGCAAAAAGGCCAAAACGGAGGAGCCAAGATACATGGCGGAAGAGGCAAAGATGGTAAAGTGTACGCCCGAGGCAATGAGGATGAGCGCGGCAAGGGGCATGGCAACCATGAGTTTTACTTGGTGGTGTAGGATCCCTCGATCATCAAGGATGCCCACAACAACGAGCAAACTCGCCCCGGCCAAGATACCGATAACTTGATTGCGGGCGCTGCCATCCATGAAAAGAAGGAATGCGAGCACCGCCCCTGTGTAGATGGCAAGACTTCCTAATAAAGGCATAGCCTTTCGGTGCACTTTACGGGGACCAGGTTGATCGATGATATCCAACCTCAAGGCAATCTGTGCTGCTGCCGGGGTAAGGCCTAACGAAGTAATCAATGCGACAGCAAACGCAAATAGGGGATTATACATGCAAACCTTTCATCCAAGCGCTCATCATTGAGATTTGATGGGAGGAATTTGAAGCTTAGGCCAGGATATTCTTCTGCCTTAAAAGTTCTTGATATAGCTCCTCGGTATCAGCGACAAGACGCTTAATATTAAATCGCTCCTGGGCAATTGCCCGGGCGCTCCGGCTGATCTTATAGGCGGTCTGCGCGTCTCTCAGCAGGCGCAAAATGAATATGGCCATGGTCTTTGGGTCCCTCGGAGGTACAAGGTAGCCGGTCTTGCCATCAGCAATCATATCCGGCAGACCGCCCACACGAGTCCCGACCACGGGGCAGCCTGAAGCCATAGCTTCGATGGCAGAAACAGGGGTCCCTTCTTTATCCGATGAAACAACTAACACATCCAAGTCGGCATAGATACGGGGTAGATCTCGGCGCCACCCGACAAATAAAACTCGATCCTTTATATCCAATTTAGAAGTGTAACTCTCTAATTCATTACGCAGGACGCCGTCTCCTACGATAACGAAACGAGCTGAAGGGTCATTGGCGCTTACTAAAGCTGCTGTCTCAAGAAAAAGACGATGATTCTTAATCGGGAAGATACGACCCACAATGCCAACTAATCGCGCGCCATTAGCGACGCCCAATTCACGCCGAAACTCACCTTTTTGAGCCGCGCAACAAAGGAAGGGATCCAGATCGAATCCCAGGGGAATCACCTTAATCCTCTCAGCCGAGGAGACTCCGAAATAAACTAGCTCAGATTTAACCTTCTCACTGACAGCGATGATTTGATCGGTAATCCCGGCCAAACCTCGTTCCATCTGGCGAAGTATTCCAGTTTTGAGGGGACCGTAATAACCATCGAGTACATGCCCGTGAAATGTGTGAATCAAGACCGGCACGCCAGCAAGCCGAGCGGCTAAACGGCCCAGAAAGCCTGCTTTTGCAGTATGGGTATGGACGATGTGGGGTCGCTTCCGCCGAATGAGGCGGTAGAGTTTAGCCAGCGCTTTCCCATCTCGATACTTAAATGTGGCCTCACCGACTATCTCAGGAATGACCAAGGGTTGAACCCCCAAGGACAGGGCGTAGTCCACCATGGAACCCTCGCCAGGATTCTCGGTGCCAGATACCAGCAGTGAATCGAAGCGCTCTGGGTTCAGCTTGGTGCTAAGGTTGACCACATGCATAGTCGCACCACCGATATTCAGGCGAGCAATAACCTGCATTACTTTGATTTTACTAATAAATTCGGCCTCAAAGCTTACCATTTGGGATCCGTTGAGTTATAAATGACCAGCCCTGAAAATTTAGGGGTCACTAAGGGGCACCAAACTTCCAATGAATAAACCGAGACTTTCATATTTTCCAATGGCTTTAATCAAAGGCAACCTATCGCATCCTTTAACGGAAATGAACCACTAGAAATCAGATGATAAATTTCAAATAACGTCTTGATCGTCGCCATAACGCTAGAACCTATCTACCCCTCATAATCCATTTTAGACAACTTATGCGGAGCCGTCGCGAATTCCTAATAATTTTGTGTAGACTGACAAGATCCTATCCGACATCCTTTTTGCATTGAATTGATTACTTACACGTCTCTGACCTTCAATTCCCATTCGCCTTGCCTCTTCTGGTTTTTGGAGTAACCACACTACTGCCCTGGCAAAGGCTTCTGGGTTATCCGGCTCCACCAGCAACCCCGTTTGGCCATCGAGAACTATTTCCGTAAGAGGAGGGATCCTGTTCGCAATCACTGGCTTTCCCGCCGCCATTGCTTCAATAATAACCTGCCCAAAACCTTCCGAGGAAGAAGCAAAGGCAAATACATGAATCGCGTGAAGGAATGATGGTATATCGTTTTGAAAGCCCAATAGTTTTACCTTACTATTCAGCTTTAATTCGTCAATCATAATTTCCAGTTTCTCACCATATCCCCATGGGTCATGCCCAGCAATGAGTAGAATCGCATTAGGTACCTTTTTGAGAATTAATGGCATAGCTTTGATTAGAGTTCCATGTCCTTTCCTTAATTCAAGCCGCCCAATAGACCCGATGATCGCGTTCCCATCCAAATTCCAACCTTTTCGTAAGTCAGAATTCGGTTTAATAAAATGCTCTGCTTCGATTCCGTAATAGATAACAGTGACCTTCTCGGGCGAGAAATTACGCTTCTGAACCAACCATAGCTTGACAGCGTGAGAAATGCTAATGAGTACATCGGGGCGGCGCCAAATAAATTTGAATAAAGGAAGAGTCCATTTACCAGACCAGGATTCGTCGTAAATACCATGGATCGAGCAAACCCATGGTATTGATGCATAAAACAAATGCCCGATAGCCCCCACAAAATCCGCTCGGGGTAAGTGAGTATGCAAAATATCTGGCTTTTCTTCCCGGATTAAAATGGGTAATTTGACCAAAGGCCTCAAGTCATAGCGACTGTCGGACGAAAGTGGGACTACGCGACATCCTTCTCTCTGAAAATCTACAAGTAACGATCGGCTCCCCTTAATCTTTTCTCGCATGCAGGCGACAACAACTTCTACATCATGCCGCCTTAAGTTTTGGCAAAGGTTAAGTAAGTGTAATTCGGCGCCTCCCGCTGATAAGGTATTGATGAGATGAAGGATTTTTAGATCCTTTTTCAGGATTGCAACCTAATTGGCAAGATTAAATTGTCCATTTCGATAGCGCAACTTTACCCAATTTTCTGAAAATAGATGTCTTTTGGCAACTGCTAATCCTAAGATTATCCACATAAAATAAGATATCAATGATCCTGGGAGCAACCAGGCATTGGTTAAATTGCCGACAAGCAACGAAAAGAACCATATATAACCTGCAAGGCTATGGTTATATGAATCTCCCCTCGAATATATGATTGCTTTCTTAAATACCTTCAAAATAATTATGCTCAGCCACGCAAAACTCACCAATCCTAAAATTCCCCCATCTGTAGCTGCTTGAAGGAATTGGTTTCCCGCCGTTGCAATGAAATTGGGAGAAAAATATAGGTTTTTTGTGAACACCGCCCAAGCACCGTAATCTAAACTCAAAAAACGAAATCCTGTAAAGCCGACGCCAGTCAAAAAATTATCCAAAAATACATCCAATGCCAATTGGGCTGTAAGAACGCGCTGCTTCAAGCCTAATTCAAGTTGAGATCCCGAAAACCTGGTTTTCATACCCCCGACATCATATAAAATAATAAAACTCGATAATATTGTGCAGGCTATGAGTAAAATGGCAATCTCTTTACCTGTTAGCATAACCTCCTTTCGCATTCTAAATGCCATCATTCCTATGCCTATCCCCAACGGTATAATGGCCGCGCGCGTACCAGTAGCAAGCAACGCTCCAGCAAAAATCGCTGCTCCAATCCATTTTCTATCGATAAGCTTCTTAAAGATAAAGAATATTAAAATAAAACTGACTTGATCCCCAATGGGGCCAAAATATCGTGTCATCCCCTCGCTTGACATTACTTCGCCAAGATTTAACCCCAGAGGATAAAGGATAAAATTAATATAAATAGTAAGAGCTATTATATATCCAATGTACTCTAACGATTTATAAGTAAGCGCCAATTCCTTTTCCGTTCTAATCGATTGGATGAAAAAGAGGAAGGTAAATATTTGTGTTACCATTCTGAGAAAGGCGATTACCTCACTGATAAATATTTCTTCGCCAAACCGATAGTAGGCTATAATAGTTGATCCAAGCAATACGCTTAGAAAGATGAAAACCGGTAATAAAATCGGATGGAGGGTGATTTTCTGCTTCCCAATTAAAAAAGGACCAGCAATTCTGATTCCGATAATGAAAAGAATATAATCATAAATCTCGATGTCAGCGTCGCCAAAAGAAATAATGGCGGGTATCATCTCCATGAGTGATAAAATCATGAGCGTTGGCACACAAAAAACAAGCAAAACCCACTTGGGAACCAATAGAGAAATTATAGATGCCAATACCAAGCTTAATAAAATTTGTTCCATAGCCCTGTTTTACTTTATCCCTATTAAGATATAATTGATGGGATAGGAGTTCAAAATTTCCCCTCTTTTCCCAAACATTTTTGCAGCAGCCTTGTATATAACATCGAATATCCAGGCCAACAAAAATAAAATTAAACCGATTAAAGGAAAAGGAAACAACGGCCAGAGTAAGCTTATACAACAAACAAAAGGCTTTCCACCAACTGGCCTTATTTCGATATGCTTAAAACCTGCTGAACTTGCCAGGGAAGATAAGCTCATGTCGGTAAACCTGTAATAATCATGAGGGGACCCGTGCTTGCGCTGAATAAATGGAACTGAGCAAACAAAGACTCCTTTCCTCCGCAAAGTGCGAAACGCTTCTATAAAGAAATTTGTTGGGCTTATTATATGTTCAATTACCCATGTTGAGAGAATCAAATCAAAAGCTTCATTTCTAAATGACCATATAGATCCCAGATCCGCTATAATATTTGGATTTCTAAATCTGTTTATATCGGCAAAAAGGCAGCTTTTTTTATTATCAATTAAGTCCAGCAAAACATGTTCCGAACCTCGAGACTTCAATCCCCCCCCAGCAACTAATACCTTTGAAACCTGAATTGAAGGAAAAATAGTTTTATAGACATGTTCAAGTTCAATTTCAGTCAATACTCTCGATAAACTGGCCTTATTTAACATCAAACGATTAAAATAACCCCATTTTTTCATTTTGCTTTATGCTTGATTTGTGCATTTCGATTTTGGGACGAATTTCTGCCGGATCGCTTGAAATATTTCGACCAGCCTTCCCCCCAATCTTTCCAGGCTGTGCATTTGCAGCACTTGTTCTCTTAAATATTTCCCCATCTTGGATCTATCATCCTTTTTTAAGGAAAGAACCCGCTCGATCCTGTCTGCCAAATCTTGAGAGTCTCCATGTCGAAAGTGAAGCAATTCCGAATATTTACCCAGCGTTTCTCTGAAACCCCCGTTCGCCAATAGGGACGGCCTTGCACAACTCATCGCTTCCAATGCTACCTTGTCGCCAAAACCGGTCGGGGTCAAGTTGACGTGTACGGTGCACCGCTGATACCAAGACGGGAGGGCCTCCATTGAGATAGGGGGCTCAAATCGAATTATTTTTTGGATTTCCAGATCTTTGACTTGTTCGTAAAGGTTCTCGGCATATGGGCCATCCGAGGAAGTAACGGGGCCTCCAAGGATGGCTACCTGAAAAGGCATCCCCCAGGACCGCCGGAGGAGAGAAGCTGCTTTAAGCAACGTTGCATGGTTTTTTACTGCTGAGAGACGCCCTGCGCAAAGGATCATAGGCGGGGTATCGGGCGCAGGTTGCCCATCTGGTGAAAATAAGTCTGTATCAATCCCCTGCCCAACCACAATCAACTTATTCCGCTTGTAGGGATATGCCGTGGCTACGCTTGTCACAATACGATCGGACAGACGATCAGCTAATTTCAAAGTTTGCGTTAAACTGGGATGAGCATACCACATGACGATGGGTATGCCTTTAGCCCGGAGCACAGGAGCTGCCAGCACGGTGAAGATAGGAATCATGTGGGAGAAACATACATCAATAGTTTTATGACCCAGGATGCCAAAAAGCTCTCGGTAAAACTCTAGACCTCTTCGGGGTTCACTATACCCCTTCTCCTTTCCGATGGAAACGACTCTAACATTTTTAGGAGCTTCAACTCTCCCTTTCCGCATGGTAATAACATCAATGAAATCAACGCTTTTTGCTACAGTTTTGATCCATGAGCTAGTAAAACCCAAAATCGGATCATCTAAATCTGTTGCTAGGTTGAACCAGAGCAGCCGCATATTTCTATTTTCGCATTGGTTGCCTTATATGTGTTTCCCAGCTGCTTCAATGACATTTCTGTAATTTTCAACATATCCCTTTGCGGAGAAGAAGTCTTCTGCAAATTCTCGCGCCCTTTTCCCCATTTCATATGCTTTTTCAGGATTCTTTAAGATCCAGCGGAGCCGATCAACCAGAGAGTCCACATCACCTGAGGGTATAAGAAATCCGTTTTCCCCATCAACGATCATCTCCATGATTCCTCCAACTGCACTTCCGATAACCGGGGTTCCACAGGCCATAGCTTCAAAAATAACCCGTCCCAGACCTTCCGATAATGAAGGTAGAACTAGCACCTGTGCCTGAGCTATCAAATCAGCTAGGACGGGCTGAGGTAATGAATCAGAAAAAATTACCCGATTACCCAAGCTCAATCTTTCCACCTTGCCTTTCAGCATTTCGGCATATTCTCGATTCTCTGAATTGCCAATAATCCAAAGTTTTGTACTCAATCCCTCCGAAGTGATATTCCCAAAAGCATCTAATAAAAAATGAACACCCTTTCCTGGAATGAGCACCCCTGCGTAGATAATCATCTTCTCATTAGGGTTCCTCTTCTTTTTGGCTCCTGCCTCCAGAAATACATCCATATCAGTCCATGCAACAAACTGAAATATTGGCTTATTGGGTGCCCATTTTTCAAGTTGTTCCTTGGTTGAATTGGAGACAGCCCGGAGAACATCAGCATGTCGGAGAGCGAAGAGAGCTGACTGACGCATTAAAAAACGATAAACCGATGGATAAAAGACCCGTCGCTGCAAAAAAAGGGAAACTTCAAAGTCACCGTGGCTCTCCACCACCAGAGCCACTCTTTTGCCCAAAGGCCGAACTATGATTTTCGCACAGGCCGCAGCAAACCCTTCGTACGGACTCTGGGCTATCAAAATATGCACTCCCCAACGAAGGATACACCAAACAGCAATCGTCTGTCCAAAAATTAACATCAGCAAGTAACGAAACAATCCCCATTGCACGCGTGGCAATAAGTAAAACTGCGCATGCTGTTTAAAATGGCGCAGTTTAGCATCCGGAGAAAACCCTATGACATAGATCTCTCCTATTTGTATCAGCGCCCTAAATTTCTTCTCCGATGTCCTATCTAAAGGACTTTTGTACTGAGACCCCCCTATGAAGCAAACTCTCACTCCCAACATTCCTTTCGTTGAAGCAGAACTAAGTACCATGGAGAGAAAACATTTGGAAGGAGGTGGACTAATATTCTTCCACCCAAAATAG
>Ga0256868_10001796_pt1 | contig 11422 bp, 7 predicted proteins | sample RVTome_13_FD_187341 | JGI IMG/M metagenome (GOLD analysis project Ga0256868, IMG submission 187341) | Soil microbial communities from uranium-contaminated site in the Upper Colorado River Basin, Wyoming, United States - RVT92D227 HiSeq ... | reverse complement strand
CTTGCATTCATCACTTATGCATTCATTGGCCCCATGCTCCCAAATCCCTGGACTCATCGGGGATATGATATTGATCGCATCGTGGGGCATATGTATATGACCCTTGAAGGGATCTTTGGAGTTCCCATCGATGTTTCCTCGACCTTCATAATCCTCTTCACCATTTGGGGTTCCTTTTTACAATTCTCGGGGGCAGGGAAATTCTTTATCGATTTTTCTTTTGCGGCAATGGGTGGAAAGCCAACAAGTGCAGGCCGAACTGTGACGCTTGCCTCTTTTCTCCTCGGTGGCCCCTCCGGAAGTGGGGTAGCCACAACGGTCACATTGGGAGCAGTTGCCTATCCCATGCTGGCTAAGGCAGGCTACAATAAGGATGCTGCAGGAGGGCTCCTTTCCGCAGGCGGGATTGGGGCGATTCTCTCACCTCCTGTTTTGGGAGCAGCCGCCTTTCTCATCGCTGAATTTTTAAAGATCTCTTATTTAGATGTGATCATCATGGCTTCCATTCCAACTTGTCTTTACTATTGGTCCATCTTTTTAATGGTAGAGTTGGATGCTAAAAAGATTGGGATAAAGGAGATCGCCTGGGATAAAACCTATAGTCTTGGCCGACTCACTTATCTCTATGGATTCCATTTCACCTCTCTCATCGCCATTGTTGTGATCATGGTCATTGGCTTTACACCCATCATGGCAGTCTTCTGGTCAACGGTGATCACCTTTGCAGTCAGTTTCATAAGAAAAGATACAGCCCTCACTCCTAAAAAAATAGTGAAGGCATTGAGAGGAGGATCGATAGGAGTTCTATCTGTCGCTTCCACTTGCGCCGCAGCTGGGATCATCGTGGGTGTAGTAACCTTGACTGGATTGGGATTAAAGTTCAGTTCAATTATCATTCAATATGCCGGAGGAAGTATTTTTTTAACAGCCGTTTTTACAGCACTTATCGTTTGGGTAATTGGATTGGCTGTTCCGGTTACAGCTTCTTACATTATTTCAGCGGTCATCGCTGCACCGGCATTGATTCAGCTTGGGATTCCTGATTTTGCTGCTCATATGTTCGTCTTCTATTACGCCGTTCTTTCAGAGGTCTCTCCACCCACTGCTCTCTCTTGCTTTGCAGCGGCGGCCCTGACAAAAGGAAATCCTTATAAAACCACCATGTATGCTTGGAAATATACTCTTCCTGCCTTTATTGTACCTTTCATGTTCACTCTGGATCCGAAAGGGGTTGGCATACTGCTTCATGGGTCGGTACAGAGTGTTATCTGGACGGCCATCACTGCCTTTGTCGGAATTGCAGCACTGGCGAGTGGAGTGGAAAATTGGTTGTTGAAGAAGACGACCCTTTATGAGCGGATCATGCTCATTGCTGCAGGCCTGATGTTGGTATATCCTACTGCCTTCTATGATATCGTCGGCTTTGGTTTGCTCGCAGTGGTGGTCCTGCTACAAAAGTTAAGAAAGGATGAGGAGCAGAGTTCTTTTATAAAAGCACTTTAACCCCCACCTTGATTCATCATGAAGACATTGAAGCCCATCTTCTTTCTTATAGTCATCCTCTTTTCTTTGACAGGATGCGGAAACATTATCTACATCTCCAAATTGGGATGGCATCAAGGGGTGATTACTTTTCACAGCGTCCCCATTCAGGAGGTCTTGGAAGATGAGGGTGTAAATTCTGAGATGAAGGAGAAGATTCGCTTGATCCAGGAGGTAAAGCGATTCGGCGAGGAGAGGTTAAGGCTGGAAGGGAGGAAGAGTTATTCAAAGTTTTTTGAAGTTAAAGGCCCTGTTCTCTATGTCATCACCGCTTCCGAAAGGGATCGTCTCCAACTTCACAGTTGGAACTTTCCTATCGTTGGCAGAGTGACCTATAAAAGCTTTTTTACGAGAGAGGAGGCGTTGAAGGAGGAGAGATTTCTTAAAGGGAGAGGGTTTGACACCTTTGTTCAACGAGTCAGAGCTTACAGCACCCTCGGATGGCTGAAAGACCCCATCTTTTCATCCATGTTAGAATGGGAAGATTCGGTCCTGGCCAACCTTGTCCTCCATGAGATGACCCATGCCACGGTCTATTTTAAAGGTCAGACCGATTTCAATGAACAGGTTGCAACCTTCGTCGGAAATCGAGGGGCAATCGATTTCATGACAGAGAAGTATGGGCCAAGATCGAAGGAAGCGGTTAGGACTATCGATCTCCAGAAAGATGATATTCTTTTTGCTCGTTTTATTAACCAGGCATGTCAGCAGCTATCAAATTTCTATGCAAAAGAGGGTTCGAAGGATGAGAAGTTAAGGGGGAGAAAGGAGATATTTCAATCTATTAAAGAAGAGTTTCATGAGATAAAAGCTCAATTTAATACAGACGATTGTCTCGATTTCGACAAGATAGATCTCAATAATGCAGTCCTATTAGCCTACCGTCGGTATATCCGGAACCTCGAAAAATATGAGATCCTCTATGAGTACTTAGGACGGGATCTAAAAAAGGTCGTCGAATTTTTTAAGCAGATAAAGACATCGGGTGAAGATCCTTCTTCTTTCACCTTTCCCTCTTTCCTTCGATGAACTCTTCTAACATGGACTTAGCCAAACTATCGGGAAATTGGACAAGAGGATGTTTCATTGCATAGGCGGAGATAGAAAGGAGTGGACCACCGATCCCTCGTTCACGGGCAATTTGGCAACATCGAATGGCATCAATTCTCTAACATTGTTTGCTTAAACTATCGTATTTCATATCGATTGTCAGAAATTCGGGGAGGAATTTGGATAGAAGTATTTTCCTTGACTTATGCGTTTTTATCTGATATTTTGCGCAGAAATTATTCTGTTTCGATTCCTTAAGACGAATGACAAAAAAAGTAAAGTCAAGATTTCTTCGGCAACCTATTCGACATTTAGATCTGAGAAAGACTCAGAACCTTCTTGATTTGGTCCAAGCCTTCCAACACACTTCTTTTCAAAGTCGAAATGTCTATAAGTGCTTTGAAGTTTTTAGAAGGATGCTCAGCGATGCTAACTGTGTTATTTTCATGGGGTTATCCGGGGCGATGATTCCAGGGGGGATGCGTAAGGTGATTCATGACATGGTCGAGATGAATTTGGTCGATGTGATCGTTTCCACCGGCGCCAACATCTTCCATGACCTCTTCGAAAGCTTTGGATATCGACATTATGTAGGATCGGAAGAAGGAGATGATGACGCTCTGCGGAGACACCGCATCGTGCGGGTTTATGATGCCCTTATGGATGATCACGAAATCAATCAGGTGATTCACCTTCTTTCAAAAGTTCCAAAAGAGTTAAAGGAGAAGATCGTTTCTTCAAGACGGTACTTGGAGATTTTGGGAGGCTGCATCGAAGATGAGGGATCGATCCTCAAGACAGCTTCTGAACGCGGGGTTCCCATTTTTGTTCCCGCCTTAAGTGATAGTTCCATTGGCATTGGCCTTACGTTTCTCCATGTTCGAAAGAAGGCATCTGCCGATGGGATCATCATCGATCAGATTCGGGATAGCTATGAGATCGCCCAGTTGAAGCGGATGGCGCCCGTCACTGGAGCGATCTACATTGGAGGGGGGGTCCCAAAGAACTACATTCAACAATTGGGGCCCGTCAGCGAACTTCTGTTCCAAGAAGAGAGCGGACATCGATATGCCTTTCAAATTACCACCGATGATCCCAAATGGGGGGGTCTTTCCGGCTGCACTTTTGAGGAAGCGAAGTCTTGGGGAAAAATTGAGAAGAGGTCAACCTATGCGGCCGTCTACATGGATGCGACGATTGCGCTTCCCCTATTGGTTGGAGCTATCCTTCAGGAAGGAAAGACCTGTCGAGGAAGGAGGAGGCGCCGTTTTTTATGGAAAGGAGACGAACTGAAATCGATCCAGTTCGTTTGACCGCTTTCATCATATTTCTTCATTAAACCCTCTCTCCTGTTTCTTATCAAGCGATTTAAAACAATTTTCTCTCCAAACCCGCCTGACCTAATGTAACCAGGCATATACTAATCTAAACCCATTTTGTTCTATTCCGATTTTGTAGGGCGTGATCCCCGATCACACCCTGTACCTAATATGTTGCAAGGCACGCCGATCAGATCGGTGCGTTCGGGGAACGCATCCTACATCACCCATAGAACTATTTGTTGCCTTTGTATTGGTGTAAGCAAAGGATGAGAAAAAAGTTGTAAAAAGGGGAGAAAATGGTTATATTATTACGGAAAAGATTAAAGAAAAAGGAGTTTGCCAACGATGAAAGATTCTGACTTCAAAGTTCCAGATCAGAAAGAGCTGGAAAAGGAGCTGAATGAATATTTAGGAAAGAAGTACGGAGATAGAATAAGATTGGTCGTACCCCTGCTTTTCCCCAAAACTCAGACGGAAGAGGTGCCAAAGGAAGAAAAAGAGCTTGGGGAAGGAAAGAAAAAGATTAATTTTGATTTAAAACCCGAGGAGTTAGAAGCCTTCTTAAATGACTATATCATACGACAAGAAGATTCGAAAGAAATCCTGGCGACAAAAATCTGTACCCACTTCAATCGAATCAAGTTCACAGAATTGACAAAAGGCCGAACCCGATACGAGGGAGTAGGCCATATTAAAAATAATATAATGATGATTGGTCCCACTGGAGTGGGAAAGACCTACATGATTAAGTTGATTGCAAAAAAGATTGGGGTTCCCTTTGTGAAAGGAGATGCGACAAAGTTTAGTGAAACCGGCTATGTAGGGGGTGATGTGGAGGATCTCGTTCGAGATCTGGTTTACGAGGCCGATGGAGATATTGAGTTGGCTCAATACGGCATCATCTACGTCGATGAGATCGATAAGATAGCCTCCTCCAACAATATTATCGGTCCGGATGTTTCCAGGACAGGGGTTCAGCGAGCTCTGCTCAAGCCGATGGAAGAGACTGAAGTAGATCTCAAAGTCCCCCATGATCCGATCTCTCAGCTGGAGGCGATCGAGCACTATCGGAAAACAGGGAAGAGGGAGAAGCGAACGATCAACACCAAGCACATCCTCTTTATCATGAGTGGAGCATTCAACGGTCTGGAGGAGATGATCAAGAAACGTTTGAACCGGGAGGGGATCGGTTTTGGGGCTGAGATCCGCTCGAAGGATGAGCGGGCCGAGTATCTAAAACAGGTGAAGGCCGAGGACCTGATGTCTTATGGATTCGAATCGGAGTTCGTCGGTAGGCTTCCGGTGGCCGCTGTTTTTGAAAAATTGGAGATCCATGACCTCTTCTCAATATTAAAAAACCCTAACAATCCCATTACCCTCGGGAAGAAGAAAGATTTTAAATCCTACGACATCGACATTCAGTTTGAAGACGAAGCTCTCTATGAGTTAGCGGTCAAGGCTTACGAAGAGAAAACAGGAGCGAGGGGATTGGTCAGCGCAGTAGAAAAGGTTCTCCTCAAATTTGAGAAGCATCTTCCTTCCACCGATATCCAGAAACTTATTGTCACCCGCGCCGTTGTAGAAAATCCCAATCGGGAGTTGGAACGACTGCTCCAGGATCCCCTGAACCCGGAGATGCTCCAGAGATTTGAAACGCTCCTTTCTCAAGAAAGATTGGCCATGAAGAAGTCCATTCTGGACAGAGAGGCGGAATTTAAGAGACGCTATGGAATGTTTTTTCGAGAAGGCAGGATCAATCTCATCGTCAACCGGATGATCGAGAAGGGGTATGACTTGAACACGGTCTTTGAAGAGGGTGTTGAGATTCAGCGGCTGGTGGAGGATTTTGAGAGGGATTTTCAAAGGAGAAATGGGATTTGCATTCGATTCGATGAGGAGGCCATTGATCGGATAACAGAGATTGCCCTGGAAGAGGACGGGAAGGGATCTGCGATCTGTGCGCGGCTCTCGAAGGATTACGAACATGGATTCCGATTGATCCGCGATAAGATCGGCCAAAAAGAGTTCGTTCTTACAAGAGAGGCAGTCGATGACCCAGAGAGTTATCTGAACAGGGTGATCCGGGAGATCTACAGCGAACAGTCAGATCAAGGAATGAAGGGCCAGAATGATGGCAACCAGAGATTATTATGATATGTTGGGTGTGAGTAAGAATGCCAGGGACGATGAGCTGAAGCGGGCCTATCGAAAGCTGGCGATGAAATATCACCCGGACAAAAATCCAAACAAAAAAGAGGCTGAGGAACGCTTCAAGGAGATCAATGAGGCCTATGCTGTCTTGAGCGATAAGGAGAAGCGGAAGCAGTACGACACCTTTGGCAAAGAGGGATTTCATCAACGATTCACACAAGAGGACATTTTCCGGGGCTTCGATTTGGATGAGATCTTGTCAGGCCTCTTCGGAGGAAGGGGAAGGCGGGAATTCAGATCTGGAGGAAGGAGTGGTTTCGATTTTAGCGACCTCTTCGGAGGACAGACCACTTATCAGGATATGGGACGAATGCCTCAAAAAGGAGAGGATATCGTTTATGAGTTAAGCATTGCCTTGGAGGAAGCAGCCAACGGCAGTGAGAAGAAAATTTCTTATCGGAAGAATGGGAGAATAGAGGAGGTCTCGGTAAAAATTCCACGGGGCATTCCGTCGGGGAAGAAGTTAAGGCTCGCCGGAAAAGGGATGGAAGGGAGAAACAATGGCCCGCCAGGCGATCTGTACTTGCAGATTTCAATTAAAGATCATTCCCTTTTCAGCCGGGAGGGAGACGACCTCATCGTGGAGAAAGAGATTAGTTTCTCAGAGGCTGTGCTAGGGACCCATATCGAAGTTCCTACCCTTGAGGGGATGAAAAAGATGAAGGTTCCCCCTGGGACTCAGTGCCACACAAAGATGCGATTGAAAGGCCTTGGCATTCCCCATTTCCAAGGAGATGGCAAAGGGGACGAATATGTGAAGCTCATAGTAAAAGTCCCCAAAAAAGTGACCGAAAAGGGTAAAGGGTTAATTCAGGAACTTGCCAAAGAAGGCATCTAAGTAAAATTTCATAAATGAAATTTGAACTTTTTGCTTGTAACCTTTAACTCCTCATCTTTGACTCATAACTCCGAACTCTTCTTTTTCTTAAAACCTCGTTGACCCATTCGACTGCGCTTAGTCCCGCTCAGGATCAACCCTGAGCCCTCGGTCTTCAGGCCGGGGAGTGGAAGGGTTGACTTTTCTCAAGTTCTGATAGAAAATGAGAATTAAAAAAAACTAGCACCTCTCAGGGGGGATTCGGGAAAGGTGCTGAATAAATCGTATACTAAAGGATGAAGGGGGAAGCTATGGTCGATAAAGTCTATGAAGAGGTTCCGGTAGAGCAGTTGAGGTGGCGATGTGATCCCAACACCTTGCCCTTTGAGACGACTCAGGCGGTCCAAGCCTGTGAGGAGATTATTGGTCAGGAAAGGGCTCAGGAAGCGATCCGGATAGGATTAGATATTAACAGCGTCGGATACAATATCTTCGTGACAGGCTTAACCGGAACAGGACGTTTCACTACGATCAAGTGTATTTTGGAAGAATTGAATGTGAAAGGGAAGATTCCCAATGACATTTGTTATATCAATAATTTTAAGAATCCGGATATGCCTCATATGCTCAGCTTTCCTGCAGGCCAGGGGAATGCCTTCAAAAAAGAGATGGAGACATTGGTCGAATCTCTAAAAAAGAAGATCCCTTTGCTTTTTGAGAATGAGACTTATCTTAATAAAAAGAAAGAGGTGGTTGAAAAATTTCGGAATAGACAGGCTGAGATGCTTCGGGAGTTTGAAAAGAAGGTGAATAAGGAGGGTTTTGCCCTCGTTCAGATCCAGATGGGACCTTATTCTCGTCCTGGGATCTTGCCTGTCGTTGAAGGCAATCCATTGAACATTGAGCAGCTGGAGACGATGGTGGAGGAAGGTAAGTTCTCCAAAGAGGATCTGGAACGGCTTAAGGAGAAACAGGCTGTGCTGATCGACGAGCTCGAGAATATTTTTAAGGGGATTCGAAAGGCTGAGAAAGAGATCAGAGAGGAGCTTTCGGCTTTGGACCATGAGGTAATCTCACCCGTGGTCATAGACTCGATCTCTGATATCAAAGAGAAGTTTGATGATGAGAAGGTCCATCGCTACCTGGACGAAGTACAAGATGATATTCTAACCAATCCCAGCCGTTTCAGGGAGAAAGAAGAACCCCAAACCTCTCCCATCCCGGGCTTGGTCTTGCCGCAGGCAGTTGATTCATTTTCTGAATACCAGGTCAATGTATTAGTAGACAATTCGGAGGCGAAGGGAGCGCCCATTATTGTAGAGACCACTCCCAACTACCGAAACCTTTTTGGAACCGTCGAACGGGTGGTTGAACGCTCAGGGGTCTGGAAAACCGACTTCACCCATATCAAGGCGGGAACTCTTTTAAGGGCAAATGGAGGGTATTTGATCTTAAATGCCCTGGAGGCCCTCGTGGAGCCAGGGGTTTGGCCTGCCTTGAAACGGACATTGAAGAACCAGGTAATGGAGATGCAGACTTACGATCCTTTCTATTTCTTTGCCACCTCTGCTCTCAAACCGGAACCCATAGGGTGCAGCACGAAAGTCATCATGATCGGGGATTCGTATATTTACCACCTTCTTTACAATTTAGATGATGATTTTAAGAAGATTGTTAAAATCAAAGCAGACTTCGATTCGGTGATGAATAAAGATGATGAAAAGATTCTTCAGTATGCCTCTTTTATTCGAAGGATCTGTGATGAGGATAAGTTGAAACCCTTTGACACGACAGGAATTGCCGCCGTAGTGGAATACGGGGTGAGAATGGCAGGAAGGCAGAAGAAACTTTCAACACGTTTTCACCTGATCGCCGACCTTTTGAGGGAGGCCAACTACTGGGCGGTGAAGGACGGTAGCGAGGTAGTGAGTGAAAAACATATAGAAGAGGCGATTCAGAAGAAGATCCACCGAGTGAACCTGATCGAGGAGAAGATTCAGGAGATGATCGATGAGGGAACCATTCTGATCGACTCTGATGGTGCGGTTGTAGGCCAGGTGAATGGCCTTTCTGTCTACGATTTAGGGGATTATATGTTCGGCAAGCCCTCCCGGATTACGGTCAAGACCTCTATGGGAAAGGCAGGAATTATCAATATCGAAAGAGAGGCGGAGATGAGCGGCCCCACTCATAACAAGGGGGTCTATATCCTCGCCGGATATCTCAGGGGAAAATACGCCCAGGACAAACCTATTACCATGAGTGCAAGCATCTGTTTTGAGCAGTCCTACAGCGGCGTGGATGGAGATAGCGCTTCCTCGACAGAAATTTATGCATTGCTTTCAAGCCTCTCCGGACTTCCCCTCCGGCAGGACATTGCCGTAACGGGTTCGGTTAACCAGAAAGGAGAGATCCAGCCCATTGGCGGTGTCAACCAGAAGATCGAAGGTTTCTTCGATGTCTGCAAGGCCAAAGGATTGACAGGGAAACAGGGGGTGATGATTCCCCATCTCAATGTGGGTGACCTGATGTTGAGGAAAGAAGTGGTCAAGGCCGTGGAAGAGGGAAAATTTCATGTCTATCCTGTCAAGACCATTGATCAAGGGATTGAGATCCTCACCGGCATGGAGGCTGGCGAGAGATTGGAAAATGGAAAATTTAAAGAAGGATCTGTAAATGACCTAGTGGATAATAAGCTTCGAGAGTTGGGGATGAAGATCAAGGAGTTTGAAGGAGGCGGAGAGGAGAGAGCGAAAGAGGAGAAGAAGAAGCGAAAAGGGAAAACCTCTTGTGATGGATAGAATCGTTCTCGATAGAAAAATTGAAATAGGCAAAGAAGTTCTAATTCAAGGGCCTCCTCTAGAGGCCCTTTGTTTTCAGGGCGGTCGTGTGGGTAGCCTGATTACACTGACCGATTCTGAAGGGAATGACTTCAGGGGAAGGGTGATTCGCCTCTCTCAGGAAGAGGCCTCCGTTCTTGTCTTTGACGCCTTTTCATCGACTACGGAATCCTCTGTGGAAATCATTCTTCTGCAAGCTCTTCCCGAGAAGGAACGGATGGAACTGGTCGTTCAGAAGGCAACAGAGTTGGGTGTTTCGGCCATCATTCCTTTTAAGTCTGAGAGGTCAATTTCTCTGGAAGAGAGGGAGGCAAAACAGAAGAAGGCCCATCGCTGGCAAGAGATCGCTGTGAAAGCGGTCCAGCAATCGAGGAGGGCAAAAGTACCACAGGTGGAGCGCTATCGACTGTTTAATGAAGCCTTGGGGATTTGCAAGGAGGATGGTCTGAAGATTTTTCTCTATGAGAAGAGTGGTGAAAGTCTTAAAGAGGTCTTGAAACGATATCAAACTAAAAAGGTCTATGTCATGGTAGGACCAGAAGGAGGATTTACAGAAGAGGAGGTAAGGTTAGCAAAGGACAGGGGATTTATCCCTGTCAAATTGGGACAGAGAATATTGAGGACGGAGACCGCAGCCATCACCCTGGTTGGAATCCTTCAATACGAACTGGGCGATCTGAGTTAATGAGCGATATGATCGAGATGCTGAAAACAGTTCGCATGACATAGCAACAGCTTCTTCATTTCTTGTCATCCCGAACTCGTTTCGGGATCTTGTTTTTAGGTCCGTAGCATCGGCATTGATTGCCGACAAATTTTATCTTCGGACTAATAGTCAGGGAGGTTTCTTACCCTATGGCTAACTCCTTTGAGATTTGTAAACGATAGAATTTAGCCTATCATGTTTTGCTTCTCCAATCTCCGCATTTCGATATAAACCTTTGATATAGAATGTAAATAGCCAAAACCCTAAAGAAATTGCCTTTTCCGAAGCTTTGAAGTATATTGGGTGTACCAGAAGACCCAAAGAATCGGGGAGGAGTTATTCCCTTTTCAACACCCATTTTACTATGAAGCCAAACCGCATTGACAGAACTGACAAATCTGGAAAACCCTTTGAAATAGGGATCAGTTGTACTGAAGATTTTCCATCTCTTCTAGAGATGTATCGGGTCTTCTGTCCGAAACCCGCCTCTCAGGGCCTCCCGCCTGAAGACCCTGAAATCTGTCACGATTGGGTGAAGAAGCTTTTTCAAATAGGTAAGAATCTTCTTGCCTGGAGAGGCGATAGTGTTATCGGCCACGTTGCGCTGATTCCCGATATAAAAGGAAAATCGGGTGAATTTGTGATCTTTGTTGATCAAAACCACAGAAATCTCGGGATCGGCACAGAGCTAACACGGTTCACCCTGGAAAGGTCCATGCAACTCGGTTTCGACTCAGTCTGGCTGACAGTAAACGTAACAAACTTCATAGCTCTTAAGCTCTACAGAAAGCTCGGTTTCGAATATTGTGATATGGATAGCCATGAGAGGGTGATGAGCATCAAAATAAGCTTGACTCAATCTACCGAGTATTAAAGTCCCTTCCTAAGTATATCAATTCATAAATTCGGTAACGTATTCACCGCAGAGCCGCCG
>Ga0256868_10001795_pt1 | contig 11425 bp, 12 predicted proteins | sample RVTome_13_FD_187341 | JGI IMG/M metagenome (GOLD analysis project Ga0256868, IMG submission 187341) | Soil microbial communities from uranium-contaminated site in the Upper Colorado River Basin, Wyoming, United States - RVT92D227 HiSeq ... | reverse complement strand
TGCGCTATTATTCAAGATATGGTAAACGAAAAAAAAATAAATCCGATAGAATTTTTATTAGAAGGCCTTGAATCAAATAAAAATTTGATTAAAAACTTGAAAGGAACGCCTTATTTTGCTATAACTAAAAGTATAGAAAGGATAGGTGTGGTAGATTCGCTCGGAAAATTATCAGAGGTTAATCTTGGTCATTTTGAGAAAATTAAAACAACATTAATCTCGTTTTTCGTTTAAAAACAAATTAATAAAAAAAATTTTTACCTTTCGTTTCATTAAAATATATTTAATGATTTTAGAACGAAATAGTCTTATTTTATGAAAATTTTATATGTTAATCCTGCTAAATTGGAATCTGGTTTGGATGCTATAATGAAAGATCCTCCTTTAAGCTTAATATCTTTAGCTGCTATGGTTCCTGAACACGAAGCAAAATTATTTGATTTTAAAGTTGATAAATATAATGAAAAACAATTTCGAAACGAATTAGACCGGTGTGACATTGTTGCTATTACTAGCATGACGCCACAAATATATCACGCGTTTGATGTAGCTCAAACGGCTAAAGAGCAAGGGTGTATTACTATTATTGGGGGGTATCATCCAACATTAGATCCAGAGTATGTAGCACAAAATTCTTTTGTAGATTATGCTGTACGGGGAGAAGGAGAACATACTTTCAAAGAAATCGTTGAATATATTGATGGTAATAAAAAAAATATATTGCTAAAAGATATTGATGGTCTTTCGTATAAAGAAGATCATGGAAAAATAAAACATAACGAAGACAGGAGGTTAGAATTTAATTTAGATAACTTTCCTATGCCTCGTCGAGATCTTCTTAAAGGGAAAACTTACATGAGCATTGGAGCTAAAATCGATAATGTAGAAACCTCTAGAGGGTGTCCACATAATTGTAAGTTTTGTTGTATAATTAAAATGTGGAAAGATCCCGTTCAAAAAACATCGTATCGATCTAAAAGTATAAATAGAATTATGAGAGAAATATACGACGTTGATTGGCGCAATGATTTTATTTTTTTCTGCGAAGATAATTTTAGCATTAACGTAAAAAGAACAAAGAAAATTTTAGACACTATCGTTCGATCGGGAGTTAATAATAAAATCCATTTTAGTTGTCAATCTCGCGTAGATACGTTGTATCGAAATCCTTGGTTGATTGATCTTTTAGATAAAGCTAGCTTTAAACAAGTTTTTCTCGGAATTGAATCCATTCATCAGCAGAGCCTAGATGCTATGAATAAAAAGAATACAACGCCTAAAATGGTGAGGACCGTCGTTAAACATCTAAGAGATAGAGGTATTTCCATTTTTGGAGGCGTAATAATCGGATTTCCAGGCGAAACCAAAACTATGGTTAGACAAACCATTCAATTCGCGAAATCGTTAGAATTGGATACCGTCCAATTTACGCCAATAACGGCTTTTCCTGGAACCCCCTTTTTCGAAGAAATGAAAGCAAAAGGGATGATAACGAGCCACAATTATAAAAATTACGACCTATTTCGTCCTATGATGCGAACAGAACAATTATCAAACATTGAAATTTATCGATTAGTTGCGGAAGCTTACGCTTATTTTTATCTTTCAGGAGATTGGATTATGAAAAAAGCCAAGGAATATCTTAATCCATTTGGTAAGTTTAATTGGATGCAAAAAAATATGCTCAGATTGATTAAAGGGCTTGTTAGCGGGCTTGGAATGTTCACGGGAAACGGAATCTCACCTCATGCGATATCTAAAGAATTGAAACAAATCAATAACGATAAAAATCTCATTAACGATATCATTAACAACGGTTCGGTTTTATCTGTTCAAGAAAAATTCTTAGAAGTTTCTAAAAGAACTCGCTAAAAATAGCGTTTATTTTTCTTTTTTTAAAATATTAATAATATCACTAAATTTTTTGAGACTGTTTTTTTAAATAAAAAAATTACTATTTTTCTTCCAACTCAAATCAATAATAAAATTTTTTATGAGTTCAGGTGGAGTTAAAGATAATCCGTCACTTGCCTTAAAAAATAACCTCAATTCACAAAAGTTATCTGGCTTAATAACAAGTGAAGTTCATACCAGTGATCCTAATTTTATTATTGATCTCGTGTGTGGTAGCGATATTAACGATGAGGATATGGAAAATAAAAAAGTTTTTCTTTCTTTATTAAATAAACTTCGTTGTATTTTGTTAAGCTCTAAAAATTTAACAATTCTACAAAAAATGGATTGTTGTTCGGTAGAAAGATTTCTTATGAAATTATATTTGAAAAATATAATTAAAAATATCGATTGAGCGTTTTATTTTTATCGTATTAATTTTGCAAATTCAAACGAGTAATACGAAGCGTCCCTTTTAACAGGTTGGATCTGTTCTTCGTACTTTGTGATTAATTTTTTATTTCCTTCCATCTCGCTATCAATAAATGTTTTATCATAATCTCCCTTTTTTCCCTCTGTTATTAGCTGCCATATAAACGCTTCAACAAATTTTTTAGGACCAAATTTTTTACCAATTAAAATATAATTTCCTTTGTCAACGAATTTAGGAAATAAACCGTAACGTTCGCATAAATCTAATTTATATTCAATATCATCAGATTTTTCTTCAATTCTAGCAAGATCGTTAATAAGATCTGCCATGTCGGTACCAAGGTCTATTTGTTTTATTGGATTTATTTCTGCAATAATGCTAGAAAAAAAGTTCTGTTTAATTAAGATAAGATCGTTATTATTTAACGATTGGAACGAATTTTTTTTTATATTAAAATATTTAGCCAGTTCTAAATATTCCCGAATAAGATTTGCTTTGGTTGTATTAGTATGAATTGCTTGCTTATTAAATTTTGAGTCGAGATCTTCGTCAATTCTAATCGTTAAAACGAATTGTGGTTTTTTTTTTGTCATATTTAAGAATACTTTGTATTTTATTGCATCTTATGTATTCGTTCATTTATAAACGAATACAATTTTTATTACAAAAAAAATACTATTTAATCAATTGTTTGTTTAACTAAATGACAAAAATTTTTTTGTTATCATATTTACAAAATTGTGAAATGTAATCAAACATAATCAGATGTAATCAGACATAATCAGACGTAATCAGACATAATCAGACATCATCAACTGTTACATGAAATTAATATAGAAATCATATAAATAATATGATTTATATTGAATATGTGTAAAGGTATAGAAAAAAAATTATTAAATGTTTAACAAAACCTATGGTAATCACAGATCAAGAAATTTTAGAGGTTCAATTATCAAATAAAGAGCGTTCAATTGTTATTGAATCAGACGATCAAATAGAAGAAATTGTAAAAGCGTTATCAAGCGAAACGAGGCGTATCATTTTACGATATATAAAAAAAGAACCTATGGATGTTTCCATGATCGCTCAAAAATTAAGAATGACCGAAGCAAACATTTCCGCACAAATAAAAAAGTTAGAAACTGCTGGCTTGGTCGAATGTGCGTATTGTTCAGGTGCGCACGGGGTTAAAAAGATTAGCAAGTTGAAATACGAGCAAATTAAAATCAATTTTTAAGCGGACCTAAGATTTATATTATCGGTTCCATAATCCGAAAAAGCTTTCGTTATGTTTTACGGTTTTTTAGTAAACTTTTTTTAAAATTACAATTACCATAATCAATAAATTTTCTTACAAATCCTATTAATAAAAAAAGGAATAAAAAAAAAAGACTAGTTTTTCTCGATAATTTGTTTTAGACCTAAAATAGGAACAATTATTTTGTCTGGCCTAAATAAAAGTTCGTAATTTAATTCGTTTAAAGCGCGCTCAATCGTAAAATAATTTGTTAATGTAATATTAGGATTAAGAGCCTTCAAGAGTTTAGTCATTAATTTCTCTTCCCATACATTTAATGTCATCAGAATTTTCTCAAAAACCTTATCTAATTCTTTTCCCCTGGCTGATTTTCTGAAGAAAATGCTATATAATATCTCCTCCGGAACTTGAAGTTGTTCGATTTTTCCAAGAACCCTTTTTTCGACGAAATACAGAAATGTATTAAATTTTATGTAACTCAATGCTCTTAAAAATGCTGCAACATCTTTTTCAATCGGAAATTTAGCTTTTTTTTCTTGTAAGGTTAATTGAGGATCACCTTCGAAATCTATGAAATAAAAACTGTAATGATCGTCCGTTTTGTTCCAAAGAATTTGCTCCATATGTAAATCTTGGTGAACGATTTGTATTTTTATTTTTTCTTCTTTAAATTGTTGACGGAACTTCTGAAGTATGTCTTTTATATCAAGTAAGATTGAACCTATTTTTGGAGAACTATAAAATGTTTTTTCGGAACTAAGACTAATTTTATTTTGCAAGTCAGAAATTATTTTACTTAGTCGGTCTGTGTAACGCTCTAAATAAGGTGCGCTTTCGACTTCTTCTACGCTATACTCTTCCACATTTGGCAAATTTAAAGATTTATGTAGTTTGTTGATAAAAGCACCGATTTGTTCGGAAACGTTAATACTTTCAGCGAAATATTCTTTAATTTGATCTGAGATTTCGTTTTTATTAGTAAAATTTGAAAAATCTGCTCCTAAATCTTTAAAAATATCGTCAATCATATAATTAACTTCTTTCCAATAGATATCTCCTATATTTCCTATATTTTGAACGTTTTCAATAATACCAATTGTTTCAATTCCCGAAATTTTTATTGTACCGTATATTTTGGGTGCGTTTGGAAATTTGTTTTTTACTAAAATATATAACATCGTAGGTTCTATGCTTTCAACGAATTCTTTATAAGATTTTAAAACGAAGGAAATTGCTTTGCTAGTATCGCTTTTATCAATTAAATTTAGTAAAAATAACGAATTGGTTGTATTGCCTCCTCCTAATTGTTTAATTGATAAATTATAACGATCTGGAAACAAACTCGCTTCAATTAAAGCCTGAACTTCGTTCATACTAACTTCGTCTTGAAATTGATCCTGGTACAGAGTTAACGCTAACGAAAGCGAAGGAAAACTCTCCGAAATATTTTTATCGAATAACATTTTTTTCCAAAAAAATAAGGAAAACTCAGCTTCTAACAGATTTAAAGTTAATACTCTTTCTTCGGTTCCCACCGTAATGATGACTGTTTTACTGAACGTTCTTTCTGTTAATTTTATCATATTGTCCCTATTTCTCTCGCTTGGTTCGAGAATATCTTCGAGTTTTCGATAAGCTATCATAGGTAAAAAGTAACTTTTTTTATAATTAGGTTTCTCAATCTTTATTACTGTTAAAAAAATAACAATAGATAGATTCGAAAAATAATCAATAGAAACGCTAAAATCTAAATTAGATAATGTAAATTTATCTCCAAACCATCTTTTTGAAAGTAGCCAACCTTTAAATTCGTTTGATTTGAATACGTCTTGTAATACATTTTTATCAACATTTTCTATCATTTTTACCACGTATTATTTCTTTTTTTCTATATTAATTTGAACAATATTATAAATACTTATATTTTTCCACAATTTTGAATTTGTTTAAAATATATAATTTTAGAATTAAAAAAAAATTAATCATCCATTATTCTGAAATTTCTTAGAAATAAAAAAAAAAAAAATTAAAATAAAAAGAAATTATTCAACATATTTCATTCCGTGTTTCTCTAAAAATAGTTTTTCCTTCTGCTTGTGAATTTCAGCTAATTTCACTTTCGCTTGAAGCCATTCGGTTCCGTGAAGAGGATACAATTTCATTACGATTACGCATAATGTAAGCATTAACGCAGGAACTAACATCCACGCGATAAGAATTCCCGTCTCAACAATTGGTGCTTGTTGTCCTTTTTTTAGCATTTCGTTGTAGCCATATGCTGCTATAATAATTAAAAATACGAATTGCGCTAAGCTGATGGCGAATTTGGTAACAAAGCTATTTACACCTGCATACATTCCCTCTCGTCGTGTTTGCGTCATATCTTCGTCTTTGTCAATAACCTCACCGTTCATCATCGGAATTAAGAAAAAGCCCCCGACTACGCCCATTCCAACGCATACAAAACCGATTAAAGTTAAAATTAAAATGTGCCCGAATAATAAAACAATATAACATCCTAATGCGAAAATCGCACACATTAGCATCATTGATTTTTTAACGCCGAGTTTACTCTGTTGTCCAATGAATATGATAGCTCCTATGATGACTCCAACTCCCAAAGCTAGAAATAAGAAAATCATGTTCGTTTCAAATTCGTCTATATAAAATCCGAGGCCCAACATCAATCCTGCTTGAACGTAAATAATTGTGAAACTAATAACTTCAAAGACTATAAACGATTTGTTTTTGAATGTGTTTTTAACTGATGTAAAAAACGGTAACTTTTCTTCGTCCACCATGTAAAACCTTTCTTTGTAGAAAAAGCTACTAACAAAAACGATTACTCCTACGAAAATTCCAAGTATAATGTGAAAAAGTATATAAAAAGTTGGATCGTCTCCCGTTCCTGGCTGTATAATTGGGATTAAAAATAGTGGAACGAAAGTAGCAATTACGCTGAATATCAGTTTCCAGACAAATATAGAACCTCTTGCTTTATTTGACAAAGCCATTTCATAGGGCATGATATAAAGTGCGGTTGCAACAATTGTATAAAGCGCATCATAAAGGAATAAAGTTATCAGCATTTGAAAAAATAGAGCCGTTTGAGAATCACCCGGAAAAGCAATCCAACACATTACGTACAAAAAACCAATTATTGGACCACCATAACGAATGTACGGAATTCTTCGCCCTAATTTTGTCTTAGTTTTGTCAGATATATGACCAAATAGGGGGTCGTTTACAGCATTCCATACTCCAAAGATTAACCAGACAATCCCGATCCATATCTCGCTTAGACCTCGTATGTGTAAATAATAATAACTTAATCCTATTAAAAGGACACCTTGAATAAAAGCTACTGAAGCGTCTGCAGCTGAAACCCACATTCGACTTTTCAATGGAACGATTTCTTCTATTAAATTTTTTTCGTTTTCCATAATAAAAACTCAAATCTTTTTGAACTATTTTTATTGTTGCTTTTTTTCTGTACTTATAGATTTTTCAATTAAGTGATTAATATAGGTAAGTACTAAACCTATATAAATGTGTTACTTGATGTGTAGCAATAACGTTTAGATCGTAATTCTATTGATTATTTTTTTTTAAAATTAAGTAATTAGTTAGAAAATAAAAAAATGTAATTTTAATTTAGAAATAACTATTAAAAATATCAAACTTGAGTAATAGAAGAATATAATAAAAGATAAAAGTTAAAACGTTTAAATAAAATAAACTCATTTTTAATAGTATTATATTTCAACAAAAGAAAATCCTTTTTACATTATTTAATTAATAATAAATCATCCTTATTTGTAATAACCTTAAGTAAAAGAGATTGAAATAATGACTGAAAAAACAATTTATCTTCCAATAGTCTTTCATTTTCATCAGCCTGTTGACAATTTTACTTCGGTTTTAGAAGATTGTTATAATAAAGCGTATGAACCTTTAATTGAGAACTTATACAATTTTCCTAAGATTAAAGCAGGGTTACACTTTTCGGGAAATTTGTTGGAGTGGTTTATCGAAAGTAAGCCCGAGTTCGTTCAAAAATTAAAGCTTATGGCTAAAAGGGGCCAAATTGAACTAATTGGTGGAGGATTTTACGAACCTATATACGCAATTATTCCATATCGAGATCGAATTGCTCAAATGAAAAAGTTAACGGCGTTAATAAAAAAAGAATTTAATCTTAACGTGAACGGAGCGTGGTTAAGCGAGAGAGTCTGGGAACCTAATTATCCGTCTTTTTTAAGCGATGCTGGTTTAAAATATGTTATCGTAGACGATAATCACTTTAGGTCCTGCGGTCTAAGCGAAGAGGATACTTTATATTCCTATTCCACGGAAGACGAGGGAAAAAGCGTAAGAGTATTTCCAATAAACGAGCCACTAAGATATCTTACTCCTTGGAAACCTACAACTCATTCAATAGAGTATTTAAAAAAATGGGCTAACGAGAAAGGAGATAGAATAGCGTTATTAATAGACGACGCCGAAAAATTAGGTGTATGGGCAACAACTCACGTATTATGCTATAAAGAGGGTCATTGGGAGGGCGACAATGGTAAACCTTTTATTCCAGCGTTTTTCGAACAAATTGAGAATAAAAGTTGGATAAAATCTATTACTTTATCAGAATATATAAAACAATTTCCTGCTAAAAATTTATTATACTTACCAACATCTAGCTACGATAAAATGGAAGAATGGGTATTACCTACTCAAACAAGAAAAGAATTTGAAATCGTAAAAAAAGCGATGAAAGAAGATGAAAACTGGAAAAAAGCCCTAAAGTTTCTAAGAGGCGGATTTTGGAGATACTTTTTAGTAAAATATCCCGAATCGAACAATATGCATAAAAAAATGCTTTATGTAAGAGAGAAGCTAGTTCAAATAGAGAACGATTTGAGCAAATTACCAAAATTTCAATATTCAACAAAAATTAAAGCTAAAATAGAAAAAGCGTGGGACGAGATCTATAAAGCTCAGTGTAACGATTCCTATTGGCATGGTATGTTTGGGGGCGTCTATTTGAGTTTCTTAAGGTTTTCAATCTATACTCATTTAATAAACGCTGAAAAAATAATTGACGAACTTATGCCGATTATATATCCTATATTAAAATCTTACATTACTTGTGTTCCCATCGATTTTAATAAAAAAACTAGAATGGAACTTTTAGTAGAATCTAACGATCTCAATTTATACATTGATCCTTTTGATGGCGGTACTATTTTTGAGCTAGATTATAAGCCAAAATCGTACAATTTATTAAATACTCTGACGAGATGGTGCGAGGCTTATCACGACGAAGATAAAATAAAAAATGACGAAATTATGATAGATCGCTTTAAAAGGGCCATGATAAGACTGCGATTTTTGCGTAAAGACGTGCCTCTTAGTCAATTACAAGCAGATAAATACATAGAATTCGGAAATTTTGCTGAAGGTGATTTCAAAGTAACAAAAAACGAAAAATTTGGAACTTCTACTGTTATAGAACTTGAAAAGGAAGGTAGTGTAAAAGATACAGATTCGAACGACGAAATTCCTTGTTCAATTACGAAAAAAGTAGAAGTTGAGGAAAATAACGTTATTATAACAATTCAAGGCGAATTTAAAGAAAACGAAGAAAACGGAAACGTTTTAAAAAGAATAATTGAGGGAATACTAATCGGAATCGACGTTCCTTTCTTTTTTAACGGAGAACCTAAAGAATTCCAATGGATATGTTACGAGATGGAATTAAAAACCGATGAGGAAAAGGATTTATTGCGTCCCTTTGAATACGAGGGAACTTATTTTAAAGCGTACGATAAAACTTACGATTTAAATTTTGAACTAATGAGTTCGAGTAATACGGAACCGTTGAAGATTTGTAAATTCCCTATTATTGCGTACGCTTACACAGACGAAGGTTATAAAAGAATTTATCAAGGAATAAATACAACTTTTCTAGTTGGACTTGCGAAAAATTTTACTTTCAATTTGATAATGAAAATCTATTAAAAACGCTTAAAACTTTTTATAAAAAAGCTTTTATGTATGTAATACATACTTACATATATGAGAACAAATATCGTAATAGACGATTCTTTAAAGAAAAAATGGTGGGAAATTAAACAAGAAGCAGTTAAGCTTAACATGAAGATTGGAGAATATCTAATTTTTTGCCACGAGCTTAGAAAGAAAAACGAAAAGAAAGATAAATTGTTAGAAGTATTAAAAATACCACTCACTGGCGGACAAAAGGGAATAGACGCTATAGAAGCAACTAAAAGTATGTGGAAAATATGAAAGGAATAGATGCGAACATAATCGTATATGCATTAAATAGCGATTTACCCGAGCATCTTTATTGTAAAGGCTTGCTCGAAGAAGTTGCTCGAGGTATAGAACCGATTGCAATACCTAACATTGTTTTAATAGAATCTTATCACGCTCTCGTATATAAATATAAATTTAATTCTATTGAAGTAAAAGAAAAGCTTACAGCAATTTTAGAATCTGAAAATGTTAATGTTTTTGATATTACTACATCAACTATACTTTATACATTTGAAATTGCTTCCCACTACTATACTGGAGGGCGCGACTCTTTAATTGCAGCAAGTTTGCTAGAAAATAATATTAAAGTACTTTATTCTCACGATGGGGCGTTCGATTCCATTAAAGAAATTAAAAGGCTTGACCCTATTAAAGATAATATCGAGTAATTTAGAAAATTAAATATATATAGAACATTTATTGTATGGAAAATTCAAAAAACCAAATCTCAAAACCAGATCAAAAAGATATTTTGGCTCTAGCTGGCACATGGAAAGGTTCTGACGAAGAAGCCGAAAAAATTTTGAATATCATATACGAAAATCGAAAAAATTTGAAATCTTCGAGTTTTAATCTTTAATGGTATTATTAGATACAGACATTTTAATCCTATATTTAAGAAACGATCTTTCTATTAAAAAAAACTCAGAATTACTTAATAGAAACATTCTATTATCAACCACATCCATAAATGTTGCAGAATTATACCTTGGAGCGTACTTATCTGAAAAAATAAAAGAAAACCTTACTTCTGTAAACAATTAAAAAAAGGAGAATCTTCACATATTTGTACTTTTTTTTAGACTTCTTTCTTCCTTTTAACTACCTTTATAAAGGTCGAAGACAAATTACTCATATAAGATATTATTTGGTTTAATAACTATGAGAAATAATAATAACTTTGAAGAACGTAATTCTTGGGCTTTTGACGATACTAATGTTAAGGAGAAAATTAAAAATAATAAGTACTATAGAAATATTCGAGCTAATTTAATGAAAAAAAAGTTAAACAACAATTCCTACAAATAAAATTCTTTATAATATTATTATTTTTATTTTTAAAAATTAAATCCTTTTTAGTCCTATTTTTCACCCGTTTTTCTGTAAAATTTTTATAAATTATAGCTATTAAGTTGATATTACTACCTTTTTTTTATGTTATTTGGAGTTAACCAAAAATTGAACGAAGAGAGGTGTTGTTTGTTGTCAGATTGTACAACTGTAAATAAATGTTCTTGCTGGAATGGAGACGAATACGCTTTAAAAGAATGCGTTAGAAAAAGCAAATTTGTAAACCAAAAAAGAAACGAATTAAAGAAAAAAGTTTTGAAATTTCAACACATCAACAAATAACACGATTGGTAATCTTATAATTTACTCTTCAAATCCGAATTTTCCAATAAGCGGTACAAATCTGACGCCAGTTATTTTCTTTACTTTATAACTTTCTTCGGTTTTAGTTACAATATATAAGGTTTGTCCGAAACTTTTTGAACCGGCAG
>Ga0256868_10001794_pt1 | contig 11428 bp, 10 predicted proteins | sample RVTome_13_FD_187341 | JGI IMG/M metagenome (GOLD analysis project Ga0256868, IMG submission 187341) | Soil microbial communities from uranium-contaminated site in the Upper Colorado River Basin, Wyoming, United States - RVT92D227 HiSeq ... | reverse complement strand
TCTTTGGATAAGAAGAGTCTTTTTTTTAATTTTTTTAATTGAAAATGGAATCAGTTTGATTTTTTCTTCAGTCAAATAACCATGATAATAAATATCATGCTCCTGTCGAGATGTGTACTATTCTTCGCCTGATAAAACGATCGATAAAAGTCGATTTTAGCGGGGTATCAATTTTCCAGCATCTCTCTTTCTCGTCTTTTTTTCTTTTTCTAAATATAGATTAGTCCTATGAGACCGTGGTCCAGGGGTTAATCACAAGGGCTTTTCTCTCATATTTTCGGCGAAAAAATCGATAGGAATCTCAACGATATTTTACTAGAACCCTATAAAATCCTTTTTGCTTTTTTTATACTTCTGTCGGATTTTCTTATTTATGGGTATATATCTTCTTAGGGAATATCAATTTTATTGATTTCTTATTCCTTCAAAAAATATTGGCCAAAATGGATCTTGTTCAGGAATTTCTAAAGAAAGTACTTTTCCGTTTCTTCGTTTCAAATATCGTTTTTTTATATCAGCGGTAACCGTTCCAACAATTGATGCATTTATCTGTTTTTTCTTCAGATTCTTAATGATTTTATTTGAATATGCTGGATTTGCTGTTATTAATAAAGATCCTTCTGCAATTGCTACAACTGGATCAATATGAAAAGCATCGCACACCATAGACACTTCCTCTGGCAGAATGAATAACGATTCATCGATTTCCATGCCTACATTACTTGCATTTGCAATCTCAAAAAAACCACCAATTACCCCCCCTTCAGTTGCATCATGCATCGCAGTCACACCACCAGTTTCTATAGCAATCATTGCATCTTGAATGACTGTCATTTGTTTACATAATGCTTTTCCTTTATCGATTAGTTTCTGAGGATACCCTTTCTGTAACTCTTTTTCACGCAGCACTGCTAGGATACCAACTGTTTCAATCGCAGGTCCTTTCGTAAGAATCACATCATCACCAGGTTGTGCACCTGCAGGAGTAACATATTCGTTTCTCTTTGCAATACTAAATACTGTAACACCACCGATCGTTGGTGTGGCAAACCCAGGATAATACCCAGTATGGCCACCAACGATTGAGATATCCAGCTCCAATGCAGTACTGTGGATCGAATCAATAATCGTTCGAAAATCCTCATCATCTGTTTCAGGAGGCATGAGCAGACTATAAGTCATATATCGGGGTTTTACTCCCATTACTGCAATATCACTTGCACCGATATGAACTGTGTACCATCCAAACATCTCTAATGGTTGTTTTGGAATAGAAAAAATCGGATCTTCTGCAATAATCAAGACATTATCATTTCCAATATCAATCACTGCTGCATCAACACCAGTTAAAGGAGGGACAATAACTGTGTTGTCTTTTTTTCCAAGACGATGTAACAAAAAAGATGTGAATGTTGTCAAATCAATTTTTCCCACTTTTGAAAATGGTCTTTTACTTTGAACATATGTTCGAGCAATATCACAAGCTTCTGTTGCAACATCAATGGGATTTTTTCCAACTAGAACAAACAAGTCTTCTTTCCCTACTGCACCAACCTCATTGAAGATCTTCGGTACCTCCCCATGAGCAGCCCTGATTGCTTCTTTTATTTTCCATGGCATGGAGGCGCCTTCTTTTTCGTTAACTTTTTTTGGTTCTTTCGACCGATCAATGGAACTGTATTTCCATCCTTTTTGTACACAGTATTTCTTCAGCCAATGTTCCAAATCTGGTGTGCTTACGAAATTAATCCCTGCTCGAATCGAAGGATCCACCTTCATAAGTTCAAGAATTAGCCGAGCCATGTGGCTGGAGGCGCCAAATCGAGGTTTTCCCACTGCATAGGGCATATAATTTAAAACCGTGACACGTCCATCAATACCAACAACCTCATCGGGTGTTTTCGCATTAGATGATGCGTAAACGAGATTTGTTCTCACTTCAGGAAGAATTGAGGTAAATTCCCTGCAATTCTCAATGTATTCAATAGCTTCAAGAATTTTGCCATATAAGAGAGCCGCTTCTTCATTCTTCATTTTTTTCACCTAGTATTCACCTCATCAATAACGTCTTAAAGTTCCCTCAAATATCATTTTTTACCAATTGGTAAATTCTTATATAGAGATTGCTATTTAGAACTTATGGTGAACAATTTATGAAAGTCCCTTGTGAGATTATCATGTGGCATATTTTACCAGTTATACGAAAAGAATTTGCAAGGAATTTAATGAAGAATTATGGTTTAAATCAAAAGCAAGTCGCTGAAGTTCTTGGCATAACCCCAGCAGCTGTATGCCAATACCTCTCTGATAAACGGGGATATTACAACATTACAGACGATGATATCATGTATGAAATTGAAAAATCTACAAACATTCTTTTTCATAATGGATTTGAACGTTTAGTAAATGAAACTTGCCGAGTTTGTACTATTATCAAATCAAAAGGAATTGTTCAAAAGATAGAAGAAGAATTCACTAAAAGTAATATTGTTCGAGGTGAAAAAATATGAAAACACCATGTGAAACCATCGTATGGCATATCCTCCCTGTAATCCGGAAAGAATTGACAAAAAAATTGGTCACAACATATGGTTTTACACAACGAAAAACGGCTATAAGATTAGGTATTACCGATGCGGCAGTTTCCCGATATCTATCTGGAGAACGAGGAAATATCGAGATATCGAATAATAAAATATTGAAAGAAATCAACCACTCTGCGACAGTAATTGCGAAAGGAAACAAAAAAATAGTGATACAAGAAATCTGCCGGATTTGTGGACTTTTAAAATCAAGTGGATTCATTGGAGGCATTTCCCATGGTTGCAAATGAGAGATATAATAGACATATTATCCTTAAAATAATCGGGAAAAAAGGACAGGAGCGATTAGCTAAAAGCCGCGTGGTGATTATAGGTTGCGGTGCTCTTGGTACAACCGTAGCAAACAATATGGTTAGAAGTGGAGTTGGATTTGTACGAATAGTCGACCGAGACATTGTTGAATTAAACAACCTTCAACGGCAAATGTTATTCGATGAAAATGACATTGGATATCCCAAAGCAATAGCTGCGGCAGAAAAGTTAGAAAAAATAAACTCAGATGTCACTATCGAACCAGTCGTTGATGATGTCAATTATACAAATATCGAAAACATCATGAAAAACATTGATGTAGTTATCGATGGAACTGATAATATGCTCATCCGTTTTTTAATCAACGACACCTGTGTCAAACATATAATTCCCTGGGTATATTGTGGAGTTGTTGAAACATATGGAATGACGATGAATATTCTTCCATTTCAGACTCCTTGCTTTCGATGCCTCATCCAAAATATTCCAGATGGAGGAACACTTCCAACATGTGACACCGTTGGCGTAATGAATACCATCCCCAACATTATGGGATCTATTGAAAGTACAGAAGCATTGAAAATACTTTTAGGGAAAAAAGACATCAACAATGATCTTATCATCTATGATGTTTGGTGGCATTCTTTTGAAAAAATAGAAATCAAGAAAAATCCTGATTGCGAATGTTGTGAGAAGCATCATTATGATTTCTTGAATGGTAAATTCAAGGAAGATGTTGTCTCGATATGTGAAAATGGTGCTATCCAGATATCACCAATAAAACCGATAGCAATATCCTTCGACGAATTAGAAAAAAAATTACGAAACGTTGGTGAGGTAGAAAATCGGAAAATTATCCTTAGATGTAAAATCAAGAATTATGAATTGAATATTTTTCAAAATGGAAGAGCAATCATTATGGGTACGAATGATAAGAACATCGCTAAATCTCTCTATTCAAAATATGTTGGGGTTTGAATATGGTGGACAGCAAACCGATCATGAAAAAATACTCTTATCTTATAAAAACACTGAAGGAAAAAAAGAAAATTGCGATTGCGTTTTCAGGTGGTCTTGATAGTTCTTTTATCGCATATGTTGCAAAACAGGCAGGAATTGATGTATTGCTTCTGACTGTTACCTCCCCTCTTTTTTCTGCACATGATGAAGAGATAGCGAAACAATTCGCTAAAACGATTAATACAAATCATGTTACTCTATCCAATCCATTGGATAAAGAGGTTATCAAAAATGACCTCACGAGGTGTTTTCACTGTAAAAATGGTGAAACCAAAATATGGATATCAGTTGCGAAAGAACATGGTTTTTCTCTTGTGGCAGATGGAATTAATTATGATGATATTCATGATATAAGAAGACCTGGGGTACTTGCCAGTAGTACGAATGGGATATGGCATCCTCTCGCAGAGATGAAAATAACAAAAAAGGAGATTAGAGCATTAGCTAAAAAATTAGGGTTGCCGCAATGGAATCAACCATCTAATGCATGTCTTGCTTCACGGATCGCATTCGGCGAAGAAATAACAAAAGAAAAACTTTGTCGAATAGAAAACGCAGAAGCGTTCTTAAGAACGCTCTCACCACTAGTGAGAGTTCGTCTTCATAATACAATTGCGCGAGTCGAAGTTCCTGTTGAATATATTCCTTTAGTTCTATCGAAAAGAGAAGAGATTGTTGATTATTTGAAAAAACTAGATTTTACGTATATCACTCTTGATTTGGCAGGATATAGAAGTGGAAGTATGCACGAAGGAATAACAGAGAATGATCACGTATTATGAGGAAAAAACAAGGTCCTGTGAAAGCGATTGGTCTTCTTTCTGGTGGGTTAGATAGTACGCTTGCTGTCAAACTTATGATTGATCAAGGAGTACATGTAACCGCATTTAACATGATTACCCCATTTTGTACTTGTACACGAAAAGGATGCAAGCACGAGGCAGGGAAAGTTGCAAAACAATTCAAGATCTCCGTTAAGATTATTGCTGTTGGAGAAGACTATATCGAGATGATCAAACACCCGAAGCATGGATATGGTAGTAACATGAACTCGTGTATTGATTGTAGGATTTTCATGTTTAAAAAAGCAAAAGCCTACATGGAAGAGATAGGAGCACGATTTATTTTTACGGGTGAAGTTCTTGGCCAACGACCAATGTCGCAACACAGACGAGCTATGAATCTTATTGAAAAAGAATCCGGGTTGCAAGGGTTAATTCTTCGGCCATTATCAGCGAAACTTCTTTCACCAACAATCCCTGAAGAACAACAGTGGGTTGATCGGGAAAAACTCCTTGATATTCAAGGAAGACGGCGACTCCCTCAGATTGAGCTTGCAAAAAAAATCGGGGTGAAAGATTATCCCTGCCCTGCAGGAGGATGTCGTCTCACAGACCCCCAATTCGCAAAAAGACTCAAAGAAGCACTTGACCATAAAGAAGATACTATTAGAGATATTCAGCTGTTGAAATACGGGAGACATGTTAGACTCCCAAGTGGTGCCAAAGTGATTGTCGGACGAAATGAAGAAGAAAATAAAGTGCTCCTTCAATATATGAATCCTGAAGATATTGCACTTGAAGTGATTGGAACGGGTAGCCCAATTACCCTTATTAAGAAACACAAAGGTGAGGGCGATTTACGACAAGCAGCAAAACTCTGCATCCGTTATAGTGATACAAAGGAAAAAGAAAAAGTATCATTAAAAATCAAACATAGTAATGGATGTGAATTGCTCAGTCAATATAATTCCTTATGATGAATATCACCCGAGATAAACCAATCTTCAAAATTTCTATATCTGTAGAAATCCTTAAATAAATCTATCAGTATGGGTGGGAAAATAAAGGAGTCTTTATACCGATGGTTGAAAATATAGTTGACAAGCGAGTACATGGTCTTACAAGTTTTATTGGGAACACTCCTCTTCTTGAAATAAAATTTACTTATGATGGAAAAAAACTTACCCTGTATACAAAAGCTGAACATATGAACATGACCGGGAGTATCAAAGATAGAATGGCATTTCATATCATCAAAAAGGGATACGAACGAGGACTGTTAAAACCAGGGTACCTAATCATCGAAGCAACCAGTGGAAACACCGGGATATCCTTTGCAGCGATTGGTCGTGCATTAGGCCATCCGGTTTCAATTTTTATGCCAGATTGGATGAGTGCAGAACGCATCAATCTTATTCGAGGTTTGGGAGCCCAGATAAACCTTGTTAGTAAAGAAGAAGGAGGATTTCTAGGCAGTATTCAAAAAGCAGAACAACTAGCAAAAACAACAAAGAAATCGTTTCTTCCGCGGCAATTCTCCAATGAAGATAACATCGAAGCACATTACCTCACCACAGGCCCTGAAATCTGGTGGCAACTCCATTATCGGTCCTTGATCCCTGATGCGTTTATTGCTGGTGTCGGAACAGGAGGAACTATCATGGGGGCCGGAAAGTTTCTTAAAGAAAAAAATCCGAATATTCAACTCCATCCGATGGAACCAGCAAACTCACCCACGCTTTCCACAGGATGTAAAATAGGCAAACATAGGATTCAAGGCATCTCCGATGAATTCATACCACCAATCTTAAATCTTCATGGACTCGATGGTGTTATTGGTGTCGATGACGGTGATGCTATTATCATGGCGCAAAAACTTGCCGTTGAACTTGGACTTGGGGTTGGTATTTCCTCAGGTGCAAATTTCATTGGAGCATTAAAGGTTCAAAATCAGTTGGGAAGTGGCGCGATTGTTGTCACAGTGTTCCCAGATGACAATAAAAAGTATCTCAGTACAGATCTCCTGAAGGAAGAACCAGTAAAAAAAGAATTTTTATCACCCGATGTTGAGCTTCTGGAATATCGCGTATTCAAACGTGTGTGTCATACGTGTTGTGATCCTTCGGATTGCGTAGAAGTTAAAAACCGCGATTTCAAAGATAAAATAACCTTACCGCATTGTCCACGAAGGCCATAAATATTGTTTTCCATGTTTATTGACATATCCTAAAAATTTCCTTCTTTGAAATAACTGTGCTAATTATTAGCAATATCTAATAGTTTCCGAAGCTGTTAATTTTATAATTTTTCAATGATATAAATATTATTTAAAAATTAATATCTTTACAACTTCAAAAACTATTTAACTATGATAGATTTTAATGAATTACCGAAAGATTATGGAAGATTCCTGTAAGTGTGATGTCCGCGGATCCGAAGTAATTAAAGTGGATCCTCTAGGCTAAAAAATTGCTAATGCTTCTTTAATATTTTCCACCTCTTTTCTAATATTATTGTTAAGTTTGTTGTATTTGCTAGATGGAGATGGTTTTTGGGTTGGAATAACCGCATTTTCTGTAAGTTCCATCTTAGCACTTAGCTATATATTCATACCAGAAAAAAAAGAAAAAAAATAATAAAATGATTTGTATCCAAAATTACTAAATCTTTAAGAGATAATATCTTATCATTATCTAGTGATTAAAATAAGAAAAAGAGTTTTTAATTAAAATTTTTATTCTAATATGCTTCTTAACATTGGGAACATATTTGGATATTTTTGTAATATCCACTGCACCAAATTGAATCCTGTTTTGACTCTTGGTGTTGTTAAAGAAACATCTATTTCGCAGAAATCTGTTGGGTCATCAGAGTTTATCATCTTAATTGCTCCTGCGAAATCACCATTTTTCTCTGGTGGTGCAATAACATCTACCATTATTGTTACACAGTCACCTGCCATAAGACCTATCCCAGAATTTGGTGTAAACGTCCAAGTACCCCATTCGGGGTATGTATATATTGTCCAGTTCAGTAATGAGCCTAGATCCCCATTATTACATACTTGGAATGTTCCATTTATTGCGGATCCTGCTTTTACTTTATCCCAAAAAAGACTACCATTACAGATTATATCAGGTGGTGGTAGTGATTCTGTGGTTAGGTTGAACGCAAGATTATCAATCAGATCTGAACCATTTTGTAATGCATTAAAGTTACCATCTGGAGATCCAGGTAATAGTAACCAGCTATTATCAGGTGAAGAAGTGCTTTGTATCGAAATCCAACCATCTACTAATGATACTTCTGTTGAAATATCAGTTTGGAAGTAATACAATTTGTATAAATCTGCATAAATTAATTGCGTGTCAGTATAAGTAGGGGTAATATTTGAGAATGTTTTTTCAATATTACCAGGTGTTCCTGAATTGTCTTCGTAGAATATTATTTCAAATTCCATGTCATTTGGACTTCCCAGAATCCATCCCGCCTCATCGTAAATTAAGGTTAATCCCCACCAGTGTACATCACTAATCGAGTTAGTTAAATTCCAGAAATCATCCTGACATAGGGATCCTGCATCTTTTGCACTTATATAGAACGTCCAGCATTCATTTGGTAGATATGGACGCTGAGAAAACATTACATATCCTCTTTCTAAAGATGGTTTACTAATTTGTTTTAATTTTGTGTTATGTAAATAATCCAATAAAATATTATTAGAAATTTTATTACTTAATGGATTTATTTCTACAGCAACAGCAAACGATGAAAATATAATAGATACTAGAATTAGTATAATTATTGTTATTAGATATTTTTTCATTTGCTACCCCCTTTATCTAACTATATTATATTTAAAATATACTAATTAATATAGTTTTTCATTTTTGATTTAGTTTCAGATTGTATTCGAGTAAAGGTGATACTATTGAATTATTTTTTTATTTTAATAAACGATATAAAAACAAAAGCATTTGAATATTTTATATCTAATCCCCCATCTGGTTTCTTTGCATTAATTGTTATATCTGTTCTACCTAAACCAAGTATAATTTTAGATTTTATTGTAACTTCTTCTCCAGGAAATAGTTTATCAATTTTACCTGATGTTTTTATGCCTCTAAATATATAACCAGAAATTAGGTTAATGCTCCAAGTTATATTTGTGGCTTCTGCCTCCCCAGTATTTTTAATAACAGCTTTTACTCTGAATAACCCGCCACTAACATTTATTATTTTAATTAAAGGTTCAATAATTGTTATATTTAAAGGTTCAGACCAGTTACTCTCAGCACCAAAAATATCTTTGGCTTTAACTTTTATATCGTAATTCCCACTTTCCATCCACATATGACTAATATTTACTATTTCTACAGATGGATATGGACCAAACCATCCACTATTTTCACCATCTCCCCATTCAAACCAATAATATAGATCATCCCCATCTGGGTCAATTGCTAAAGTATTATAATTAAGCTCTTGACCTTCTTGTCCCTTAGTCAATCCAATTGGTTTAATGGGTTGATTTGGTTTGTCATTTGTCCTAGTTGTAAAACTCCAAATTAGGCTTTCATTTGTTGCTTCACGAGGATCTCTTGCGACTATTTTCCAATAATATATTGTTTCTAATAAAAGAGATTCAGGGTTATATGATGCATTAGTTAAATTTGTTTCAACTAATGGTGGAGGAGTAGTAGTACCAAAATATATATCGTATCTCAAACTATCTTCATCTGGATCACTGCAGTTCCAAGTCAAATCAGGATTCAAATTTACACCCGTGTCTCCATCTGTTGGATAAGGATCAACAGGTGGATTTGGAGGAGTGTTTGGGAAAGAAAAAAATACTGTTTCGTCAACATATCCATTGCTGTTATTGTATACTACCAATGTAATATCTATATTATTTTGTTTTATATCGCTAAAATTATTCCCATGTGCATCATAATGCTCACTACCATTCCATATGATACTATCAGAATAAATTTCACTTGCATTTATTGATACATTCTCATGAAAAGCAAAATCTAAAAATCCAAAATGAAATGGTTCTCCTTCTGGAGTTGCATATCTTGAAATGTATTCATTTATAAAAGCTTCAATATGTCCGTTATATTGTGTATATTCGTTATTTTGAATTGTGATACTAACATTTATTGTAGAGTTTTCCAGCCATGCTATTGTAATATTAGCGGTTATGTTGACTACTGTTCTATTTCCACATGCATCAAGAATATCAGGAAGTTGTTCTATATGGTTACCGGTAATTCTTTGGAAATCTCCATCAAATATGGAGGTTGGGTAAGCCATTATAAAATAATTATTTGACCAATTTAATGCTTCATAGTTTAGAACATGTCCATTTTGATCAAAAACAATCATAGAAATGTATTTAAAATCGTAGTTACCTGAAATATACGTATCATATATGTTTTTACTCCAATTACGACATGATTCACAGTTCTGGGCTAATGCAACTCCTGAAAATACAGTGTGCGAATAATCTAAATTTGGATTAATTTTATTTAATGGTTTTTTTTGTAAATTTGTAAATGATATTGCGGTTGAAATTGAAAAAAAACAAAGTAGACTTAGTATTATTATGCTTATTATTTTTTTAATAATAACAACTCCCTTTTATTAATGGATTTATTGGTTTATATATATTATTGGTATATTAATTATATAAGTTTTATCTTATCGAAGTATAAATAAGAATAAATTTTTTGTATATTAAGCTAAAATACTTTAAAAACAATTTGTATTTTTATTAAGTATCTTAATTTTTTAATTATTATTTTAAATATATATTATATTATTTCTCCAAAAAGCATTTAAACCTAGATATACTACTTAATTACATTGACTTAAGGGAGCAAAATGAATAAAAAAATAGTAATGAAAATATCAATATTGATATTAACGATTTTTTTAATATCAGTTTCAATTACAAGTGCATTATTTTGTGGAAATAATATATCCAATATAAATAATTTAAATGAAGAACAATGGTATACATTATTTGCCCCGCAAAGCTCGTTTACAACCTATTTAATAAATTATAAAAAAGAAGTGGTTCATACTTGGGAAAGTGATTATATTCCCGGACATTCAGCGTATCTTCTAGAGAATGGCAATCTTTTACGTACCGCATTTTTAGGAGCTCACCCTGTTTTTCTATCTGGAGGAATGGGTGGAGGTATCCAGGAAATCGATTGTAATGGTACAGTTATTTGGGATTTCAAATATTCAGGTGATGCATATCTATCTCATCATGATGTTAAACGCTTATCCAATGGTAATACCTTAATGATCGCCTGGGAATTAAAGAATCGTACAGAAGTTGTTTCCGCTGGTAGAAATCCTGATTTAATTCCTATGCTTGGAATATGGCCAGACCATGTTATTGAAGTTGCTCCTACTGGTCCAACAAGTGGTGATATTGTTTGGGAGTGGCATGTTTGGGATCATCTTATACAGGATTTTGATCCATCACAAGAAAATTATGGTGTTGTTGGAGATCATCCAGAGTTAATTGATATCAATTTTGGTAAAGTTGCTTCAGATTGGAATCATATAAACTCAATTGATTATAATGAAGAATTTGATCAAATTCTTTTAAGTGTCCATAATTTTAATGAAATATGGGTGATTGATCATAGTACAACTACTGAGGAAGCTGCTGGCCACTCAGGAGGATATAGTGGAAAAGGAGGGGATATATTGTACCGTTGGGGTAATCCTGTTGCTTATCGTGCTGGAACA
>Ga0256868_10001792_pt1 | contig 11435 bp, 9 predicted proteins | sample RVTome_13_FD_187341 | JGI IMG/M metagenome (GOLD analysis project Ga0256868, IMG submission 187341) | Soil microbial communities from uranium-contaminated site in the Upper Colorado River Basin, Wyoming, United States - RVT92D227 HiSeq ... | reverse complement strand
AATGATTTTAAAATAAAACCTAATAACGCTTGCATTTTTGGAGATAGACTCAACACAGACATTTTGGCAGGAAATCGAGCAGAAATTACGTCGATTGCTGTATTAACCGGTGTTACATCGAAAGAAGATATAATAAAATTATATGAAGAAACAGAAGAGTCAAATTTAATAGATAAAAATCTAATTCCTAACATTGTTATTAATTCTTTAGAAGAAATCTTTAAAAATTAAGACTATTGTTAAATAAAAATGTCAAGAATGAAATTTACAGACTTAAAAAATTCTGATTTTTTTACTTTTTTTAATTTGCGCGAAATTAATAGTATTAAAATAGCTAATTCGACAGAGATTAAAGAGTTTAAACCAGGAGGTTTTCAAGATCGTATCGACTTAAAGTTCGAGATTGCGAACAATAACGACGAAATAAAAAGTGCTACGCTTTTATTAGATCGCGATTGGATTGGAAATATTGAATCAATAAATTCTTTTGGAACAGACATAACGAAAAGCTTTATTATTGCTGTAACTCCACCCGGCGAACAGAAATCTGTTGAAGAATTAGCTCATTATCTTTTTAATTTAAAAGGATTGAAGGATGTTGTAATTCCATGTGGAGATTTTGTTTTTAAATTTGAAGAATCGAACCCAAAAATAAAAATTATTTTAGATGTTTATAGGAATTTAAGTGATTCGAACGAATTTATACTAAATAATTCAAAATTTATTTTTAAAAATGTAAATGAAAACAATAAGCAGCGTCTTTTAATAAAATGGTACGAATTGTAAAATAAAAATTCGAAATATTTAATTTTACTTTAATAATATTCTATAAAATTTATTATTTGATTTTTAAAAGATTTCTAATTATTTAACATAAATAAATTAAAAAACCTATTTAAATTTTTTAATTTAACAAACATTTAGCTATTTTATTTAACGTAAAATTAAATTGAATGTTTTAAATTACTTATTTCATGCTTAAATTAAATATGTTAATAAAAATAAGTTTTTGGAGAAGATTTGAAATTACAATTCGAATTCTAACAATTTTAAGTTTTTATATCATTCTATCTTTACTCGTTTAAAAGTATAATTTAAAATAATCTCGAAATTTGAAAAATTGTAGATGGAAATAATAATATTGTCCTCAAGGCGTATTAATGCATTGATAATTTGAATATGCTTATATTAATGGAATAATAGCAAATCGACATTTTTGATATATTTGTAAAAACTGAATATTTCAAATCTTAAAGGCAACTCAACTTATTTAATCTAAATTTTTTGATTCTAATATTTAATTGAGAATTATAATTCAATTGAAATTTTGGTAAAACACCACAATTTATAAGTCTCCGACAAAAACATCCTATCGTTTTTTTAAAAAACTTTAAAAAGAACCGCTACAAGATTGATTTTATAAAATATTGCTTTTGATTTGTTATAACAAAGGAAATTTGAAGAGATTTTAAGGAAAAAATTGAATTTATTCAAATTATCTCTTTTAAATATAATGAAAAATAGGAATAAGGAAATTAAAGCTCGAATATTCTTTTATTCTAAAATTCAATTAATATTTAAGAGATGATCCTAATTAAAACACATTAAAAAGAACATCTAGATTTCCTTTAAAACATTCTATTAAAATTAAATTAATCCAACTTTCTGTAACATTATTTTTGTTATTTTTACAAAGATCTCCTCGACATTTTCCCCTGTTTTTGAAGAGCATTCTAAATATCCGTCAAGATTATATTGCTCTTCGACATTATTAGCATCTTCTTTTGATATAGATCTTTTAAAATCTAAATCTAATTTGCCTCCAACCATTATAAACGGTATTTCTTGTTTGCTTTGATTCGTACCGTCCAAAAAGACTTTATACCAATCTTGAAAGTGAGCCAAACTCTCGCAATTTGTAATATCGTACATAAAGATACAACCCGAAGCGCCTTGTACATAACTGGGCAAGATAAAACGAAATCTTTCTTCCCCCGCAAAATCCCAAATTTGTAAAAAAACCCTTTTATTACTAACATCAAGATATTTTATGAGAAAATCCGCGCCTAATGTTTTTGATGGATCTTTAAACAATCCCGTTAAATATCTATTCACTAAAGTCGTTTTACCAACACTACTATCCCCTAAAATGCAGATTTTAAATTTAACTTCTTCCATAATATCTCAGCGATACTTAAATAAACGGTGTTGTTAATTTTCTTTATATATTCTTAATACATTTTTATCAATTACTATTTAATTTCTTTTCTATTTAAATTTTATACCATTTGAAATTAAAAAAAGACAAATAATTGTTGCATCGATGAAATTTAAATAATTTATTGAAATTTAATAGTGTAAATAAAAATTTGATATAAATTAATCTCAGCTTTTTTTATTATCTTATATTTGTTATTGATTTATCTTATTCGATTAATCCAACATTTTTCATCATTAATTGCCCTATTTTTATAAAGATCTCTTCGACATTTTCCCCCGTTTTTGAAGAGCATTCTATATATTCGTTAAAATTATATTGCTCGGCAAAATTTTTGGCATCTTCTTTTGATACAGATCTTTTAAAATCTAAATCTAATTTACTCCCAACTATTATCATAGGTATTTTTTTTTCGTTTGGATTATAACTTCCTTTAAACACAGATAACCATTCAGAGATGTTTTTTATGCTGGAATATCTCGTAAGGTCAAACATAAAAATTGCTCCATCCGATCCTACAACATAGCTTGGTAAAAGAAATCTGAATCTTTCTTCTCCCGCAAAATCCCAAATTTGTAAAGTTATTTCAATTCCTTCAATTGTAACTACTTTTAAATGAAAATCAACACCTATAGTTAACGAACCCCCAGTAAAAATCCCCGTAAGATATCGATTTACTAAAGTTGTCTTACCAACTCCGCCATCTCCAAAAATTAAAAGCTTAAATTTGTAATTGGGCAAATTTTCACATCTTTTAATATATTTTGGTGGAGCACGAGATAATATCCCTGCTCCGAAGCAATTATTTTATAGAACTAATTTTTTAAAAATCTTAAATTATATACTAATTAAAATATTAAATTAATACATCAATTATTAAGATTGTATTATAATAAAAACTTATTTTATTTGCAAAAAAAGAATCTTCTTTATTATAAAGTATATATTGATATTTTAAGTTCAAAATCTTTCAACCTATAAGCTATATTTTCAATATTGCTTTTTATATCTTCAATCTTAGTTTTTTGGCAAATATTATAAATCAATTTTAGAATTAAATTAAATTTGCTCTTTCTAAAAGGACTCTGGCTAATTTATAAAATATCATTTCAACATTTTCTCCCGTTTTTGACGAACATTCCATATAGTCGTAAAGCTGATGCTTTTTTGCCAAATCAACGGCATCCTTACTATATACTGACCTTCGATCGTGGAGATCTAATTTGCCACCTATCATCATAACGGGAATTTCATTTGATTCTTTCTTTACGATTTCAATCCACTCTGATAAATGTATTAAACTTGAATTTCTTGTAATGTCAAACATAAAAATGCCCCCAGAAGCACCTTTTACATAACTTGGGATTAGAAATCGGAAGCGTTCTTCGCCCGCAAAATCCCATATTTGAAGCGCAATTTTTTTACCCTCTATTTCTATATTTTTTAAAAGAAAATCTACTCCTAGTGTCATTGTCGAATTACTTTTAAAAATGCCGGTTAAATATCGATTTATTAAACATGTTTTTCCTACTCCGCCGTCTCCAAATATGCAAACCTTAAACATGGCGTCGAGCATTTTTGTTATCAACCAAAATGGACAGTTTATTTTGATTAAAAAAGGTTCAGTTAATCAAAAATTTAATAATTCCTTTTTTAATGGAAATTCTCTATTAATTTAAATGTGATATGTAATATCATTTACTTTTTAAACTTTATAACTAAAAAAATTATTTTCTGGATTAATTAAAGAAAATTTTAGGATAAATAATATGTATTATTCTCACTTATTACGTTAGAATACTGTGAAAGCGTATCTAATAAAAATTGTCTTTCTTGGTTGTATTTATCTTCGTGTAAAACTATTTGAAATTTAAGCTCGTTTTCATTTTCTATAATAATCCAATGTAACTTTTCGAAAAATTTTAAAAGATTTAAATTTAATTCTTCTTTAGAACCGTATTTAATCGTATCTCTTTCAATGTTACTTATCCATTTTTCTTTAGAGTTTTTACTTTTAAAATTAATTATAATATCGTTGTCTTCAGCCAGTTTCATCCAGAGATAATAATCTTTGTCGTTGATTACCCCATATAAATTAGTAATATTTTCTGCGTTGCTTCTAAGAAGCTCTATTCTTTCTTTTTTACTTAACTCGCCCGTAAAAAATAGATCTGTTGTTTCTAAATCCATTCGATAGTATAATCTCTCTTCGGAATAGATTAAATCCGTAACTTTAATTCCTATAAAACCCAAAGCTTCGGCTATCATTTTACAGTTTAACGAATGAAGATTCGAATAAATTCCAGTGTGTTCTATGATTCCCTTATAATTTTTACTTCCTTTTTCAGTAAAAACATCCATATTTATTTCTTTTGTTAATCCAGACGACATATATCGGTTTTTTATTCTATCGAAAAAAAGTTTTATACTGTTAATATTATAAGGATCAACGCTTTTCCTATAAATTCTAAAAAAAGCCATAAAATATTCGATTGAAGATTTTAAATCTACTAATGAATATTTATTTTTTCCTACCGCAGGTTCAATATATGGAATATATAATTGAGAAGTTCCATCATCGTTAAGAAAATCTCGCATTTCATGGTCTAAAAACTTTTCAAAATCGTCCAGCGTTTTCCCCTTTTCAAACACCTGTAAGGATTTTTCTAGTACATAAGTATAGAAGGCCGATCTACTTTTATACCTTAAATCTTTTGGTTTTTCTCTACGCATAACATTAATATATCTGTCAATCCATTCTCTTAGAGCCGGTGATATGGCAATTGTTTGTTGCGTCGTTTTTTTATTCGATAAGAACTTTTTTGTTGTCATTATAATTTTGTTTTATTTTTCTTTATTTCAATAAATAGATTAATAGATCAAAAGTTAATAAAAATTTTTATATTTTAATTAAAGATTTAATTTAGAAAATTTTTACAATAAAAACAAGATACATTTTTTTAAGTTTTATAAAATAAATGTATATTTCTTCAAGTATAATTTTCAAACCGTTTAAATTCATTTTTTAGATTATTAATAATTAATATTATAATTTAAATAATAAAAAAATTACAAATGATTGGATAAATAGGTCTATTTTATTTGAAGAATTGTTAATAATAGGGAGAACAATAAAGACTAACAACCAGGGTGTGGTTCGAAGTCAATTTAGTATTAATGGGAGATAAAGAGGGCGAAAATTTTTATTAATTAATTTTTAATTCCGTTCCATTATTTTTTTCTAAAATTTATTATTAAATTCTCTGTTTCTATATAAAAAAATAATTAATAAATCCTTAATTTAATTTACAATAAGAAATGTTTAAAGATAAATCGTTAAATTTTCGCAAAGTTCAAGAATTTAAAGCTTTTTTAAACGAAATTAAAAATTTAGGGAATCTCGATAGTGTTTTAGTATCGTTTAGGAATGGAGCCATTATTGCCGAAGATATTAATTTAAAAACTAGAGAAAACGAATTCGATAAAGACGAATTCGCTGCCATGTGCGCTTCAGTATTAGAAAGTGCTGAATTAATAAGTAAAACAGTAGGAGTAAGCAAATTTGGGAATATAATTGCTGAATTGAACGATAAAATAATTATGATTATTAAGGTCAACAATAAAATCTTCTTTTCTTTCGTTGTTAAAAACGAATCTAATGTTGAGATTATCCTTGAAAAAATGGACGAAATAATTCGAAAATTAACGAAAATCATTTAATTTTTTAATTAATTTAATAATATTAATGATGAAAAAAGGATTTACTATTATCTTTTTAATTTTCTCTACTTTTGGATTCGTTTGTCTGTATACTTATACAACACTTTTTTGGTATTACGATTTAGAAAGAATAGAATTCGAAGTGAATGAAACGGATATAGACGATTTTGCTTATTGGATTCAAGATATTGACAAGGACGAAATTGAAGATTCTAAATACGATTTAATTATTATCGATTATTCAGCGGATGGATCTGAGTTGGAAGAATTTAACAAAGACGACGTAAAAGATATGAAATCTTCTGGAAATAAAGAAAAGTTTTTACTTTCTTATATAAGTATAGGCGAAGCGGAAAGTTATAGGTTTTATTGGAACGAAAGTTGGGACATAAACGAAGATGGAATACCAGAACCAACTGCGCCTGTATTTTTAGATAAAGAAAATCCAGATTGGGAGGGAAATTATAAAGTCAAATATTGGGATTCTAAATGGCAGAAGATAATATTTTCATACATAGATAGAATAATATTAGCTGATTTTGATGGGATTTACATGGATATTATAGACGCGTACGAATACTACGAAGAGGAATCGATTTTTGAATACCACTACGATTGGTTAATGATCGATTTCGTAGTAAATATTTCGTTATATGTAAAAGCAAAAATGGGAAACGATTTTTTAGTTTTTGTACAAAATGGGTACGAATTATTGGAGAATTCAACGTATTTGAACTCTATCGATGGTATTGGTCAAGAGGATCTATTTTTCGACGACGACGAAATTACTGACGAAGACTGGAGTGACGATGTTATAGATAATCTTAATAAAGTTTTAGACGAAGATAAAATCGTTTTAGTAATAGATTACACAATAGAATATAAATACGATTTTTATAAAAATTGTATAGAAAATGGCTTTTTGCCTTACGCTGCCGAGCGGGATTTAGATTTTATAAACGAATTTTTTTTTTATCCTGCTACATGATTCAAGAATAAGATGTAGTTTTCTCTTTGTAACTTACTTTTTAAAAAAATAAGAGATGACTAAGTTGAATCGTAAATTTATTGAAAAAGAAACTTTTCAAGGAACATTTCCGTTCAAACCAAATTTTAAAAGAATTAACAATTTTAATATGCATTATACTGACGAAGGAAATGGAGAACCTATAGTTTATTTGCATGGAATGCCTACTTGGGGTTATCTTTATCGTAATTTTATTATCCATAATTATTCTTTTTTTTTATAATTAAAATAGCTTCTGAAAAATACGTAATATTGTTTTTTGTATTTTGAAATTAATTTTTTTAACGGTTTTTTGAATTGACTTCAAATACCGACGGAATTTAAAAGCTTAATTTAATTCTTAGGTTGCTAAATTCAAAATTTTTAAATAAAAAATAAGAATATAGAATAAAAAAACAGAATGAAAAAAAATTTTGATAAATCGAAATCGTTTATTCTAACTTTACAACGATATTTTTTCTTTCTTCTAATAGCGCTTCCACTACGGACGGATCTGCAAGTGTTGTAATGTTTCCTAAGTCACTAGAACCTTCTGCGATTGCTTTTAGGATTCTGCGCATTATTTTTCCAGATCTTGTCTTTGGTAAGGCGTCAGCAAATTGAATTACATCGGGTTGAAATACAGGTCCGATTTGCTTTCTTACGTGGGCTTTAAGCTCGTTCTTAAGCTCTTCTGTTTTTGGAACTCCAACTTTTAGCGTGACATACGCGTAAATTGCCTGACCTTTGACCTTATGAGTAACAGGCGCAATTGCAGCTTCTGCTACTTTAGGATGAGACACAATTGCAGATTCAACTTCCATCGTTCCAATTCGATGTCCAGAAACTTTTATTACATCGTCTAATCTTCCTAAAATCCAGAAATAACCGTCTTCATCTCTTCTAGCTCCGTCTCCCGTATAATAATAACCAGGATATCTTGTGAAATAAGTAGATTTAAACTTCTCCGTATCGCCCCATACATTTCTCAACATACCGGGCCAAGGTTTCTCAATACAGAGATATCCTCCTTCGTTTGCAGTTGTAACAATTTTTCCTTCCATATCGAAAATAGCCGGTTTAATACCAAAGAACGGTAGCGTGCAGGAACCTGGTTTAGTTGGTGTGGCTGTAGCAAAAGGCGTAATAATAAATCCTCCCGTTTCAGTTTGCCAGTAGGTATCCACAATTGGGCATTTTTCTTTCCCAACTACCCTATGATACCATGTCCAGGCTTCAGGATTAATTGGTTCTCCTACTGTTCCTAAAATTTTCAAAGAACTTAAATCGTGTTTAAGAACGGGGTCGTCTCCATACTTCATTAAAGCTCTAATTGCTGTTGGAGCGGTATAAAATTGAGTTACTTTATTGCGTTCTACAATATCCCAGAATCTATCATTGTCAGGATATGTAGGAACTCCTTCAAACATCAATGTAGTTGCTCCATTTGCTAAAGGCCCATAAATTATGTAGGAATGACCTGTAATCCACCCAATATCAGCTGTACAGTACCAAATATCTCCTTCTTTATAATTAAATACATCTCTATGAGAGATAGCGGTATAGAGAAGAAATCCGGCGGTAGTATGTATAGCACCTTTTGGTTTTCCCGTTGTTCCACTAGTATAAAGAATAAATAATATATCTTCGGAATCCATTTCCTCAGGTTTACATTCGGTGCTTTCTTTAGCAATATATTCGTTGTACCATATGTCTCTTGGTGCTTTAAATGGAATGTTCTTGTTTCCCGTGCGTTTTACTACGATTACATGTTCAATTGTAGGACATTCGGGAATTATTGATTCTACATCGGCCATTTTTGGGTAAATTTTTCCTGATCTTGGAGTTTCATCGCATGTAAATAAAAGTCGCGATTTTGAATCTTCAATTCTATCTTTGACCGCTTCTTTTGCGAAACCACCAAATACGATGGAATGAATTACGCCGATTCTAGAGCACGCTAACATAACGATTGCGAGCTCTGGAATCATTGGTAACCAGATAGTTACTCTATCTCCTTTTTTCATACCTAATTTTTTCATTCCATTTGCTACTTTACACACTTCGTCAAGTAATTGTTTGTAAGTTATCTTTTTTGTTTCGTTTGGCGAATCTCCTTCCCATATAATAGCTACTTTATTTCCTTTACCAGCTTTTACGTGTCTATCTAAGCAATTGTAACTAACGTTAAGTTTTCCGCCTACAAACCATTTTCCAGGAAACAAATCTGACTTTTCCCATACTTTATCGTACTTTTTGAACCAATCAATGCATTTTGCTTGTTCGTCCCAAAATTTATCTGGTTTATTTATGCTTTGTTCCCACAATTTTTTATATTCTTTTAAAGAAATTCCAGTTTTAACTAATTTCGGATTTAGCTTTGCAGGGTCAAAAACTCTAGTTTCTGTTAATATGCTTTTAATTTTATCATCTTCTGACATAATTTCACTTTTTCGTAACTTTTTGTAAATTGAATTTTTTATAACAAAAGTAGTTTAATCAATGAAATATATTCAAAATAATAAAGATTTCCTTAAAAAAGGTACTAAATAAGGTTTATCATTTTTAGATGATTAAATAATAATATTAAAATTCATAATCTAAAGGAGTAATATATTTATAATTGAATAATCTATTTTTATCTTTAATTAAATTAAAATTGAATTATTGAAATAATATTCTTTATTATGGACGAAGATAATTTAGAAAGATGGAAAAATAAAAAAATTACTACCGAAGAGGCAATACAATATATAATTCCGGGTAACAGAGTTTTCGTTTCTTCTGCGTGTTCAGAACCACAGGCGTTAACAGCAGAATTAATCAAGCAATCTTTTTATCTGAGCGATACTGAGATCGTACACTATTTAACAATTTTTCCAGAAAAGTATTTTAAAAAAGATAAAGCGCAGGATTTGTTCAGACACAATGCGTTATTTATTGGAGATACATTAAGGGACGAAATTAATAAAGGTCAAGCAGATTATACTCCAATTTATGCTAGTGAAATTCCCAAGTTATTTGTTTCAGGTAGAAAATATATTGATGTTGCACTTATTCAAGTCAGTCCTCCGGATAATTTTGGTTTTTGCTCTTTTGGTGTAAATGTTGATATTGCAAAACCAATTGCTAACTCAGCTTATCTTACAATTGCGGAAATTAATCCAATGATGCCGAAAACCTTAGGAGATAGCTTTATTCACATGAAAGATATAGACTATTACGTCTATAATAGTACACCGCTACTAGAGTATAAATTTAAAGAACCTGACGAAGTCGTAAATAGAATCGCTCAAAATGTTGCTCAATTAATAGAAAATAAGTCAACCATTCATATAGGTCATGGAGATATTCCTAACGCCGTTTTATTGCATCTCATGGACAAAAAGGATTTGGGCATGCACTCTCACTTTATTACAGATAATATTATTCCACTCATTGAAAAAACTGTATTAACGTGTAGAAAGAAAAATTATCATCCCGAAAAAATAATTACGAGTTTTGCGTTAGGAACTAAAAAATTGTACGATTTCATTAACGACAATCCGTACATAGAATTTCACCCGTCTGATTATGTTTGTAATCCTAATAACATTGCAATGAATAACAGGATGGTCTCAATTGTTGAAGCAACTCAAATTGATTTAACAGGCCAAATTAACGCGTCTTTTGAAGGATATACTTTCTATTCAGGGATTGGAGATAATGTCGATTTTATGCGTGGTGCAGCGCTTTCTAATGATGGAAAACCAATAATTGTTTTACGCTCAATTAGTATAGACGGAAAAGAATCTAATATAGTACTTCTTTTGAAAGAGGGAACCGGAATAATACTGACTCGTCCTGATGTCCATTATGTTGTTACTGAATGGGGCGTAGCATATTTACATGGAAAATCAATTCGTGAAAGAGCATTAGAATTAATATGTATCGCACACCCTAAATTTAGAAAAGAATTGTTAGATTACGCTAAAAAATTAAATTATATTTACTCAGATCAGTTATTATCTTGCGACGAGGAGGGAAATATTTGCGTTTATCCTAAAAAATACGACACATTTTTCTATACGTCCGAAAAACAAAAAGTTCTTGTTCGTCCAGTTCGAACTACTGACGAGCCGTTACTAAAAGAATTGTATTATTCTTTGGATAAAAACGATCGTTTTCTGCGATTTTTTGAAATCAAAAAGGAGTTTCCGCATTCTAAAACACAACACGAAGTTAATGTAGATTATCAAAATAATTTTAGCATAAGTGCTTTCGTGGGAGATATCGGAAACGAGAAAATGGTAGGAATAGCAAATTATTATTTAAATCCAAAAAATAACATGGCTGAATTTAGTTTTGTTGTCAGAAAAGAGTGGAGAAAAAAAGGTATAGCCTCGTTTTTATATCATCACCTTATTATAATCGCTATGGAAAAAGGAATTCGCGGTTTTTTTGGAACTATTCATATGGACAATAAAGCAACGATCGATAATATTAAAAAAG
>Ga0256868_10001791_pt1 | contig 11435 bp, 10 predicted proteins | sample RVTome_13_FD_187341 | JGI IMG/M metagenome (GOLD analysis project Ga0256868, IMG submission 187341) | Soil microbial communities from uranium-contaminated site in the Upper Colorado River Basin, Wyoming, United States - RVT92D227 HiSeq ... | reverse complement strand
TATCAACCGAGACCTTAACAGGGGCCATTTTGTCAGGGGCTGGTTTCATACCAGCACATCCAAAAACACATACGCCTATCACCAGAACCATCAACCCTATAATAACTTTTCTTTCCATGATACCCTCCTTCCGTTATGAATAATCATGCCCTTAGAATCGACTCAATCCATTTATCTTGAGTCATTGCCTCACCCGAGAAAAAACGTCCTCCTTGTAAGCCTCACACAATGAGCATCCCTTGGGTCCATGGCATGAGAACCCGCCAGGGTTTTCTTTCGTAACGACCTGATGCCTGTGGTGATAACCACAATGGGTCTTTCCGTCTTTGTAAACGATGATGGGAACCCACTTTTTCACCGTGTCACAAAACAATGTTGTCGACGTTAGTTTCCAATCCATAACGATCTCACCTTTGAGGGAATCCTTTCATCTGCCATAACCCTTTGGTCACAAGGGGAAACATTGGGCGAGGGAGGCTCAGTGTTCGACTGAGCTCACGCCGGAGTCCCTCTCTTGGCCTGGACGACTGAAGTCACTCCTACGCACCTCGCCTAGTTTATTACCACCCGTCACTGAAGGATTACCGTCTGCCGACGGAAAAACGGAAATCCTCCTCCCTCAATTAGAATTGGCCCTTTGTGTCGCTGAGCAATTCCACCCTATCTTAGCTTTTCAGGTAGATTAGGAATACCGAAGTTTAGAGAGGATGTCAAGTTTAAAAAATAGTTGGAAAATAGTGGTTAAAAACAACTATTCATTGAAGGACAAAAGGTGGGATCTTAGGTTAATTTTTTTATTTCTCAACCTGAGTTTACTGCGTATATTATACCTGTGAAACAAAATCGTGTTTTTAGAAAGATCTAGAAGTTCGGCAATTTCCTTGTTCGTTTTGCCTTCTTTGACAAGATTGGAAACTCTGATTTCCATTGGGGTAAAATTAAAATATTTCGAAGACAGTTTGCTGATGAACGGTGAGATGATATTGTTCAGATTGGATTCTAATATGTCAACAAGGGTCTTTTGGTTTGTGTTCAATCGGCTTTCTTTCAATCTTTCAACATAAGGGGAGATCAATTCCTTTACATTGGACAATACGTTTTCGCCGAGTTCTTTTTTATCATTTTCCCTTTGTTTCAAAAGCACTTTTAGAGCGGTATTGACTTCTTCAAGATGATGCGATTGGGCCTTCAGCTCCACCTCCCTTTTTCTTACTGCCTTTTCGGCTCGTTTGCGCTCTTCAACTTCTTGTTGAAGCTGAGTGTTAATTTTGGCAAGTTCTTTCGTCCGTTTTTCAACCATATCTTCCAAGTTGTCATGATATTTTTTTAATTCTACCTCGGCCTGCTTCTGAGCGCTGATATCTCTGAATATCACAATATTTCCGGCAGGCTTGCCATCGCGGTTTTTATAAAGCGTCGAGCTGATTTGAATATCGAGTAGCCTGCCATCTTTTGTCAGACGTTTGGTCTCAAACAGGTGAATCTTTTTGCCACTCAGCATGCTCTCGATGGCTTTTTTGGTTTCCGGCCAGCTTTCTTCAGGCACAAAATCAATTTTCTTGCCCAATACTTGATCGCTGGAAAAACCAAAGATTTGCTCAAAAGAGGGATTCACATAAGTGGCCATGCCGTTCATATTATAGACCACTATTGGATCAGGGGAGGATTTCAACAGTAAGCGATACCGCTCCTCGCTCTCGCGCAGAGTTTCTTCGGTTAGTTTTCGTTCAGCCAGCTCTCTTCTGACATCCGCATATAATTTGGCTTTATCGAGGGCAACTAAAGCTAGCTCGGCAAACTGGCCCAAAACATCTATGTCTTCAGGATGGAGCTTTTTATCGGGTTCGACGCTAGCCAGCCCGATGACCCCATGAAACCTCTTTCCATCCTTCAGTGGAATCCCAGCCACGGAATGGAGGTCATCGAGCGACTTATCACTGATCCGATCTTTCCAAAAACGGTAATCATCAACCAATATTGGCTGCTCGGTCTCCCAAACCTTACCTCCCATGCCTTCACCCACTTTCACGCGTCGACCCAATTGGCCCTTAAAAAATCCCATTCCTACGCGCATCTGCATTTCTGTATCTCCAGGTTCGAGCAGATAGATATATCCGTTTTCAGTACCGCTCAGCCTCGCAGCGCGGTAGAGAATAGCTTCTAACAACTCTTCCTTATCCAGGCCGTCAATAAGTCCGAGTGAAGTTTCATGCAGGGCCGTTAAGTGTTCGTTTTTTCGACGGAGCGCTTGCCCAACTTCTCTGAGCTCGTGGATTTCTTGTTCAAGCCTTTCAATCTTGTGCACCAATTCATCTGGTTTGAATTGGCTGGCCGTTATCTCTAACACCTCGATATCCCTATAGAATATTTAAATAATTGGATTTGCTGGGTTTACCCTAATCCCTAAACCCCGCAGCCATACCGTCCCCGCAAAACGGGTAGATCTTAACTTTTACATCTAAAGTTCTCCGCTATCATTTCCTCTACCGTCATCATCATTTCCATCATCGTTATACCCTTTGAGATCAAATTTTTCTTGATGACGGATATATTTTCGTACTTGTTCTTCTTCAAAATCCACCGTAGACACTTCCTATCCACATGCTGCTAAGCGTTCCACCGAAATACAGTATTGCGATGATAATAGGGCACTTAAAATCAAAGAGTGCAATTCGAATCCATGGTCAATTATTGAAAAAGAAAGGGATGTTATTGCATTTCACTTGGCCCCTTGAAGCCCTATATTTTGATACCTTTCCGGGCATTGATTCCCTTATCATAGTAGTGCTTACGCAATCTGAAATCCGCACTATTTTTTGGATCTTACGTTTTCCCGAACCCACTTTACAGCCTCTTCAATAGAGGTCCCGGGAGTGAAGATGGCTTTTACCCCACATTGGGTGAGGGTAGGGATGTCCTCTTCAGGAACAACTCCCCCTCCAAAAACGATAATATCGTCTGCCTTTTTTTCTTTGAGAAGTTCAATCACCCGCGGGAAAAGATAATCATGGGCCCCGGCCAGGCTGGATAATCCGATTGCATCAACATCTTCCTGGATGGCGGCTGACACGATCTGCTCGGGCGTCTGATGGAGTCCTGTATAGATCACCTCAAAACCCGCGTCCCGGAACCCCCGTGCAATCACTTTGGCCCCTCGATCGTGTCCGTCCAAGCCGGGTTTGGCAATCAAAATTCGAATCTTGCGGTCCGGACTCATCTCTTTCTCCCCACACAACCCCCACCCGTTCCGAAATGCGGATTTCGGATTGCGGAGTTCGGAATAAAGACGTGTAATTGCAAGAAAAGAATTGATATTTGGTTTAAATCCGCATTCCGCATTCTACATTCCGCAATCTAAAAATATCCGGGATCTGAATATCGGCCAAAAACATCTCTCCACACATCACAGATCTCCTGGAGCGTGGCATATTCCCTCACCGCATTGATAATGTGAGGCATGAGGTTTTCGCTACTTTGAGAAGCCTCCCGAATTTTTTGGAGGAGTTCTCTTACTTTTTGATTGTCTCGTCTCTCCTTCACCTCACGCAGTCGTCTCAACTGCCTTTCTTCGATCTCCGGTTTCATCCTCCAGATCGTAATGGGGGGATGCTCTGTCGCATACTTATTGACACCGACAATGGTCTTTTGTCCTGAGTCAACTTGACGCTGGAACTTATAAGCGGAATCAGCGATTTCAGATTGGGGATACCCTCTTTCAATGGCTGCCACCATTCCTCCCATTTCATCGATTCTTCGGATATATTCGTAAGCCTGTTCCTCAATGTTTTGGGTCAAGGCCTCCACAAAATAAGAGCCTGCCAACGGATCGATGGTGTTGGCCACCCCGGTTTCCTCTGCGAGGATCTGCTGTGTCCGTAAGGCGATGGTGGCCGCTTCCTCCGTAGGGATCGCATAGGTCTCGTCGAGAGAATTGGTGTGGAGAGACTGGGTTCCTCCCAGTACTCCAGCCAATGCTTCATAGGCAGTGCGTATGACATTGTTATAAGGTTGTTGCGCCGTCAAAGAACAGCCAGCGGTTTGAGTGTGAAAGCGGAGCACCCAAGAGTGTGGATTTTTTGCCGTGAAACGCTCACGCATGATTTTCGCCCAAATCCTCCGGGCCGCTCTGAATTTGGCAATCTCTTCAAAAAAATCAATATGAGAATCAAAAAAGAAGGAAAGCCTCGGAGCAAAATCATCTACATTGAGCCCTCTTTCTATCGCTGCCTCAACATAGGCAATCCCATCGGCCAGAGTGAAGGCAAGCTCTTGAACGGCTGTTGCCCCGGCTTCACGAATATGATAGCCACTAATACTGATCGTGTTCCAACGGGGGACTTCTTTGGTGCAGTATTCAACGGTATCTACGATGATCCGGAGAGAGGGTTTGGGAGGAAGCATGAAGGTTTTCTGAGCAATGAATTCCTTCAGCATGTCATTCTGGATGGTCCCTCCAATTTGCTTCTTGCTGATCCCTTGTTTCTCGGCCACAACCATAACCATGGCCAGCAGGATGGAAGCAGGGGGGTTGATGGTCATGGAGGTGGTGACCTTATCCAGGGGTATCCCTTCAAACAGAATTTCCATATCTTTGAGCGTGTCAACCGCCACACCGCACTTCCCAATTTCCCCTCTTGACATCGGAGCGTCACTGTCATAGCCCATGAGCGTAGGATAATGAAAGGCGATAGAAAGACCCGTTTCCCCATGAGCCAACAGATAATGGAAACGCTTGTTCGTCTCCTCCGGTCCTCCCAAGCCCGAAAACATTCGCATGGTCCAGAGCCTTCCCCGATACATGGAGGGTTGAACACCTCGGGTGAAGGGATAGATACCTGGGAAACCAATCTCTTTGGAATAGTCAATGTCTTTGATATCTTCCGGAGTATAGAGACCCTTGATCTCAAGATCGGAGACAGTGGAAAACCGCGGGAGACGTTCAGGCGTCTCGCAGAGACTTTTCGACAAATCCTCTCTCCACCTTTTCTTCTCCTCTCCGACCTTCTTGAGTTTGTCTTCTTTGAACATTCTGTTAGCTCCCTGGTTTCGTGTCAGTGGTTCGTAACCCCCCTCTATACTCCCCTTAAGTTAAGGGGGGATGAAGGGGGTTAGGGTCAAATTTCGAAGCCTTTGCGAGCTGAGACTCCGTTCTTATAGTAGTGTTTTTGTTCTACCATCTCCGTAACCAAATCAGCCTTTTCCAATATTTCAGGTCGGGCGTTTCTTCCGGTTAGAATGAGTTCAACTCCGCTGGGCTTGGTTTCAAGGAGGTGAAGGAGATCAGAGAGAGGGATCAATCCGTAATCGATGGCCACATTGATTTCGTCGAGGATGATGATGTCATAGTCTTCATCGGCAGTGGCTTTTTTTGCCAAAGCAAATCCGTCCTGAGCCAATCTGATGTCAATTGGATCTGGGTTTGTCTTTGAGACAAAGGTCTCCCGGCCCATCTGTTTGATCGTCAAGTACGGGGAAAGCTTTTTGGAAGATTCCAATTCACCGTACTTGATATTTCCTTTCATGAATTGGATGACCAAGACCTTCAAACCATGGCCTACCGCCCTCAGGGCAAGCCCCAAAGCAGCAGTGGTCTTACCCTTTCCATTCCCGGTATAGACCTGAATGAGACCCTTTTCCATAGAACCGATGAACGATGAACTATGAGCAATGAACTACAAACGATGAACGATGGACAATGAACTATGGACTCCGAACTCTTTACTCTGAACTCCGAACTGTGAGCTAACAGACTTCTTTGATTTCGGCGATGATCTGTTCGGTCTTGAAGTGCCTCAGACTGATGGCCCCTGAGGGGCAAGTGGCATTACAGGCCCCGCATCCCTTACAGAGGGCCTCGTTAACCGTCATGACCTTTCGATAAGGGTCGAGTTTCAGAGCGTGAAATTCACAGACCTGCTCACAGAGACCGCAGCCAGCACAGAAGGAGACGTCCACCACCGATGTGATCGGCTCGATCTTGACTCTTCCTGCAAAGAGAGGAATGGTTGCGCGGGAGGCTGCTCCGTGGGCTTGGGATAGGGTGTCGGCAATATCTTTTGGCCCCTGACAGGTTCCAGCCAAAAAGATTCCATCCATGGCCGTATCGAGAGGCCTTAACTTGGGATGGGCTTCCATATAGAAACGATCCGCACTTTGGGAAAGTTTAAGAAGGCCTCGAACGCGATCTGCGTCATTTCGCTGTGTGAGGCCTGTGGCCAAGACAACCAGATCCGCCTCTTCCTCATAGGGTTCCCCCAAGAGTTCGTCATCCGCCTTGACGATCAATTTTCCGGATCTTTGATAAATCTCGGATGGAACTCCTTTTCTGTAGAGAACGCCTTTTCTCTGTACTTCATCATAGAACTGTTCATATCCTTTTCCGAAAGCTCTTATATCGATATAGCAAATGGTGACCCGGGCATCAGGCATTCGATCCTTGATGAGAGAGGCCTGTTTGGCTGTATACATACAGCAGACTCTGGAGCAATATTCATTGCCCACCGTTTTATCTCTCGACCCAACGCATTGGATGAATACGATATTTTTCGGCTCCTTGCCGTTGATCTCAATTTTCCCTTGAGTGGGCCCACTTGCAGAGAGCAACCTTTCGAACTCAAGGCCGGTCATCACATTTTTATAAAGCCCATATCCAAACTCAGGTTTTAGTCTGGGATCGAAGGGGTCATAACCCGTGGCCACGATGATCGTCCCTATATCGAACTGGTATTCGACCCCTACCTGTTCAAACTCAACCGCTCCCTCCGGGCAAATCTCCCGGCACTTTCCGCATTCCCCCTTCTGAAGGAAGAGACAGTTTTGCGAATCGATGGTATAGGTGAAAGGGACAGCAAGAGGGGAGGGGAGATAGATCGCTTTTCTCTCGGCCAATCCCATATTGAATTCACTCGGAACCTTCACCGGACAAACGTCTTCACATTTTTTGCATCGGGTGCATTTTTCCGGGTTGATATATCTGGGATTCTGCCTTATCCTGACCTTAAAATTGCCCACAAATCCTTCCACCTCTTCCGCTTCACTCTGGGTAAGAACGTGAATGAGGGGATGGTTTGCAACTTCTTTCAGTTTCGGAGAGAGGTTGGTCGAGGTCTCCTCCAGATTCGGGAAGGTTCGATCCAATTGAGCGAAATGGCCTCCCAGGGTAGGTGATTTTTCTACCAGATAGACGTCAAAGCCTGAATGGGCAATATCGAGGCTGGCCTGAATTCCGGCAATGCCTCCGCCAATGACTAACACAGAAGGGGTGACATCCACCTCCTTTTCATCTAAGGCCTCGTGGAGGGAGACTTTGGCAACGGCGGCGGCGACCATATCCATCGCTTTTTTTGTAGCGTCCTCTTTGTTCGCGTGAACCCAGGAGCACTGTTCACGGATGTTTGCCATTTCAAAATAGTAAGGATTGAGCCCCACGGATTGTATGGCCCTACGGTAAGTGGGTTCGTGCATCCGAGGAGAGCAAGACGCTACCACCACCCGGTCAATGCCATTGTTTCTGATATCGTTCTTAATCAAATCCTGGCCAGGATCCGAGCACATATACTGATAATTTCGGGCGATTTCCACATGGGGAAGGGTCTGAGCAAATGCCCTGACCTTCTCGACATCTATCGTCGCTGCAATGTTGATCCCACAATGACAGACATAAACGCCGATCTTCATAATTCACCTATCAAACTTGGAATGTTGGAATACTGAAAAATTGGAATAATGGGTTTACAAACTCTTTACATAACGACAGAGGTCTTTTCCAATTCGTCATTCCGGGCTTGACCCGGAATCCAGTGTTTTCCTGGATTCCTGCTTTCGCAGGAATGACGTCCTTTGTCGTGATTAATGCCGCTGTGCATGTCATTTATTGATCAATATTCCATCATTCCAATATTCCATTATTCCTTTTTCTTCCACTTGCTACAAAGGCGCAGGCCATTGAAGCGGCCCCACTAGCCTGTGCCACTGTGTCCGGAATATCTTTGGGCCCCTGGCAGCAGCCTGCCAGGAAGATTCCGTCCGCACCTGTTACAATTGGGTCGAGGCCTGGAGCCTCTGCATAAAATTGGTCAGAGGATTTCTCCAACTTGAGAAGGTCTCTTAGAAAATCATCCTCCTTTCGGGGAACAAGTCCTGCAGCCAGGACGACCAGGTCTGCTTCTAATTCGAAAGGTTCTCCCAAGAGGGTATCCTCGCCTCTGACCACTAATTTCCCATTTCTTCGATAAACCTCAGAGGGATTCGCCCTTCGGTAGACGATCCTCTCTTTTTGGACCCTTTCGTAAAATTCTTCAAATCCTTTTCCAAAGGCCCTCACATCCATATAGAGGACGGTGATATTGGCATCCGGAACCTTATCCCTTAGGAGATGGGCTTGTTTAGCCGTATACATACAGCAGACCCTCGAGCAGTATTCATTGCCCGCTGATTTATCCCTCGACCCAACGCAGTGAATAAAAACTACCTCTTTGGGCTTCTTTCCGTCGATGATAATTTCACCTTTGGTGGGGCCGGAGGCAGAACAGAGCCTCTCTATCTCAAGGCCATGGAGGACGTTGGGATACTTACCATATCCGAATTCGGGCTTCAGTTTTGGGTCGAAGGGATCGAAACCGGTTGCGATGATGATGGATCCCACATGAAGCTCAACGAACTCTTCTTTCATTTCATAATTAATGGCTTTGGGCTGACAGGCCTTGGCACACTCTCCACAATCCGAACATCCTGCACAATTGAGGCAACGCTTTGCCTCCTCCATCGCCTCTTCCGCGGTGAGGCTGGCGGCGAGGGGCTTCACCATGTCGGGCAGGACTTCCCGCTCCATTCTCTTCGAATAGGGAAGAAGGCTTCTTAAAGGCGAGATTTGTGTTCCTTCGGACTCCCTTCCTTGAAGGAGATCTTCTCCGCGAAGGTATCGATCAATCGAAATGGCGGCCTTCCTTCCATGGGCCATGGATTCGACAATGGTCCCGGGACCGGTCGCCATATCTCCGCCCGCAAAGATCCCTTTCACGCCGGTTTCCAGGGAGATGGGATTCACCTGAATTGTCCCCCTTCGCGTCTTCTTCAAGCCTTTCAAGGCTCGCGTCATGGATTCTACTCCAGTGATCCCACCGGCGATAAAGATCGCATCGTAGGATTGAATGAGCGTCTCCGGGGAGACGTCCTTTCCCACCTGGGTGTTGCATTTGACCTCTACCCCTATCTTATCGATCACCGAGAGATCCTTTTCCACCACCTGCCTCGGAAGACGATAGGAAGGGAAACCGTGGGTGAGAAGACCGCCTAATTCATTTTTGGATTCAAAAAGGGTGACACGATAACCCATTTTTCTCAGATCATATGCGGCGGTAAGTCCCGACGGACCTGCGCCCACAATGGCTATCTTTTTTCCATTTTCTTCGGGAGGCGTAAACTTAAACTCGGGTTCTTCAACATGATCAACGAGGAACCTTTTAAGATGACAGATAGAGATAGGACGATCCTTCTCAATTCGTTTACATTCCCTTTCACAGGGGTGAGGACAGGCATAGGCTAAAATTCCCGGGAAGGGAAGTTTCTCCCTCACCAGTTCAAGGGCCTCTTTAAACTTGCCCTGGGAGATGAGGGCCACATAGCCGTGGGCATTACAGTGGAGGGGGCAGGTAGCCGTACAGGGGGAAGTCCCCCGGCGATCGATCGCATATTTAAGCGGAACGGCTTGGGGGAAGGAGAGATAGATTGCTTTCTTATTTCCCAGCCCCAGGTCAAATTCACTGGGGAGGGTGACGGGGCATTGAGCCGCGCAGTCACCACAACCCGTACATTTGGTTAAATCGACAAAACGGGGTTTCTTCCTGACCGTGACCTTGAAATGCCCAGCCTTCCCTTCAACCTGAACGATCTCTGAGTAGGTGAGAAGGTTAATGTTGGGATGGTTGCCCACATCAACCATTTTGGGCGTGCTGATACAGGCAGAGCAATCAAGGGTGGGAAAAGTCTTATCCAGTTGGGCCATATGGCCCCCAATGCAAGGGTCCTTCTCCACTAAATGAACCTTAAACCCCTTGTCGGCGATATCCAGAGCAGCTTGCATGCCTGCAATACCGGCCCCGATGACTAGAATCTCTGGAATTACCTCTTTGTGTTCTTCGCTCATTGCCGTTTGCATTACCTGTTTAATCGTCCATTTCAAAGACATGGAATAATGGAATATTGGAATACTGGAATGTTGGGTTTTGATTAGGAAATAGATTTTTTCCCATTATTCCATCATTCCACCTTTCCACTATTCCAAAAGATTTTTTCCATTCTTCCAATATTCCAGCCTCATTCATTTGAGCTTCCCGATCAAGGCAGAAGCGATCGTATTCTTCTGGATTTCTTTCGTGCCTTCATAGATTTCTGTGATCTTCGCATCCCGGTAGAAACGCTCCACTTCGTATTCAGTGATGTAGCCATAACCTCCAAAAATCTGGATGGCTTCGTCAGCGACCTCTACCGCTGTCTTCGCGGAAAACATCTTGGCCATGGAAGTCAGTTTCGGATCGATCCTTTTCTGGTCATAGTTCCAGGCAGCCTTGTAGACGAGGAGCCTGGCCGTCTCAATCTTGGTTGCCATATCCGCCAACTTGTGCTGGGTGATCTGAAAATCGGCCAGTTTTTTTCCAAACTGCTCTCTCTGCTTTGCATAGTCCAGGGCCCGATCAAAGGCTCCCTGCGCTATGCCAAGGGCCTGGGCAGCGATCTCAATCCTGCTCTCATCGAAGAATTCAAGAACTTGATAGAACCCCTTATTTTCCTTACCCAGAAGGTGGGTTAAAGGAACTTTGACATCATTGAAGGAGAGCTCAACCGTCGATGTCATTCGGATGCCCATCTTAGGCGTGATCTCCGTAGCCTCCAGCCCCTTTGTCCCTTTTTCAACGAGAATGGTGCATTGACCGCGGTAAGAGGGTTTCGCATTGGAATCTGTCTGGCAGAGAACAACGAAGAAGTCTGCAAGCGTTCCATTGGTGATGAATGTCTTTGTCCCATTGATCACGAAGGAATCACCCTGTTTCAACGCTGTGGTAGCCATCAGAGTGATATCACTCCCGTGGTCAGGTTCTGTGTAGGCGCCGGCAGAGATAAATTCTCCTTTGGTGACCGGAATGAGATACTTCTTCTTCTGTTCATGGGTTCCGAAGCGAAGGATCACCTCAGAGGAGAAATCAACAAGGCTCAAAGCAATACCGACTCCGGAGTCTTTCCGACAGAGTTCTTCGACGATCAGGATATTTTCAGTGATCCCATAACCCTGGCCCCCGTATTCCTCTGGAAAGTGAATGCCTACGAACCCCAATTTACAGGCCTTCTTCCAGAGCTCCTTGGGAAAGGTGTGGTTTTGCTCCCACTCCAGGATCTTTTCCTTGTCGAACTCCCCCTGGGCGAACTCCCTGGCAGCCTTC
>Ga0256868_10001790_pt1 | contig 11438 bp, 11 predicted proteins | sample RVTome_13_FD_187341 | JGI IMG/M metagenome (GOLD analysis project Ga0256868, IMG submission 187341) | Soil microbial communities from uranium-contaminated site in the Upper Colorado River Basin, Wyoming, United States - RVT92D227 HiSeq ... | reverse complement strand
ATGGAAAAGCTTCTCCGGGATAAGGACCTGCCTTTAACATCCCTGGAATCCTCTGTTCCCTTGAAGGAGTTTGACGTTATCGGCTTCTCCTTACAGTATGAGCTCAACTATACCGGTGTCTTGAACATTTTAGACCTCTCTGGAATCCCTCTCCGCTCTACTGAACGGGGAGAAAAAGACCCGCTCATTATCGGAGGGGGGCCCTGCGCCCTGAATCCGGAACCGTTGGCCGATTTTTTTGATGCCTTTGTCCTGGGGGATGGGGAAGAAGTGGTCTTAGAAATCAGCCGCGCAATTATCTCTTCCCGCGAGAAGGCTGAATCCCGGACCAACCTTTTGACCAGGCTCTCCCGGATTGAGTCGGTTTACATCCCTTCTTTTTTCCGGGTGGAATACCGTTCAGATGGGAGGGTCGAGCGCATCATCCCGCTGGCAGAGAATTATGCAACGGTTTCCCGTCGCATCCTTCCAGATTTGAATAAGGGGGATTTTCCTCAGCATCCCATTCTGCCTTTCATGGAAATTATCCACGATCGCCTGAACATCGAAATTGCCCGAGGCTGCACCCGCGGGTGCCGTTTCTGCCAGGCTGGCATGATCTACCGCCCCGTGAGAGAGCGTTCCTCCCAAAAAATTTGCCAACTCATTGAAGAAGGTCTGAAAAACACCGGCCATGATGAAGTCTCCCTCCTTTCCCTGAGCACAGGAGATTATTCCTGCCTCGAGCCTTTGCTCACGAACGTTATCGATCAATACCGTAATGAGCGGGTGGCTGTTTCCCTTCCCTCCCTTCGAGTAGAAACCCTCAAGCCTTCTCTTATCCAAAAAATTAGGGAAGTACGCAAGACTGGATTTACCTTGGCTCCCGAAGCCGGAACAACCCGCCTTCGCCAAGTTATCAACAAGGGCAACACAGAGGAAGACCTCCTGGCCAGTATCCATGCTGTTTTTTCGGCCAACTGGCAGTTAGTGAAACTTTATTTTATGATCGGCCTTCCTACGGAAACAGAGGAAGACCTGCAGGGAATCGTTGCTCTATGCCGCAGGGCTCTGGCGGAGGCGCGACGCGCCAAGGGTTCCGCGCGAATTAACATCAGCATATCCACTTTCATTCCCAAAGCCCATACCCCCTTCCAATGGGAACCTCAGCTATCTATGACCGAAATCGCGCAGAAGCAGAAATTTTTGCGGAAAAACTTGGAGCGGCATGGACTACGTTTAAAATGGGTGGATCCTCCCTTGAGCCTACTGGAAGGAGTCTTTGCTCGTGGCGACCGCAGGTTGGGGCGTACTCTGGAAATGGCTTACCAATTGGGTTGTCGATTGGATGGTTGGGGAGATCATTTTTGTTGGGAACGGTGGGAAAAAGCTTTTACCCGGACTAACCTCGAGCCCTCCTTTTTCGCCCAGCGCCTGCGGGAATTGGATGAAATTTTGCCCTGGGACCATCTGGATTCGAGAGTAAGTAAGCGGTTTCTTCGGGAAGAACGCCACAAAGCCTTTCAGGGAGTAGTCACTGTTGATTGTCGTGAGGCCTCTTGCACCGGCTGCGGGGTTTGCTATGGAGTTGAACTTTTGCATAACCGCTTAGCCGATAAGAATGAGGATCGATCTCAAGAAGCTTTTCGAGCCCAAAAAACAAAAATCCCTCCCCCCCCGATTCACCGCTTTCGCTCGCATTATGCTAAATTTGGTGCAATGAAGTTTTTGGGCCATCTCGATCTCACTCGGTTGTTGACCCGAGCTTTCCGCCGGGCCCGGATTCCATTGGCCTTTTCTCAGGGATTCCATCCCTTACCCCGGGTTTCTTTCGGCCCTCCCCTCTCGGTCGGGTATGAAAGTTGGGCGGAATTTTTGGATTTCCAAATTCAGGGCAACATCCATCCCCAGGAGATTACTTTACGCATGAACAATGTCCTCCCGCCTGGCATTAAATTTTTAGAAACGAAAGAAATTTTATTGAAATCTCCTTCTGTTTTTGTTAGTATTATTAATAATTTGTACTTAATCCGCTTTTCAGATCCTGGTGAGCTTCGGGAAGAAAAAATTGAACTCTTCCACCGGGAAGAAAAAATAATGGCTTGGGAGGCCCAAAAAAACAAATCTTTCGACCTGAAAAAGTTGGTGGAATCCATCGATTGGGTGGACAAGGTTACTTTGCAGATGAGGATTCGTTCTGGGGAAGGGGGAACGATCCGACCGGAGAAAATTCTGGATTTTATCTTCGGGTGGCCTAAAGAGAAGAGGCCTACAATGATCGTACAAAAACTCCAAGCAGAGTTCAGGGAATCAGACCCATGGCTAACGAAATTCTGATCAATGTTAATTCTGGGGAAACTCGAGTTGCCCTTTTAGAGAACGGCGTTCTCGTAGAAATGTATCTGGAGCGCAACTCGGATCAAGGGATTAGCGGGAACATTTACAAAGGCCGGGTCGTCCGAGTGCTTCCAGGCATGCAAGCGGCCTTTGTGGATATCGAATTGGATAAAGCGGCCTTCCTGTACGTCACCGACGTCCATCAGGACTTCGACGATTTGGAACTCATGATGCGGGCCCAAGAGGACGACGCCAACGGAATTCCGAGCAGTGAAGACGAAGATATATTGGACCTGAACACTCCGTTCCAAATTGAAGACCTATTGCATGAAGGGCAAGAAGTTCTTGTCCAAGTTTCCAAAGAGCCTTTAGGCTCGAAGGGAGCCCGGATTACTTCCCACATTTCCCTTCCTGGGCGCCATTTGGTTCTTATGCCCATGGTGGACCAAGTTGGCGTATCCCGCCGGATCGAAAACGAAGCCGAACGGCGACGCCTCCGGGAGATTATCCAGCGCATTAAACCCGCCGGTTGCGGATTAATCGTGCGCACGGCTTCCGAAGGGAAAGGGGAGGCTGAACTGCGCCAGGATATGGATTTTCTCCTGAAAATGTGGAACAACATCCAGAAACGCAAAGCCACGAGCCCAGTGCCTAGCCTGCTGCACAAAGACCTGGATATTACGCTGCGGGTCATCCGAGATTTATTCACCCTGGATGTGGAGCGTGCCGTAATCGATTCAGAAGAGGAATTCCGAGAAATCCAGGATTTTTGCGAGACTTTCATGCCCCAACTGAAATCTTCCATTGAACTCTACGACAAGGAAGAGCCCCTCTTCGATTTTTTTGGGATCGAAATGGAAATCAGCCGGGCCTTGGGCCGAAGAGTCTGGCTTAAATCTGGCGGTTATATCGTCATCGAAATGACCGAAGCTTTGACCGTTATCGACGTGAATACCGGGCGTTATGTGGGCAAAAGGAATTTAGAGGATACGATCCTAAAAACCAACATGGAAGCGGTTAAAGAGATTGCTTACCAGCTTCGGTTGCGCAACATCGGCGGGATCATCATCATTGATTTCATCGATATGGAAAAAGAGTCCAGTCGGGAGAAGGTTTTTCAGGCTCTTATGGAGGCCCTAAAAAAAGACAAGAGTAAAACCAATATTCTGAAAATCTCCGAACTGGGACTGGTGGAAATGACCCGTAAACGCACCCGGGAAAGCTTGGGACGGATTCTCAGCGAGAGATGCTTTTACTGCGAAGGTCGGGGTTTCCTTAAATCTCGCTCGACCATCTGCCAGGAGATTCTTCGGGAAATTCAGCGGGATATTCGCGACCTGCGCGGGGAGAATATTCTGGTAAATGTTCACCCCAATGTAGCTAATTTCATGTATGATGAGGCCCGTTGTGAGATAGAAAAAATAGAAAAGCGATTTAGCAAAAGAATCGTTTTTAGAGGCAAAAGCGACTATCACCTGGAACAATTTGAAATTAACAGCAGCAATGGGCAGTTTTCCTTTGACAAAAAGGAAACAGAAATTTTATAATAGTTAATTCAATTTTTATGCTCTTAAAAGCAGCAAGCTCATAGGGACGACTAAGCCCGTTTAGATTTTTGATTTCGGCAATGGAACCAACGATCTAAGCAGTAAGGGTTACATATTTTTTTGATTTACAGTTGATAGCCATTGGGGCCTGAATGAATTCGAAAATTTGGAGGATCCTGTGTACGCAATAATCCGTACGGGTGGTAAGCAGTACAAAATTTCCCCGGGTGATACGATCCGGGTGGAAAAAATGGAAGGTAAGACTGGCGATGCCGTGGAACTCAAAGACGTTCTTTGGTACGCGGAAGGAGAGGAAGTCTTTGCCGGGAAACCTTTACTTTCCAACGTCAAAATTGTTGGGGAGATACTGGGACAGCAAAGAGCCAAGAAAGTGATCGTCTTCAAGATGAAACGCCGTAAAGGATATGCCCGGAGAAAAGGGCATCGTCAATCCTTCACTACCCTGAAAATTAAAGCAATCAATGTGCAGTAACCCTTGGAGGGCAAGGGTTTCTTGGAGGAAGCATGGCTCATAAAAAAGGACAGGGAAGCTCAAGGAACGGGAGAGACAGCGCCGGTCAAAGGTTAGGAGTGAAACGTTTCGGCGGACAAAAAGTTCATGCCGGATCGATCCTGGTTCGGCAACACGGTACCCGTATCCATGCGGGTGTCAATGTGGGGATGGGGAAAGATTTCACCCTTTTCGCGAAGATTGATGGCGTTGTCACCTTTGAGCGACTCGATAAAGAACGAAAGAAAGTCAGCGTATACGCCCTTCCGGCCGAAGGGATCCAAGTATAAGGTAACTTTGCTGGCAGGGGAAATTTAACGGGCGTTACGTGTCTGGGGAGTTTGACCGATCAAATTTGTTGATGAAGCGAAAATCTTCGTCAAAGCTGGAGATGGAGGAAACGGTTGCCTTAGCTTTCGCCGTGAAAAATATGTCCCCCGTGGAGGACCCAACGGCGGCGACGGGGGAAAAGGCGGAGACGTGATCTTAAAGGCTGATAGCCAGATCACCACGCTTCTCGATTTTCGCTACCAGCAGCATTACCACGCCAAACGTGGCCAGCACGGTAAAGGAAAAAATCAGGAAGGGCGCAGCGCTCCTCCCCTCATCCTTCCCGTTCCAGTAGGAACAATCGTCCGCGATGCCGCCAGCGGAGAAATCCTCAGCGATTTTACAAAAAAGGGAGAAACCTTTATTGTGGTCCCAGGGGGTTGGGGTGGCCGGGGCAATGCGCATTTTGCTACCCCTACCCTTCAAGCTCCCCGCCACGCTGAACTCGGGCAAACGGGGGAAGAACGATGGCTCCTTCTTGAATTGAAATTGATGGCCGATGTGGGCATCGTCGGCTTCCCCAATGCGGGGAAGTCTACCCTCATTTCTAAGATCTCTGCCGTCCGCCCCAAAATTGCCGATTATCCCTTCACGACTCTGGTTCCCCATTTAGGAGTGGTCACTTTCGGCGATCATAAGCCCATGGTAGTGGCGGACATCCCCGGGATTATCACCGGGGCCCACGAAGGGGCAGGTTTGGGTTTGAGGTTTCTCCGCCATATAGAACGAACATCTCTTCTCCTCCACTTATTAGACATCTCCGGCACTAGCCAGCGTGACCCCCTAGAGGATTATTTGGCCCTGAATCAGGAACTTTCCCTTTTTAGCCCGAGGCTGGCGGCTAAACCACAAGTTGTCGCCTTGAATAAAATTGATGTACCCGAAGCCCGCCAGAATCTTATAGCGGTCCGACGTTACTTTAAAAAGATCAAAAAGGAAGTTCATCCCATCTCTGCCTTGACTGGAGAAGGCCTGCCCAGGCTCCTGGCATCTTTATCCAAGGCTCTCACCCAACGGTTAAAAGAGGATAAGCAAGAATGACCCGTAAAACCATAATGAACAAGGTTCACCGGATCGTTCTAAAAGTGGGTAGCCAGGTTCTCACGGCCAAGGGAAGATCCCTTAGCCAGGCCGTTTTCGATCGGTTGGCCCGGGAACTCAGTGCCGCGAAAAAAAAGGGTTACGAAATGGTTATCGTTTCTTCCGGAGCGATCGCCGCCGGTATGGCCCGACTCGGGCTCCTGGAAAAACCCAAAACCATCCCCCAGAAACAGGCTGCAGCGGCCATCGGCCAAAGTGCCCTGATGTGGAATTATGAACGCGCTTTTACGTGCTATGGAGAAAAAGTGGCCCAGGTTCTCCTCACCCGCGATGACCTTTCCAACCGGAGACGCTACCTGAACGCCCGCAATACTCTTCTTACCCTCTTAGGGTTGGGGGTGATTCCGATCATCAACGAAAATGATACCGTCGTTGTGGAGGAAATTAAATTCGGGGACAATGATAACCTCTCGGCATTGGTGACCAGCCTGGTCAACGCCGACCTGCTGATTATCTTAAGCGATATTGACGGCCTCTACGACCGGGATCCGCGCCTGTCTAAGAACGCCAAACTCATTCCCTTGGTTCGTCAAGTCACGACGGAAATGGAAAAGAAGGCCTCCGGAACCCTGAGTCCCATCAGCATTGGCGGCATGGTGACCAAATTACAGGCGGCTCGCAAGGCCGCTCTCTTCGGCGTTCCAATGATTTTAGCCAACGGCATGGTGGAGGGGATCCTGGAAAGGATCTTTCAGGCCGAAGACGTGGGAACCCTATTTACCTCCGAAGTCAATAAACTTAACAGCCGTAAACATTGGATCGCTTTCACTTTGGAGCCGCAAGGAAGGATCATTGTGGACGACGGCGCCAAGAAAGCCATCCTGCAAAAAGGGAAGAGTTTACTTCCTTCCGGAGTCCTGGCAGCGGAAGGGGAATTTAGCCTGGGGGATCCGGTCGTCCTCGTCGACCTTCAGAAACAGGAGTTTGCCAAAGGATTATCCAACTATGGATCCGCTGAAATTAACCAGATCAAAGGATTAAAAACCACCGAGGTAGAAAACAAGCTCGGCTATAAATACGGCGACGAGATCATCCATCGGGATGACCTGGTGGTACTTTAACGAATTGCGGATTGCCGATCTCTGATTGCAGATTTTACGGAGTAAAGAATGGCTTTGAAAGATGAAATGCGCGAGATGGCCCGGCAAGCCCGGGAAGCCAGTCATTTATTGGCCAACCTTTCCACTTCGGCCAAGAATTCGGCCCTGAAAGAGATGGCGGAAGAGTTGATCTGCTCAGCTCCCCAATTGAAAAAGGCCAACGCCAGCGATTTAACTTCTGCCCGGAAAGCCGGGCTTTCTTCAGCGCTGATTGACCGTTTGACCCTCAGTGATGGGGTCATCCAAGAAATGGCTGAAAGCTTGCAGGAAGTGGCTCTGCTTCCAGATCCGGTCGGCCAAGTGAGCAAGATGTGGAAGCGACCCAATGGCCTCTGGGTGGGAAAGATGCGGATCCCCCTAGGAGTCATTGGGATCATTTACGAATCCCGACCGAACGTTACCTCGGATGCCGCCGGTCTTTGCCTGAAGGCTGGCAATGCCGTCATCCTGCGGGGCGGTTCCGAAGCCATTCACTCCAACTTGGCCATCGCCGCAATCCTGCAGGCCGTCGGGAAACACCATGGAATCCCCCCCGCAGCCATCCAGGTAATCCCCACCGTTTCCCGCCGAGCCGTAGAAGAGATGCTCCAGTTAGAAGAATACATCGACCTGATCATTCCGCGGGGCGGGGAAGACCTGATTCGTTTTGTCGTCTCCCATTCCAAAATCCCGGTGATCAAACATTACAAAGGCGTTTGCCATATATTTGTGGATGCTTCTGCCGACCGGGCCATGGCTGAGTCCATCTGTTTCAACGCCAAAGTCCAGCGTCCGGGTGTCTGCAACGCTATGGAAACGCTTTTGGTTCACAGGGATATTGCCCCGCAATTCCTGCCCAGGATGGCTGAAAAGTTCATAACTGCTGGTGTGGAACTTCGGGGATGTCCCGAGGCAAAGCGTTTTCTTCCTTCTATAAAAGCGGCCAGAAAGGACGATTGGGGTAAGGAGTTCCTGGATTTAATCCTGGCCGTGCGGGTAGTGGCTGGGCTGGATGAAGCCATCGGCCACATTATTCAATACGGTTCTTCCCATACGGATTCCATCGTTACTCAGGATTACTCCAACTCCCAGAGGTTTATCCAAGAGGTTCCATCTTCGACAGTGTTGGTCAATGCTTCCACTCGCTTCAGCGATGGATACCAGCTGGGATTGGGGGCGGAGATTGGGATCAGTACCACAAAACTTCACGCCTTCGGTCCTATGGGGGTGGAGGACTTGACCACCTCGAAATTTATCGTTTACGGGTCCGGGCAGATCCGCCTATGAAGAAAATCGGGCTTTTCGGAGGAACCTTCAACCCCATTCATTTTGGCCACCTTCGTTCGGCCGAGGAGATTTACGAGTCATTTCAACTCGACCGGATCATTTTTATTCCTTCAGCCTATCCTCCGCACAAAAAGACAGATGAGATTCTTTCTGCTTCCTTACGAGTGGAAATGGCTCAGTTGGCCCTTGCGGGCAATGCGCACTTTTTCCTCTCGGAGGTGGAACTCAATCGGCAGGGGAAATCTTATTCAGTGGAGACGGTTGGCCATTTCCGCCAGCCTTTCGGACCGCAAACGGATCTCTATTTTATTCTCGGCTTGGATGCTTTCCTGGAGGTCAATACCTGGAAACAATACACCGACCTTTTTAAACTCTGCCATTTCATCATTACGACCCGGCCGGGTTTTGAAAAAAAATTCTCGGCGGAGCATCTTCCGGTTGAATTGGCAAGATATTTTTGTTATGATGAGCAGAAAACTGGATACATCCACCGTTCCGGATATGGTGTATTTCCGAAGGAGATTACGGCTTTGGATATTTCCTCTACAAAAATCCGGGAAAATTTCCAAAAAGGGCGTTCGGTGAAATATCTCCTGCCTCACGCGGTAGAAGAATTTATTTACAGGAATAAACTCTATCATACGAAGGATAGCGAATCGGTAGGTTGAACCCTTCAAGTTCTAAAGAAAAAGCTTTCCTCTGCGCTCGGGCGGCGTTGGACCATAAAGCCATCGACCTGGTCATCCTGTCGATTCAAAACCTTTCTTCATTCACCGATTACTTTGTGATTTGTAGCGGGAATTCTGACCGCCAGGTCCAGGCCATTGCCTCCCATATCGAAGGAAAGTTGGCCGAAAAAGGTCTTTTCCCTTTGGGCATAGAAGGGAAGCGCGAAGGACGCTGGGTTCTTCTGGATTATGGGGAAGTGGTTATTCATATCTTTTACCATCCGGTGCGGGAATTTTACGATTTGGAAAGACTCTGGTTTGACGCTCCGAAAATTGATTTGCCGCCGAAACGGAAAGTACCAAGGCCAGGTCCCTGAGGAAATAATTGCAGCTGACCCTTATTGCCATTGGCCGGATTACGGAACCATTTATCCGGGATGGGTGCACGGTCTATGGCGAAAGGATCCGTCGTTATGCCGACTTGCGGTTGATTGTGGTCCCGGAAGAAAGAATCCCTGGAAAGGGCAAAAGGGAATATATCATCCATCAAGAAGGGCTAAGGATCCGGGAAAAACTATCCCCTGCCGGGTTTACGGTAGTTTTGGATGAACGGGGAAAATTCCTTTCCTCCGAAGCTTTCGCCCTTTTTTTGGAGAAAAATAGCAGGAAAAAAATTTCCTTTATTCTGGGTGGTCCTTATGGGCTGGACGATTCGCTGAAGAAAGAAGCTGATTTTCGCCTTGCGCTTTCTCCGATGACCCTAGTGCACAGCATGGCCAGAATGCTTCTCTTGGAACAAATATATCGGGCTTTTACCCTTCTCCGGGGGGAGCCGTACCACAAGTAGAAGGAGCCCATTATGTTCTCCCGCGTCCATTTCTTTATTTTTATCCTCGTCATCATTGTTTTCGGCTACCTCTTCTTTCTTAACCCGGAAGTAATCGAATTTACCTTGTACCATGATCGTTCCATATCCATATCCCCGGCTTTGATCGCTTTTGGTGCTTTTTTCATCGGTGCTTTTTTTGTTTTTTTAGTCACCCTATTCGTCGATACCAAGCGGGCCTTCGATCTTTGGCGCTCCTCTAAACGACAGAAGAAGGAAGAGCTTATTCAGGAGCGATACAGTGATGGTCTGGAACAGATGATGAAGGGAAACGTTCATAAGGCCAAAGACATTTTGGCCATGATCATTGAAAAAAACTCACAGCATTTACCCTCCTATCTATCCTTGGCCAATCTCCATTCGCTCGAAGGGGAACCTGACCAGGCCATCGATATTCTCCTGCGGGCGAAGGCGATTGACCCCGAAAATCTGGAACTTCTTTTCGACCTTCAAAAAAACTACCTTGCCCGCCAGGAATATATTTTGGCTCTTGAAACCCTGGATCATATCCTCGAGCGGGACCCCGAAAATCGCGAGGCTTTGCGCAAAAAAAGGGAGATTTATATTCTGCAAGGCAATTGGCCGGAAGCCTATGAGACCCAGAAGAACATGGTTAAATATACGAAAGAAAAAGAAAACGCCTTAGTAGAAAAAAAAGTCATGCTCGGCTTGGAATATAGGTTTGGGGAAGAACTGGCTCAAAAGGGAAAGTTTAAAGAGGCGGAGAAAGCTTTGCGGGAAATCATCCGCGAAGACCGGGAATTCTATCCGGCCTACGTGTCTTTGGGAGATGTTCTCCAGCGCCAGGGTTCGCCTGATGAAGCCAGCCAGATCTGGATAAAGGCCTTGGAATCCTCCTGGAATCCGATTTTTTTGGAAAGGCTGGAATCTTTCTATCTTTCCCAAGCCAGCCCCAAAAAAATTTTTTCCCTTTATCTTGATTATCTCAGGAAACGCCCGGAAGACAGCGTCATGCGTTTTTTTTATAGCCGGTTGCTAATCCGTCTGGAGATGATTGATGAGGCGCTGGAACAACTCCGGGATTTAGAGTCGACCGGGGTACCTTTTGCGGAACTGTACATCCTCATGGGCCAGGCTTACCACCGCCGCGGAGATTTCCAGCGGGCCATCGAAGCCTACGAAAAATCCTTCGAGGTCCAAAAATACTCTCTCCCTTCCTATACCTGTTCGGCCTGCGGAAAGGCCCAGCGGGAATGGTCCGGATTCTGCGAACAATGCCATGGCTGGGGGACCTTTACCGTCAAACTCCCAGAAATCTCTAAATCGATGCCAGCCATCCCTTTTTACACGTATCCCGTAAATATATAAGCATGGGTCCTTTCTGGCGCGCTCTGGTTGACTTCTTTTTCCCCTCCCAATGCCCTCTTTGCGGAAAAATCCTGGATGAAAACTCTCTTGGCCGGCCTTGCCCCTCTTGTCTCTCGCAAATTAAATTTTTCTCTCACCCTTATTGCCCCCGCTGCGGTCTGGGTTTTAATACAGCCATGGGCGAAGATCACTTGTGTTCCGGGTGTCTCACGGAACACTGGGATTTCACCAAGGCGAGATCCATCGGTCCTTATGAAGGGTTGATGGCCGAGGTTATCTCCCGTTTCAAGTTCCGGGGAATTTCCCGTTTGGCCAAACCGCTGGGCATCCTCCTGGCGGAATACGAGGACCCTGAATTCACTTTTTCAGAATTCGATCTCATCC
>Ga0256868_10001789_pt1 | contig 11438 bp, 9 predicted proteins | sample RVTome_13_FD_187341 | JGI IMG/M metagenome (GOLD analysis project Ga0256868, IMG submission 187341) | Soil microbial communities from uranium-contaminated site in the Upper Colorado River Basin, Wyoming, United States - RVT92D227 HiSeq ... | reverse complement strand
AGGGGGAATAAAAGGGGGATTTAAGAATGAGAAAAGGAAAACTCAAAAATCATAACCCCCTGAATCCCCTTTAGGGTGAATCCCTTCAGGGTGAACCCCTTGTCAGGGGGACAAAAAAGCGGTCCCTCCCCTGATATCGAAGACCCGTAGGGACGGAGACCCGCAGGGACGAAGTTCCGTAGGAAGGGGAGGTCAGGAGGGGTTTAAATAGCCCCGATTGTATTCTGGGATTTTGAGATTGATGAGAAAAAGAGGATAGCGGTTAAGACAAACTGAGACGGTTTATAAGAAAGACATAACGACGATAGAAAGGTTCGGAAAAAATATGATTGTCTTTTTAGAAAGAAGAAAGGTTTTACTTCTATTCTTATTATTGCTTATTGTTTTATTCTATTCAGTTTCGTTTGCTAACCGGGAAGTTGAGTCAAAAGATAAACAGCAACAACCGACTCATGAAAGTGCCAATAATCTCAAACAAACCTACAACGTTAATTCTCATGTTTCAAGAGATTGGCTGGGTGATGGCATAGAAATGCTCAAACAGGGAGACTATAAAAAAGCTTTAGTTGTTTTTGAAGAAGCGGTTGTAAGAAATCCTAATGATGCTGAAGCGTGGTTTTATAAATCTAGCGCACTCAATCTTCTTGGTAGAACAGAAGAATCTTATGAGGCTCTAAAGCGTGTAATAGAAATAAATCCAAAAGATAAGTATGCATGGTCTAATATTTGCGCCCTTTTGACTAAGATAGGTCGAGAAGAGCAAGCTATGATTGCTTGTGATAAAGCAATAGCTCTCGACACTATTATGGTCAGTGCCTGGTCAAACAAGGGTATTGCACTTAGGAGGATCGGAAGACCGAAAGAAGCAATACAGGTGTACAAGAAGGTTCTAGAAATTAATCCTGATGACCATTTAACGTGGTATAATTTAGCCTCAGCTCTACAAGATTCAGGGGATTTCAAGGAGGCACTGGCTGCATACGACAAAGTGATAGAGCATGATACTAGCTGGGCGCAGGCTTGGGGTAATAGAGGCTTAGTTTTGATACGTTTGGGTAAATGGGAAGAAGCAGAGAAATCTATGGGAAAAGCAGAGGCAAATGGATTAAATGATGACTGGTTATGGGGACAGAAAGGAAAAATCTTACGCCATATTAAGAAGTATGATGAAGCACTGAAAGCTTTCGATCAAGCAATAAGTATGGCTCCTGACACTGCTTGGTATTGGTTCGGAAAAGGTGTGGTGCTGTATGAACTACATAGGTTCAAAGAGAGTATTTTGGCATTTGATATGGTTATTGAAAGGAACAAATCTTTTGTTGATGCATGGATAGCAAAGGGTGTTTGTTTTCTGGAACTCAAGGAGTATGAAAAAGCTCTTAACTCCTTGGATAGTGGGTTATCTTTGGATCCGAAACGAGAAGATGCTTGGAATGATAGGGGCATTGTTTTAAGGCGTATTGGTAGATACGAAGATGCTTTAGTAGCTTACGACAAAGCAATGCAACTTGATTCTTCTGCGCTTGGAGTATTCCACAACAAGGTGCTCGTGTTCCTCGACTTAACAAGGTATGACGATGCAATAAGAACTTCTCAATATGCTATAGACATTGATCCTCACTATGTAACGGGCTGGGTTGATTTGGCTACTGCATTACTTTGCCAATCTAGATTCAAGGAATCCCTTCATATCTGTGAAAGAGCTATATCGATAGATTCGTCATTTCCACAAGCTTGGTGTGACAAAGCTCTATCACTGCATGAGCTAAGCAGGTATGACGAGGCTATCCAAGCGTATACTAAGGCATTTGAATTCGATACCACTCGCGTTGATGTTCTAGCTGGTAAAGCATCTAGTTTGAGTGCCCTTGGCAGATACAGAGAAGCTGTTGATATATGTGATAAAGCCATCAGGATAGACAGTTCATCGGCCATGGCTCACGCAACCCTGGGTGAGTTATATTTCGAATTGGGAGATCTTGATATAGCTATGCAGAAAGCTGAATATGCTCTCTCCAAAGAACAAAATAATGCCCAAGCCCTAAGGTTAAAGGGAAGAATCCAGTTAGAGCAAAGGCAATACAATGATGCCACCGAAACATTCAAAAAATGTGTACTTGTTAATTCCGGGAATCCTGAATTTCTTTTGTGGTATGCTTATGCTACCTACTTTAGTGTAGAATTACCAAATTATAAGAAAGGTGAATATAATAAAGAGAAAATGTATTCAATTATTAACATCCTAGAACGTGCAGAGAAATTATGCAACAAACTCAACAAGGAAGAAACACGAGCATTTGCGTTATATTTTCTCGGTTATTTTTATTATCGTGCACAAGATTTTTTTACGTCAAAGGAGAAACTAATGCAATGTATAGTCCTACAATCATTTGTAAATTCAAGTGCTCGTTCTCTATTGGAACATATCTGGTCATACGATATAAGACCAACCTGGTGGCAATGGTGGCTTAAATCTCCCTCCTATCCTTTCCTACATATAATCTTATTTGTTTTTTGTGGATTATCCATCATTGCACTTATCTCATATCCTTTCATTAAACCAAACTGGTTCTATACGAAACATATCCGAATTCCTTTACTTTTCTCTCTGATCTTGTTAATTATCTTTTTATTATATCCAACTATACATCGTTTATCAGTTCATGAGGTTACTATTGAATTAATTGCTCAACCCCCAACAACACTAATTATTAACCCTGCTACAATGGCAGAGAGATTAATAGAGTTAGGTACAAGAAAAACTACATTGACAGGTGCGTTTGATTTGGATGAAACGACAAAGGCTGCACTAGTTGATACTATTAGCAATAAATTGTTACATTAATGGGTAGATTAGTGCCATGCGTTCGTCACAAACAATACTCAGTAATATGGTTTCTTATCAACATGAACTGAGGGAGCTTAATTTATCAAGCCCTCGTATAAAATGAATACAACCCCTACAATTAAATATACAATAAAATTATGAATGAAATTATAGAAAAATCTCTTAATAGTACCGAATCCTCGGTTCGCTATAAGGTTTTTGTAAACGTGCTCGGGGAAAAACCAAATTCGTCCAAAATCAGGAAGCTTCAAGAACAGATAAAATCGTCTCCGCGGGTAAAGCTTCTTCTTTCGGAGAGAGAAAAGAACGGAGAGATTCCGCATCATCCTTACCGGAAATGGTATGGTGCTCATTGGGTGCTGGCAACTCTGGCGGATATCGGTTATCCCGCAGGAGATAAATCGCTTATTCCGTTAAGGGAGCAGGTTTTGAACTGGCTGTTTTCGGAAGAACATCAAAAGTACATTAAAGTGGTAAACGGACGAACCAGAAGATGCGCTTCGCAAGAAAGCAATGCCCTCTACTCACTTCTCACCCTCGGTCTGGCGGACGAGCGCACCGAGGAGCTGGCAAACCGTCTGGTAAAATGGCAATGGCCCGACGGCGGCTGGAACTGCGACAGAGATCCCCAAGCGTCAAATTCATCTTTCTGGGAAAGTCTGATTCCTCTGCGTGCTTTATCACTCCATGCACGGTTAACCGGCAACAGAAAATCCAAAGAAGCGGCAAAAAGAACGTCTGAGGTTTTTCTTAAGCGACATTTGTTCAAAAGACAAAAAGATAATCAGGTCATGAATGATGATTTTTTAAAACTGCACTACCCATGCTACTGGCGATACGACATTTTGTTCGGGTTGAAGGTCATGACAGAAGCAGGTTTCATCAAAGACAAACGCTGTCAGGATGCTCTGGATATTCTCGAATCCAAAAGTTTGCCGGATGGTGGATTCCCCGCAGAGGCGAAGTTTTACCGTATTTCAAATAAACCGTGTTCGGGCTGTTCCCGTGTCGATTGGGGACCAACCAGCAAGACCCGGATAAACGAATTCGTCACCACCGATGCGTTGTTTGTGTTGAAAAAAGTAGGAAGATTATGATAATGATTTCTGTCTTCAACCATTCTACCGCCCTTAGCGGGATATTGAGATCTTTACCGAAGCCTCAGCAAAAAATAATTGCCACGACCTTTAGGTCGTGGAATAAGAGAAGAACCAAACGCTCTTTAGGGCTTTAGCCCACAGGATCATTCACAGCAGATTAAGCTGATTATTTCAAAGATGAGCGCGTTCCCTATCTGCTTAATCCGTTAAATCAGCTGTGAGAAAGCGAACGAATCTCGCAGAGAGAAAAGGAAAATTATGAAACCCTGGTACGAAGATGATGCTTTCTGGGAAACCTGGGCTCCATACATGTTCGGAAAAGAACGATGGGAGAATGCTCCGCAGGAAGTCACCAACCTTATTTCTCTTTTGAAGATCAGTCCCGGTACCACCGTCCTCGACCTTTGCTGCGGACCGGGCAGACATGCTTTGGAGTTAGCCCGCCGCGGTTTCTCCGTGGTGGGAGTGGACAGAACCAGAATCTATCTGGATAAAGCGCACAAGCAGGCGGAGACCGAAGGATTGAAAGTTGAGTTCCTTCAGGAGGATATGAGGAGCTACTGTAAGCCCGGTGCCTTCGATGCAGTCATAAATTTATTTACTTCCTTCGGTTTCTTTGAGGATAAAGGGGAAGATGAGCTGGTTTTGAAAAACGTGTATCGCTCACTCAAAGAGGGTGGTGTTTTTGTAATCGACACCATAGGCAAAGAGGTGATTGCCCGCATATTTCGCGAGCGGGATTGGTCGGAAGAGGATGGAGTCTTATTTCTGGAGGAACGAAAAGTAGTAAAGGATTGGGATTGGATGGAGAACCGGTGGATTTTAATTAAAGGAGACAAACGCGAGGAATTTCACTTTTCGCATCGCCCCTATTCGGCGGTGGAACTTTCGACTCTTTTGAAAGTTGTTGGTTTCAACGCGATTAGTATTTACGGCGACCTGACAGGTTCACCGTATGACCACAAGGCAAAAAGATTAGTGGCGGTGGCACAAAAATAGTGAACTGGTCTATACTTCATATTGGAGTTCTTGACCAATTAGAAATGATATCTAGATGAACATGTTATCAATCACAAGGATTTCAGTTATGAAACGATTCTTACTTCTGATAGCTCTATTGGGAATGGTTAGCTGTACCTGTTTTAGAAGTTCACCTCCGGTGAACGAGATTAAATCTCCTGAAGTTACTTCTCCGGAGATAAACTCCGACACCTTCATCGAGATTAAAATGGAGGGTGGCGGATTTTATGGGGGTGCAAATCCGGTCACCGAAAACACCAAGCTGATCAAAAGTGACGGAACGGTGGTAATCCGCAATAAGCAGATGTATAGCGGCGGTGAGGAGATGACTTTTTCCATCCCGCGAGCCAAAGTCGAAGAGCTGGTACGGTTCATCACCGACAAAGGGTTTTTCCAGATGCAATCGCTCTATGACTGCGACCCGTCGAACCGGGAATGCCGGGAAAGGAAAAGAAAATACCCGCCGGCTGTTCCTTTGAAGATCGATGTCACGATCGGACAAATCAGAAAACAGGTGACCGTAACAGTCTACGAGAAGGGAATGGTGGAATATCCGGATGAGTTTGTATTAATCGCAAACCGAATAGATGAATTGACAAATCAGGAGAAACTGAAATAATTTATGTTTGTCGGGTAGCTCGCCATACGGCTTGCAATCCGACTCCTACAAGAGAAGGTGCTCTATGAATCTGTACAATTTGATGATGAAGCGAAGATCGGTTCGGAATTTCAAAGATCAGGAGATTCCGGAAGATATCGTAAATGAACTGCTGGATGCAGCTAACAGCGCTCCGTCCGGTGGAAACATCCAATCCATCTCGATAATAACCGTTCAGGAGGCGGAGCGTAGGAAAAAACTTTCGGATATGGTCGGCAGCCAGCCGTGGGTGAAAAACGCCCCCCTCTCCTTGATCTTCTGCATCGATTTCCATCGGATAAAAAAATGGGCTGACTTTGGCGATGCCGAGTTCAAGGGGAATGATGCGCTGCCGCATTTCTTGATCGCTTATGCCGATCTGATGTGTGCCGCCCAAAACGTGGTGATATTGGCCGAAGGTCACGGCTTGGGATCGGTGTATATCGGCACCATTTTGGACGTGATAGACCAGACCCGGGAGTATTTCAGAATACCCCGGTTGGTGTTACCTCTGATGGTTCTCTCGATCGGCTATCCCAAGACCATTCCCAAAAACGTTCCCAAACTGAAAAGGGAGGTCATCACTCACCGGGAAAAATACAGAGAGTTAAGCGAAGACGAAATCAAGAGGGCGTTCGAAGAAAAGTACGGAAATTTCGAGGATAACCTGAAAAAATATATGGAGAGGATTTACGTGGAAGCGGTGGAGGCGGACAAGCAAGAAAAACCGGATTGGTCGAATCTCGAATCGATAAAAAAAGAGCTGGCGAGATTACATATTACGAACAATGCCCAGTTTCTGTTCCGATACAAATATCCATCTGATGAGATGGTGAAAATGAATCGGGATTTGATTCGTTCATTCAGAAATGCGGGATTTGAGTTCTTTTGATGTTTGGTAGGCGGGATTAGCGAAACCTGCTCGAAATGTTGGCGTATGATAGTCCCGTCTTTAAAGAGACGAGCCAACCTACAAGGTTTTTTGGGAAAGAAAAGATCATGGAATCTGGATTCGCAGAAGTAAATGGAGCCAGGTTATACTATGAAGTAATGGGTGAAGGATATACCGTTGTTTTGATCCACGCCGGAAAGCTGGACCACAGGATGTGGGACGATCAGTTCAACGAGTATGCGAAACATTATGAAGTTATTCGTTATGATGTGCGCGGTTATGGAAAATCTGAGATACCACAGAAACCATATTCTGACGTGGACGATCTGCACGGCTTAATGAAATTTCTGAATGTCAACAAAGCTTGCCTGATTGGATTGTCCATGGGAGGGAAAATTGCCGTTGATTTTACACTCCAACATCCTGAAATGACGAGTGCCCTAATACCTGTTGCTACAGATCTGGGTGGTTTTGTATGGTCAAGTGAAGAGATTATGCAAGGATATCAGAAAATAATTGAGACAGCCAGAGATGAGAGTGAATCCCAAGCGGTAGAACTATGGCTTAAGTTTCCCCTTTTTGCCCCGGCTATGGAAAATCCCACGGTTGGAGACAAGGTAAGGAAAATTGTTGGAGATAACTCTCACGTTTTTTTGTTGAATCCTTTGAACCGGCGCCAGATAAAACCCCCGGCTGTGGGAAGGCTTTCGGAGATTTCTATTCCCACCTTGATAATCGTGGGTGACCGGGATGTATCGGATATCATTGCAATCGCAGATACCTTAGAAAAAAATATTACCGGATCAAAGAAGGTTGTAATTCCCGGGGCTGGTCATCTGGTCAACCTGGAAAAATCGGAGGAATTCAATAGGATCGTGCTCGATTTCTTGAGCAAACAACAGTTAGGTTAGGCTGTTCAAAGGCACGAACCGAATGGTTCATGCCAAAGTACACACCGACACTAAAGAGCAAATTAGAGGGTGATTATGGATTTCTTTTTTTCGGAGGAGCAAAAAAAACTAAGGGAAGAAAGCAGAAAAATAGCAAAAGAATACCTGCTCCCGAAAAGGTCCTATTATGATGAGACCGAAGAGTTCCCCTGGGAGGTGGTGAAGATTTTGGCCGAAGCCGGTCTTTTTGAATGTTTCATCGCCAAAGAGTACGGCGGCCGGAGCGGGGGGGTAACCGAGATGGCCATCGTCACCGAGGAGCTATCCCGAATCTGCGCCGGTATCGCCTTGGCTTTCGCCGGGACCGGTTTGGGAACGTATCCCATTATATTATTCGGAAACGAGGAACAGAAGAAAAAATATCTTCCGGATATTGCCCGGGGGAAAAGCTTGGCTGCTTTCGGTCTGACCGAGCCCAATGCAGGATCGGATGCCGCAAGCATAGCCGCCTCCGCCAAACTGGCGGGGGATGAATATATCCTGAACGGAACCAAGCAGTGGATCACCAACGGTGGGGAAGCGGAAACATATACCATTATCGCCATGACCGATAAAACCCGGGGCGCCCGGGGGGCGTCCGCTTTCATCCTGGAGAAGGGTTTCCCCGGCTTCTCCTTCGGGAAAAAAGAAAAGAAGATGGGGATAAGGGCATCCGCCACCCGCGAGTTGATCTTTGAGGATTGCCGCGTACCTAAGAGTAATCTGTTGGGTAAAGAGGGGATGGGATTCATAATCGCCATGAAGACCTTCGACTGCACCCGGCCGGGGGTGGCGGCACAGGCAGTCGGAATTGCTCAGGGGGCTTTGGACGAAGCAGTCAACTATGCCAAATCCCGGTTCCAGTTCGAAAAACCGATCTCGTCGTTTCAAGCCATCCAGCATAAATTAGCGGATATGGCTACTGTGGTTGAAGCTGCCAGAGCCTTGGTTTACAACGTAGCCATGGCAATTGATAAGGGTGAATTGAAAACCTCGAAGGAATCGGCCATGGCAAAGCTTTTTGCCTCGGACGTGGCGATGAAGGTCACCAGCGACGCCGTCGGTATATTCGGGGGATATGGCTATCTCCGGAATTACCCGGTGGAGAAGATGATGCGGGATGCCAAGATCACCCAGATATATGAAGGGACCAACCAGATCCAGAGGAACATAATTGCTCTGAATTTGATCAAGGAGAGCGTGAAAGGAACGGATTGATTTGTCTGGGACTCAATATGGGATGCTCGAAATTGGTTTAACGGTAGGGATGCTCGTATCGAGATTCGAAGTTCGTTGGTCGGGATTCGAAAGTATATTTGGTTTTTCGTACTTCGCGCTTCGACAACCGACCATCGATACGAGTTTCGTAACCGATAAACGCTAAACGAAACAGTAAAGCACGTGAGAATAAAAAAGACCATAATGTTAGTAAGCATTTAATCCGATTATTATAATGAGGAGGGAAACGTGTCGGATACTAAGATAACAGATTCGGTCAAAGTTGAGCTAACTCCCAATTCCATCAAAGTCCTGGAGCGGAGGTATCTGCGAAAGGACGAGAAGGGGAAGATCATCGAAACCCCGGAGGAGTTGTTCCTAAGGGTAGCCCGGGCGGCGGCGGAGCCGGATAGGAAATATGGTTCCTCCGACCTGGAAATCGAAAGAACGGTGGAGGAATTCTACCGGATGATGGCCCGATTGGAGTTCATGCCCAACTCCCCCACGCTGATGAACGCAGGCCGGCCCTTGGGCCAGCTTTCCGCCTGTTTTGTCATCCCCATCGAGGATTCCATGGAGTCGATCTTCACCGCGGTGAAAAATACCGCCTTGATTCACAAAAGCGGCGGCGGGACCGGATTTTCTTTCTCCCGCTTGAGACCGCGGAATTCACCGGTGGCTTCCACCAGCGGTGTGGCTTCCGGACCGGTCTCCTTTATGAAGGTGATAAACGCCGCCACCGAAGCAGTCAAGCAGGGTGGAACCAGACGGGGGGCGAACATGGGAGTGCTGCGGGTGGATCATCCGGACGTACTCGAATTCATCACCTCCAAGGACAACTTAAGCGAGCTGACCAATTTCAACATCTCCGTGGCGATCACGGACAGCTTCATGCAGGCGGTGGAAACCGACGGAACTTACGATCTGATCGATCCCCGCACCAGAAGACCCTATCTCAAAGACGGAAAGCCGATCGGTTTGAAAGCCCGGGATGTTTTCAATCTGATCGTGGAACACGCCTGGAAAACCGGAGAGCCGGGAGTGATGTTTTTGGACAAGATGAATCAGGGTAATCCCATCACCAAGGTGGGCTTGTACGAATCGACCAATCCCTGCGGGGAACAGCCGCTTCTGCCTTACGAATCCTGCAATCTCGGCTCGATCAATCTCTCCAAGATGGTCCGGGCGGTGGTAGATTCCAGCGACCGCACCACCATGTATCGCTCCGAAATCGACTGGGACAAGCTGGAGAACACCATCCGTAAAGCGGTCAACTTTCTGGACAACGTGATAGACGCCAACCGCTATCCCCTGCCGGAGATCGAGAGAAACACCAAAGCCAATCGCAAGATCGGGCTGGGGGTGATGGGCTGGGCGGACATGTTGATCCAGTTAAAGATCCCGTATAATTCGCCCGAAGCGGTCAAGCTCGCCGAGCGGGTGATGGGTTTCATCGAGGATAAATCCCACCAGGCATCTACCCAGCTGGCGCAAAAAAGAGGCAATTTCCCCAATTGGGAGAGAAGCGTCTACTTCGAAAAGCAGATTCCCCTGCGCAACTCCACCGTCACCACCATCGCCCCGGCAGGGACCATCAGCATAATCGTGGGATGCTCATCGGGGATCGAACCGCTTTTTGCCGTCTCTTACGTTCGCACGGTGATGGACAATACCAGAATGGTGGAGGTCAATCCATTCTTCTTGAAGGAAGCCAAGGAGAGGGGATTTTACAGCGACGAGCTGATGGAGAGAATTGCAGAGAAAGGGACTATTCAGGAATTCAGCGAAATCCCCGACGATATTAAGAAAATCTACGTCACCTCTCACGATACCGCGCCGGAATGGCACGTGCGCCATCAGGCCACTTTCCAGAAGTTTACGGATAACGCCGTCTCCAAGACCATAAATCTTCCCAACCAGGCCTCAGTCGAGGATGTGGAGAATGCTTACAAGTTGGCTTACCAACTGGGCTGCAAAGGAGTGACCATATATCGGGACGGCTCCAGGGACGAACAGGTTCTCTCTACCAAAAAGGAGAAGAAAGAGGAGGAAAAAGTCGTTCCGGCGGACCGGCCCATAACCCTCTCCGGCTTCACCGACAAGATCAAAACCGGCTACGGCAATCTCTACGTCACCGTCAATATACTGGGTGGCAAGCCCTTTGAGGTATTCGCCCAGATAGGAAAGTCGGGTTACTCCACCATGGCGGATACCGAGGCGATCTGCCGGTTGATCTCCTTGGGTTTACGAAGCGGCATCGGGGTGGACAAAATCATCGAGCAATTGGTGGGAATCGGCGGAGCGTCGCCGGTGTTCCAGGAGGGCGGGCTGATCATGTCCATACCGGATGCGATTGCCAAGGTGTTGACCCGGCATTTCGGCAAAAACCAGAACCACAATCACGATATAGATCTCACCCTCGAATTCTGCCCGGACTGCGGAGCAAAATTGAAGCACGAATCCGGCTGCATCGTCTGCTCGCAGTGCGGATTTTCGAGATGTTAAGTTGAATTTTCGGAGTTCAGAAGTTTGAATGACAGAAAAGAGAAAAGAAAAGGTTTTCGCGCTTTGCATTGAGAATAAAGATTGCGAGGACTTGGAAAAGCGTAAGATATACGAAGTCTTGCCTGACGATAAAGCGGCAAAGGAAGGATATTTGAGAGTAATTGACGAGTCAGGGGAAGACTATCTCTATCCGAAGTCTTATTTTATTCTCATCCCACTTCCCCGGCAAGCGCAAAAATCCCTACAGATGTCAAAGTAGCGGGTTCATATTGTACGGTTGAGAGTAAGT
>Ga0256868_10001787_pt1 | contig 11453 bp, 12 predicted proteins | sample RVTome_13_FD_187341 | JGI IMG/M metagenome (GOLD analysis project Ga0256868, IMG submission 187341) | Soil microbial communities from uranium-contaminated site in the Upper Colorado River Basin, Wyoming, United States - RVT92D227 HiSeq ... | reverse complement strand
ATATACCAATAATTGCAGCAATATATATATAGGGCATTACCCAAGTTTCAAATCCCGTAAAAAAATAAAAAATAAACATCGATCCAAAAATGAACAAGGCCGTATAATAAAATGGTTCCCATTTATTGGCATAAGCAACTAAGCAATTTGATAATGATACCAACAAACCTAGAGATATAACATATAATGATAAAATAGTCATTGGATGAGACAAGAAATATTTTCCGTAAGGGCTAACTCCAATAGGTGAGGTCTCTAAAATAAAAGTTGAAGTCACAACCCCTATGTAACAAAAAAATACACTAAAAATTAATACACGTATTTTATTCCATTCACCTGTGTTTTTTTTTTCCAATAAAATCCTCCGCGCAATTATTATAGCCATTAAAGGAATAACAATTAATAAAATGGTGTTTGCTATATCTTCTATACCATTTCTGATTTGCTCGAAATCCATTAAAAAAAACTCCCCTTTGTTTTTGGTTTTGGCTTAATTAGTTCTGTTTTGGCATTTTTAAAAAATTCTGAAAGTGTGATTTTATAATTCTCAATTTCAATATCTGTTTCTAAATTAAATCCGTCAAAAATAGTTTTTTGGTATTGTTTTAAGATGAGTTCGCTCAGCATTCTTTTTTTTTCTAAATCAGAAAAGAATTCTTTCAAAGTGAACTTATATACTTCTGTGTTGAGTTTTTTATCCAATAAAATAGAAAATGATAATAGATCGTCCCTAAATTCGTGTTCTTCAATTTTAAATACATACGACAACAAATTATGATTGTCGTGCTTATCAAGAATAAAATCTCCAACGTGAGATCCTATTGGAAGACATTTTAAAATTAATTCTCTGGAATTTTCGGGAGAAATTGTTAAATGTGGATATGAGCTTATAATCTCAGGTTGTGCTTCTGAATAACCTCCAAGTTTACAAATAACGCACTGTTCTGTATTCATAAGATAATAACTTTATTTTTATGAGTTTTACAATGTATACTAATAATATTTTAATAATTAGTAAAAAAAATGATATATAAATCCTTTTATTTTCTTTTTTTTTCGCAGCAAAAAAAGGATAATTTTACTCTTGCTGGAGCACAATTTTGTAAAATTTCTTAAAATCGATTAAAAAGTTAAATAGAGTTTGATTTTGAGTTCTTTTGAGCAATTTATCTTAAATGTCATAATTTTTTTATTTATCCTTTTTTTATAATTAGCAAAAATTTTAAAAAAAAATATCTTTATTAGCGAATCTGGATATCTTTGGAAATATAGAGATGAATTTGAGATGATCTCCAAAAACGGGTACTTTTCTCTTGTTCAATTTTTGAGAAGATCGCGCTCTATCTTCTGGACAATTAACTCTTTGTATTATTGCAAATAGTGGTTTTCTATATTTATGCCCTAAACTTAAAGAAGATTCAGACGAGATCGAACGACAAGAAATAGATGTAAATGTTACCAAGTTTAATTTTTATTCTTTATTAATAACCATTGCTTTGAGAGCGATTTTTGTTTAAGAAAAAATTATTTTTATAATTGATGTTAATATTTAAAAAACCAGATGTTCATTTCTTCGATTATATCGCAAAAGATTCTTTTAAATTTGATTTTTCGGTAATTTCGAGCGAGAATTATAAAAATTTAGTCAATGAAGATAAAGAAGCCTTACATTTTCATATAGAAGATATTTGGACTAAATTTAAAAAATTAAAACTCTAAAAGAATTGAAAGTAGGAAAGAGAATAGTTCAGAACTTTTTTTCTGAACGAGACAATAAAGTGAGTCTAATCTTGTAGAATGAAATTTAACGGGATTTTAACATATCTTATGTTAAACCTTAAATCCATTGTTTTTTATTACATCAGAATACCATAAGGCGGACTTTTTCCATATTCGCTCTTGCGTTTCAAAGTTTACCCGAATTAAACCAAACCGTTTGGAATATCCCTCGATCCATTCAAAGTTATCTAGTAATGACCAGACAAAATAGCCTTTTAAATTAACGCCTTCTTTTAATGCTTTATAAGCAGCTCCAATATAACGCTTAAGATAGCTCAATCGATCTTCGTCTTGTAGAACATTATTGACAATTTTATTATCTTTACATGCCGTACCGTTTTCCGTTATGTAAATCTGAGGCCTTTTATAATCTTTATCTATACGCTTCAATAGATCGTATAGACCATCGGGATACACTTCCCACCCCATCTCAGAAACTTCCTTGCCTTTTTCTGGTTTGCTTGGCAATAACAATTTGAAAAAGATTTTAAGATCTTCGGGTTTTCTAACTCCAACTCGATTGCAGGAATAGTTATTTATCCCTAAAAAATCAATAGGATTATCTTTGAGTAATTGTAGGTCTTCGTCAGGAATTGTGGGAAAGTCGAGCTCTTTTTTAAGAATGTTTAGTATGTCGTTAGGATATTCCGCTTTTAAGATAGGATCTAAAAACCAGCGATTAGTAAAACCATCAACAAGCTTGGCAGCTTCTCGATCTAATGACGAGTCTGTTTTAGGATAAACGTGACTGAGGTTTAATGTTGTACCAATTTGCCCATCAGGATAATTGCAAGAACGATAAGCATCAATTGCTTTTGCGTGAGCTACATTGACATTATGAGTGGCACGCATTGCGCTCTTAAGATCTTTCTTATAATACAGCCCAAGAGGATAAAACCATACAGCAAAAACTAAAGGTTCGTTGAAAATAATCCACTTTTTTACTCGGTCTCCATAACTATTAAACATGACTTTCGAGTATTCAACAAAAGCATTTACGACATCTTGGCTCTCCCAAGCGCCAATTTTGTTAAATTCAAGAGGTAAATCCCAATGATACAAAGTAATAAATGGTTCAATATCATTTGTTAATAGTTCGTTTATTAAATCGTCGTAAAATTTAATTCCTTTAGAATTAAGTTCTCCTTTACCTTTCGGGAAAATGCGAGGCCATGATATGGAAAATCTATACGCATTAAGACCCATTTCCTTCATTAGTTTTATGTCTTCTTTATATCGATGATAATGATCGCACGCGCCATCACCAGTATCTCCGTTCTTAATTATTCCGGGTTTATGGCAAAGCGCGTCCCACACACTCTCGCCCTTACCATTTTCGTTCCAAGCGCCTTCTATTTGGTAGCTGGAAGTAGCAGCGCCCCAAATAAATTTATCGGGAAATCTTATATTTTTCATACTGGTTTGTCTCTTATAATTGAAATAATAATATAACTCTTATTTGCGAAATGAAAAATTATATTCTATTCGTAGGTTACTTTATCATGGCTTTTAAAAAATGCGGCCAATAAGTTACTTTTGAGAGTAATGGCAAGTTATTAAAGATCTGCTCACCAGTCCATTTATCTCTTTGGATATCGTGATTTTCTATATCTTGTCTTATTATTGCTTCCCAAATGTATTTTTTGACCGTTTTATTAGACTTTATAAGTTTTGTGTACACGTCCCATAAAGTGTCGAATTTAGAGCCTGAATTATAAAATAATATTTCAGATGCTTCTCCTGTTTTGTAATAAGGATCTAAAATCCGTTTAATATCTCCATCGTAACTTTTTAATTCGTCTTGAGCGAAATTGCTTTCTTTTTCAAATAAAGTTTTTACAGTTCGGGTTGCTAATTCAGCGCACGCAACTCCACCTAACAAACCTTCGTAGAAAAATGCCGTAACTAAACCTGCGGCTTCTCCTAACACAATAGATCGATTTTTAGAAAATTGAGAAATAGGATGTTTTGAGATTTTACCAAAGACTGGTTTGGACGGCGCCCTTTTTAAATCTTTTATGAATGACTGAATAGGTTTATAATTGTTTAATATTCTTTCAAATTTAGAATTCAAATCCTCGTAAGTGATTTTTTCACTACCTAAAAATCCTACTGAGATACGGTCTATTCCTCGATTAATAAAAAGCGGTCCATTTTGACTGACATTGGAATTTAAATGAAATGTATAATCCGTTTTGATATTTTTTTTTAGAGTATCCTCGTCTCCAAAAAAATGAGTATATATCCCATAATAACTATCAGGAGCTCCAAATCCTAAAGATCTCTGTAAATCGAAATCGTAGGATCCTGTCGCGATAGCTACAATTTTCCCTTCAAACGACTCGCCTTTATTTGTGATAATCTCTACTTTTTCGTTCGATCTCGATATTTTTGAAACTTTTTCGTTGAAACGAGCTATACCGCCTTGATCTTCGAATTTATCTAATAAAGATCCTATAAGCTTTTCAGTATAACTAATATAACCAAAAGGTGCTCCAAAATCGTCCGAATTAATTATCCCGTCTTGATTTTTATCCATGTAATTAATAGTACGAAAAACACAGGGAAACATAGATTTATCTGAATAATTTACCTCATCGCTTTTTAAAAATTCTTTATTATGCTCGGGATAAATATTTGTAGAAATAGGCAAACTTTCTTTCTCTTTAGCTTCAATCAATAATGTTTTTGCGTGTTTCGAAATTTTGTAAGCAAACGAAGAACCTGCGATTCCAGCTCCTAAAACTATAATATCAAACATTAATTTCACTTTTTTATTTTAGGCTTTTTATTAATTCTTTAATTGCTTTGATTGTTTTTAATAAAATAAGTTCCGCCATTCCTAATTGAACAGAGCTTTCAAATAATAGAACAACAAAAAAACTATATACGCTTATTGCCTCTGCTGTTATAATTGTAGAAAATACTTTTTCTCCACTTTCTAGCGAATAAAAAGATTCGGGAAGATCAAGTACTCCCGATATAAATCTAATCTCTAATTCTTTTACAGAATTTAACAAAATATCTTTTGGAAGAGACGAATAAATTATATTACCACTGGTAGATAATAACGCAGCACCAGCTATCTCATTTTCAATTAATAAATTCTTAAAGAGGTCTATTATTTTTTGATAAAAAATTTTCTTTTTAAATAACTCTTCTTCTCCAGAAATTATTGAATCTATCAATTTATCAAATTCTGGATTTTCTATTTCTTGGTATTCTCTCAATTTATCTAATTGATAGTAAATCCTGAAAAAAGCGTCAGCTATAGAGATTAATCTAGAAATCGTAAATAATAAACTCACGCTGTTATCTGCAATTAATATAAACACAAAATCGGATTCAATATAAAAGGTAAATCTCAAACCGCCTATTTCAAGTTCTTCTAATTTTCTTTTTACCACATTTTTAGAGAAATGTAAGATGGCAGAGAAAAAGGGCGTAATTAAATTAACATCTACATCTTTAAATTCGTTCGTAAAATTTCTACTATAGAGACAAACACCAGACGTCTTAATTATGAAAAGAGAATGTAAGTTCATTATTTTATTACTTTTATTCTAATCAAACATTATAAAATTTAATTAGAAAATAAAACTTTTAAGCCTTATTAATGTTTTTTTCCGAATAATAATGAGATTTATATTAACTTTATAATTTAAATTAGTTAGTAAGTACTGGTTCTTCTCTAAATATGCCAGAGGAAATTATCAATATTAAAAATCTTAACCATTTCAATCAAATCTCTAACGATTTTAAAGACAAAATTGTTGTAATCAATTTTTGGTCAAACTGGTGTCAACAGTGTAAATCTTTTTTTGAAATATACGACAAATTATATCAAGAATACAACAATTCCTTCCTATTTGCAAAAGTAAATGTAAGCGAAAATTTAGCAATTCCTAGACTTTATCAAGTATCTTGGATACCCACCATAATATTTATCAAAAATAAGGTTCTTATTAAAAAAATTCCGGGTTTAGCAAATTATGATTCTCTTAAAATCGTTCTTGAAAAAATTAAGAGCAATATGTAAATTTTCAATAAAAAATTTCAATACAGATTAAAAAACAAATATTAAAGAACTTCTTATTTTTTAAAATTCGATTTCGAATTTATATTTTATTTAATAATAATGTAGTTTATTAACGATATTCGTTTATTTTAAGTAAGTTGTGAAAAAAAGAATCACAATTAAAAAATACAATAAAGCAGATAACTAAAATGTCAGACCCTGAATTGGAAAAAGTAAAAGCGAAAAAAGTTGAATTGTTAATGAAGCAACAAGATTTACCAAAAGAGATTATCAAAATCCATAATTTTGAAGAATTCAACACATTAATTAAAAATAATGATAAAATGATTATTATAGACTTTACAGCGGTTTGGTGCGGACCATGTGGAATCTTTGCACCCATATTCGAAAAACTCCATAAAGAGTTAGCAAATGAATTTATTTTTGTAAAAGTGGATGTTGACGAAGTACCTCAAATTCCAAGACAATATAATATTACAGGCGTTCCTACCACGCTCTTTATAAGAAAAGGTAAATTAATACATAAAATTGTTGGAGCTATGAATTATAACTCGATGAAACAAGTTATTGAACAATTAAAAGATTTTAATCATTAAAATTAACTTTTAATTTTAGCGTTGAAATAGTATATGGAAATTATCAATAGACAATTAAAAGAAATAAAAGAGTTTGAAATCAATAAATCTATCCTAGAAAAAAAAGAGATTTTTAAGAGTAAAAGACTTTTTAAATGTATTCTAGGATTGAACGACTTAGAGTCAAACTTGTTAAGTTATTTAATCACCCATCGTACTGTAGGGACTGTTGAATTAAGCAAAAAATTAAATATGGAAAGAAGCTCGATACAAAAAGCCCTTCAGAATTTAATAAACCTAAAACTCATAAAAAGAGAGGCTCTATCTTTAAACGAATACTCTAAAATAAAAAAAAATAATTGTGCTAAAAAGCGTGGATATCTTTTTGTATACAATGCTGAAGATGTTATTTCTATTAAAAATGAACTTAGAATGTTATTAAATAAATTTTATAGCTCAATGAATAATTATATTGAAAATTTAGAATCACTTTTTGATTGTTTTGAATCTAACGGAGAACTTTGTTCTTAAATATGATTTATTTTTTATCTATTTATGTAGTTATGTAAAATTTCTCTTACTTTTTCAAAAATTTGGTATGTTTTCACGCCAGCAGGGCATTTTATAAAACATAACCCGCACAGGGTGCAAGAATGGAAAATATCGTTAATTAAATCTTTATTATGTAAGTTAATATCTCCATAAACCATTCCATTTAAAAGGCTTAATCGACCTCTTGGACTGTACGCTTCTGATTTATAATAAATTCGTGCGGGACAAGTAACTATGCAAAATCCACATCTCATGCAAGAATATTCTAAAATTTTATTCAGTTGATTTTTTAAATTTCCCCGACTTGTAAGTTTTTTAAAATATCGTATGTCTCCTTTTCCGATTCCAGGATTAAGGATAAAATTTGGATCTAGCAATTTTTTTATATTAATCATCATATTTAAAACATCAGAACCGTGTTCCAGCTCTAAATAAGGCGATTTAATTTTACCTATACCGTGTTCACCAGTTAAAGTTCCTCCGATTGGAATAATAATTTCTTTATATAAATATGCAATTGCTTTTTCAAATTCTTTTATATCTTTTTCGTTGTTTTCGTTAAATAAAAACGTTGGATGTAAGTTTCCTTCCATATGACATATAATTGCTACTATTAAATTTGACGCGTTAATCTTTTGTGGAATTTTTTCTATTTCTCGAATAACTTTTGAGAAATCGGTAATCTTTATAGTGCAATCTTCAACGCAAGTTGTTGGTTTGATTCTTGATAAAGCCGGAAGGTTAGCTTTCCTAGCTCCGATTAATCTTTCCCTTTCCTCTTGATTTTGAGCAATTTTATAAAAAATTGGTTTTTTTTGAATTATTATATCAAATATTTTAGAAAAATACTCGTCTACTTCGTATTCGTTATTTCCGTCTATTTCGGCAATTAGTACGTATCCTTCTGGATAACTTAAAAATTCACCACCTAAATATTTGTATACTGCTGAGCTTACTACTTTATCCATAAACTCAAGCAAATTCGGAATAATTCCTCTTTTTCTTAATTCGATTGCAGAATCGCTTAGATTTTCAATGCTATCAAAAATGAAAAATCCTAATTTTCTTTTTTTAGGCAAAGGTATAACTCTTAAAATAACTTTTGTAATAATTCCTAAGGTGCCTTCAGATCCTACAAACAAATCTTTTAAATTATACGACGATACAGATTTTAGCGTTTTTGAGCCTAAAGTAATTATCTTTCCATCTGCTAAAACAACTTCAAGACCAAGCACATAATTTTTTGAAACTCCATATTTAAAAGCTTGAACTCCTCCCGCGTTAGTTGCAACCATCCCACCAATTGTACATACAGAACTTGAACCAGGATCAGGAGGAAAGAAATAACCGTATACTTTTAATTTATCGTTTAAATCGTCACATATAACTCCAGGTTCAATCTCAACTAAATTATTTTCAATATCAATGTTAAGGATCTTATTCATTAGACTCAGATCGAGAATTATCCCTCCGTAAGGTGTCATTGTTCCAGCGGATAAACTCGTGCCGCTTCCCCGTGCAGTTACAGGGATCTTATATTGATTTGCTATTTTTAAAACTTCAGAAATTTGATTTAAAGATTTCGGCATTAAAATTAAATCTGGGATCCAACTCTTTTCAAAAATTGTCCCTCCAAACGCATATGTCCATCGAATTTCATATTCAGAAAAAAAATTTTCCTCTCCAACAATTTTTTTAAATTGTTGAGATAATCCTTCTGAAATTTTGTTATAAGCAATATTCATTAGTAAAATTAGTTTTAAGTCAATATAATTATTCTAAAAGATAAAGGATTAAAAATATTGTTTATTTTACGTAATAACTTTTGATTTGAACTTAACTTTAAAAAACAATATTACCTTTTTTCTATTAATGTAATCGATTATTTTGAGCTTGTTTTGCCCTAAATGTATTGCCCTAATTGCGGAAAAAAAATCAGAGATCTAGATCAAAAATATTGTGCTCAATGTGGTACTGACTTATCTGCTAATATTAATAACTATATCTCTACTTCTAAGGGAGCAAAGGAAAAACCTCAATCTTTTAAAAAAGAGATAAAACAGTTTTGCCGGACAAGCGAGCTATTTGATATTAATCGAAATTTTTACGTGTTTAAAGAGGATTCTTTATATTACGCAAATGGATTTATTCTTGACGAAAAAGGTCAAATAATTGGTAAAATTGAGCGAACAGTTACAGAGTCCGGTAATATAATAAAACTTGGTGAATTAAACGCAAAAAATTCAACCATAATTTATGCAACATCTCAACATACGCATGTAATTAAAGATTCAGATGGAAATCAAGTTGCTAGTATTAAAAAAAGGACTGGTAATCAAGATAATCCTAAGTTTTTTTTGGAGGATCCAAACGATACTATATGGTTTGAAGCACAGGGCGATTATTTGGGAAGATCTTACAAAATCATAAACATTATTACGGGAAAGATCGTTGCTGAAATTCAGAGAGCGGATACTTGGGAAGAAATTATATTAGGAGAACCGCACGAGTATCGAGAAACTTATGCCTTAAAGATTTTTGATTCGGAAACGGATAGATGCGTGCTTTTAGGTTTTGTATTGTCAATAGATAATGCATTACACGATTTACATATAACCAGAGACATTGACTCTCACACTACAGGTTCAGAAAATCTTAAGAAATCTAATTAAAAAATTGATTATAAAATTTCGATGTGCATTAAAAAATCTTTTACAAATATTAATCAATTAAGGAAACAATTATGAAAAAAATAATGAACGAATTCGTATTAATATTCCGAATGGACATCACAACCAAAGAAGCTCAACCCACTCCAGAGCAAATGAAAATATACTTGGAACAGTGGGAAAAGTGGATAAATGATATTGCCATACAAAACAAACTCGCAGAAGGGGGCCATCATTTATCAATCGAAGGCAGAGTTTTAAGGCCAAATAATGTAATAACAGACGGACCTTACACAGAAAAAAGGGAATCAATCGCAGGATATATCATTATTAAGGCAACGAACTTTAACGAAGCGGTTAACATTGCAAAGGGTTGCCCGATTTTGCAAGGGAAAGGCACTAGTGTTGAAGTGAGAAAAGTTGAAGCAAAGTAAGTTTATATAATAATCACAACTTTGTTAATCACAAGGAGAACAATATGGCAACATCCAAAAAACAATCTAAAACCATTGATGAATATATCGCAACTTTTCCAAAAAATGTTCAGGATATTTTGGAAAAACTAAGGCGAGTAATCGGCGAATCAGCACCCAACGCAATTGAAACAATAAATTACGGAATACCCACCTTCAAACTCAATGGGAGCAATTTGGTACACTTCGCCGCATTCAAAAATCATATTGGATTTTATCCCACGCCATCAGCAATTGTTGCCTTTATAAAAGAACTGTATCCGTATAAACAAGCAAAGGGTTCTGTCCAATTTCCGATAGATAAACCAATTCCATTTGACATAATCAAGAAAATTGTAAAGTTTAGAGTGAAAGAAGTTGAAGCAATATCTAAAAATAGTATCTAGGACTGATCGTAAATCAATCTTAAAAATTGTATTTTAACTCGATGTTCACTTGGTTTTTCTTTTAGAGGCTTTCTCTTTAAGTAAATTCTTCCTGTATTTAATTCTATCGTATAAATCGTCTAAGGTTGGGTAAGGCGTAAACTCTCTCTCTTTTTTGCGAAGCTTTAAAGCTCCGCTTTTGCAAGTAGGAACACAATTACCGCATCCGATACATCGTTTTCTAGAAATTATGGATTTATCGTTTTTAGTTTTTATCGCTTCCATTTGACATATATCGACGCACGTTCCACATCCCGTACATATTTCTGAATCGATTTCTGCATAATAATTAGTTATGGTAAAATCTCCAGGATTAGGTAATGATTTCATTTTTGTTAAGTTCTCGCAGCAGCAACCGCAGCAGGAACAAATAAAAGTTAGATTTAACGAATCGTCCGGTTGGATTACTAAACCTTCTTCTTGATTTTTTCTTAGTATCTCTAGAACTTCTTCCTTACCGATAGATCGTCCTTTTCCTAATTCTATATAGCTGTTGGCCATTTTTCCACACGCAAGACATACTTCTCTTCTTGAAGTTAGTTTGCATGGCTGATCTAGTAAATCTTTCGCTTGTCGACATATGCAATTGATAATTGCAAAAGGTCCTTCTGTGGAATTAATTAATTTTTCAATATCATCGTAATTACTAACATTTAAATCTATACTTACGCTTTGTTCTACTGGTACTGTTCGCAATTGAGCAGCCTTCAACTTTATAGCTTCAGGTAGCCATCCTTCTGCATAATACTTGTGAAAGTCTTCAACAAATTCTTTTGTGAGATTATTTACCTGAAATTCAAACATCCCTACTACTAACAGAGCATTACCGTAATATTTTGTATCACCTTCTTTTTTATACATAATTGAACCTTTCTTAGCCATTCTATCTAAAATTTCCTCCAATTTTTTTATAGAAATGTCAATGTCAATGTCTTTCGCAC
>Ga0256868_10001786_pt1 | contig 11461 bp, 7 predicted proteins | sample RVTome_13_FD_187341 | JGI IMG/M metagenome (GOLD analysis project Ga0256868, IMG submission 187341) | Soil microbial communities from uranium-contaminated site in the Upper Colorado River Basin, Wyoming, United States - RVT92D227 HiSeq ... | reverse complement strand
AGCTTGGACGGATAGAGCTTCACTGTTTCGATGGCGTGGTGGCCGACCTTCAGCTTAAGGCTGTTTTTCTGCGAGGGAATCGTCCTCCCCTCCTCTTCGAGCATGTTGACGAGCTCGGCTTTCTCGATGGGCGCGAAGAAATCCATTTGGACGTCGGCGTCCTTTCCCTCGATGTCATAGCAGCGCACGATCACGGAATTGTCGTCCTCGTTTTTCTTGATCGTGCTGAAGACGATGTTCCCCGCGGAGGCCGAGAAAAAGCTCTTGGCTTCGGGAAGCGACGCTCCGGCCGCCGGCGAAAGATCGATCACCGCAAAGAGAGGGACATTAGCCTGGATCCCGGGGCGGTAGCCGTTCCGCCAGCCCGGCGCATGCGAAACCACCGAAAACCGGAAATGATGATCGCCTTCCTGGAGATGCCAGTTCCCCTCCCCATGGCAGCTGCGGCGCGTGGCGAGAAGCACTGCCTGGAGGACGGGGTAGTTCACGGGATCGCTCGTCGGGTCCCGGTAATCGTTGACCGCGACGCTCGTGCTCATCGTCAGGCCGAAACGGGAATCGCTCACGTTCAGAAAATTCTGGACCTCCCGCGGCCGGATCTGGGAAATGGGCTCATCATAGACGAGGCTCCCGTAGGCGGGTCCGCCCGTTCCCGGGACTTCGCTCTTCCCCACCTCGACAACCCCCATCGGCACTTCGTAGGCGACTCGGCCCTCCGGCGCAGCCACCGGCACCGCCAGGCGGTATTCGCGGTAGGGGGAGCCGTCCCATCCCAGCAGGGAGACTTCGCAATCGATTCGCTTGATCGAATTGTAAACGATGAGTCTCTCTTTGATAGCACAGTCGGACATCGTTTGGGTCATGCTGAACACGAACTTGACCGGCCCCGACTCCTCGGCTTCGAATTTCCACGGCGTCTTGTGGGCGCTGAGCTTGTCGAACCCCTCCATGGTCGGCTGCTGGACCCGGCTGAACTCGCCGGCGTCCTCCCCGACGGACCGCATCGTGAAGACCTCGAAGCCCAGGAATTTCCGCGAGTTCAAGATCTCCTGCTTGAGCTCTTTGTCGAAAATGCGCTTGACCCCGCCGGGAACGAGCTCGATCTTATAGAATTCATTCTCGAATTGATCCGCATCCTGACGCGGAGGGGCCACCACCACTTGCGGTTGAACGAACAGATGGATCTCGGTCTGGGCCATATAAAAAGCCTTATATCCGAGAGCCGGCACGTCCTGGGCGATAAACTCGAGGCGGAGGTCCTCCGGAGATTGGCCCGGAAGCGGGGGCAGCATTTGATGAGGCATGACCCTGCCCTGCCCATCCTGAATGATGAAGGAGGCCGGCGTTCTTTTGAGTATGACCGTCGCCGGGCCGGTGCGCGGCCAGGAAAGCGTGTTGAAGACGACGAACGGCCGGCCCTTGGCGGGATCGGTCTTGACGCGCGCGCCGATCGCCTGGAGGGCGCCGGTCAGCATCTCTTTCCCTTTGTCCCGGGCGAACTCATATTTTTTCCGGAAGAGCCGGTCCGTGATCTGTCCTTCCTTGCCGCCCCATCCGTGGTCGGGATAGATCGCGGCCAACCAGGCTTCTTCCATGGTCTTCGCCGGATAGTCTTTGAAGCTGCCCCCGAGCAAAGCGTTGACCGTGTTGAAGGCTTCGGCTGCGGGCAGGAGAAAGCCCGCCTCGCGATGGGCGGAAATCGCCCAGTGGTGAGTGGGTCCGTCGATATAAAGCCACAGGTTCGGCCGTTCGCCCATGACCCGCTCGAATGCCGGATCATTCTTCGCCAGCGACTCAAAGAATCCGCGCGTCGAGGAATATTGCATCCGTGACGCGGGTGCGCCGGCCCTCGTCTTTTGCTGTCCGTTCCAGAGATCGATGAGCGGGCCGAAATCCGTCGGCCTGGAGAAATCCACGGAATTGAGCAGCGGAAATTCAGGCGGGATGTTATGCTTTTGATAATAAGGGGTCCATTTGGCCAGCTTCTGGGCAATGGCCTTGGCTCCCTCGACAGGCTTGGCATTGAGCATGGCCGACGAATTCGTGTAATGGCCGGGCGAATAGGCGAGAACGGACGACCCGTCAGGGCTGGCCCAGCGGTAGAATCCTTCATGATAGCGGCTGATGACCATATAAGGGACGCCGGCCTTGCTCAGGATCTGCTCCATCTGGAGGGCGCGGCCGGGAACGTCCGGGTTGAAATAGACGAGGGCGTCGCAGCCGGGGAAATTCTTTTTGAGCCAGCGGCGGCCGAAGTAAACCTCGCGGACGAGCTCTTCCCCGGAGAGGAGCGATTCATAGGGTTGGTTGAACGTGGCGCCCCATTCCAGGCGGCCTTCCTTTGTATAACGGAGGATGTCCGCCTTCCGGTCGGGATGCCGCTCGATGTATTCCATCAGGTTGAGCATGTTTTCCATGACGAAGCAGTAATCGGGATTCTTGGCCATCATTTCAAGCGCTGGCGTGATGCAGTGTTCATCGCGGTATTGAATGCATTTCTGCGGGCTGTCCATCCAGGCGATGTCCTGATGGCTCGAGGAGATGAGGCGAAGCCGCCCGCCGTTATCGAAATACGATTTTGCGTCCGGCGCTTTTGGCTGTTGGATTTTTTCCATGGTGAATGACACTCCGATTAAAACTGCGGCGAGGAAAATAATGAGCGTCGCTTTAGCCATGTTGTCCTCCTTAATCTGGATTCTCTTCCATTTTGTGCGGTTAATAATGAGGGAGAAGATCCGGGGACGGACGGAGTGACCGTCGAAGGTTTCGCTTTCTCGATGGAGAAATGCGCTTTAGGATTTTCCAAAAGATGGAAGAGGATCATATATTCTTATTCTTATTTGTCGAGGATCGACAGGTCGGGTGCGAGGAGTTTTCTCATTTTGGGCTCGTTCATGTTCTCCGGAGTGGCCAGGAAGACGCCCGTGTCGATATATTTTTCGTATGGCTGCCCGCTTAAATAGGCGACGGCCGTTTTGACGCTTTGATAGCCCATGCCGAAGGGGTCTTGTAAGACGAGCCCCTGGATCTTTTTTTGCCCAAGGGCCTCGATGAGCTTTTTCGACGAGTCGAACCCGATGTGGATGATCTTTCCGGCGCGGCTGTGGTCCTCGAGCGCCCGCAGGCAGCCGAAGGTCGAGGACTCATTGGGTGTGAAAATGGCCTCGACTTCCGCGTACCGGTTCAGAAGGTATTCGCTCGTCTGGTAGGCCGTCTCCGTCGTGACGCCGGCATACTGGTTGTCCGACAGAATCCGCACGGCCGGGAATCTCTCCCGGATGGTTCGCAGAAATCCCTCTTCGCGCTTGGTGCTGCCCTCGACGCTGGCCAAAACGCGGATGAGAATGACATTTCCTTTCCCGTTCATGAGCGATCCGATGTATTCGGCCGCGAGCACGCCGCCTTTTTCATTATCCGTGGAAATATAGGCGACGTGATGATCGCCCTGCAGGGCGGAGTTGAAGATGATGGTCGGGATGCCCATCCGCTTCGCTTCGATGACCGGCGGGATGAGCGCCCGGTCGTCCATCGGCGTCAGGACGAGAGCATCGACACCGGCGTTCGTCAGAGTTTCGACGATCTGGACCTGCTCGTTCCGGTCATCTTCTCTGAGCGGGCCTTTCCAGACGATCTCGACGCCGAGCTCGAGCGCCGCGGTCAGCGCGCCGGCGTGAATGGCCTTCCAAAATTCGTGCGTCGTGCCCATGGGAATGACGGCCAGGGTGAGTTTTTTCTTTTTGCCGGCCGACGCGGAGGGCGAGCCTTTGCAGCCGGCGAGAACAAGGGAAAGCGCCAGGAAGGCCATGAAAATCGGGAAAAAAGCGCGATAAAGCCTCAATTTTTTCGCCCGGATAATCCATAACACAAGAACTCCGCCAAGTCAAAAAACGGGTTGTAAATCCAGGCTTAATGAGTATGATGAAAAGGGACTGGCTCATGATCCGAGATCCAGACGAAATCCGCGAAAGACCAAGCCATTTTCGGTGGACGGTCTGCGCCCTTCTCTTCGCCGCGACGACCGTCAACTACATCGACCGCCAGGTCTTCGGCATCCTCGCCCCGCACCTCCAAAATGTCATCGGCTGGAGCGAGAGTCAGTATGGCCACATCGTCGCGGCCTTCCAAGCGGCCTATGCCCTGGGTCTGGCCCTGTTCGGCCGGTTCGTCGACAAGTTCGGCACCAAGATCGGCTACGCGGCTTCCCTGATCATTTGGAGCGTGGCAGCCATGCTCCACGCGGCCGCGCGAAGCGCCCTCAGCTTTGGCCTGGCCCGCTTCGCCCTCGGATTGGGCGAATCCGGCAATTTCCCATCGGCCATCAAAGCCGTCGCCGAATGGTTCCCCCGCAAAGAGAGGGCCCTGGCGACAGGCCTGTTCAATGCCGGATGCAACGTCGGCGCCGTCATCGCGCCGGCCGTCGTTCCGTGGCTTACGATCAAGTACGGCTGGCCGTTCGCGTTTATCGCCACGGGAGCGGTCGGCTTTCTCTGGCTTATCTTCTGGTTCGCTCTCTACGAAGTGCCGGAAAAAAAGCGCGGCCTGAGCCGCGCCGAGTTAGCCCACATCCTCAGCGATCCCCCGGATCCAACCTCGGACAAGATCCCCTGGATTCGGCTGCTGAAATATAAACAGACATGGGCCATCGTCCTCGGCAAGTTCCTGACCGACCCCATCTGGTGGTTCTATCTCTACTGGCTGCCCAAATTCCTCAATGCGAAATTCCACCTCTCACTCGCCGGGCTGGGTCCGCCTCTCATTATCATATACCTGATAACAGACGTCGGCAGCGTTGGCGGAGGATGGATGTCGTCGTCTTTTATAAAAAGAGGCTGGACGGTGAACAGAAGCCGGAAACTCGTGATGTTCGTCTGCGCCTTTTGCGTGGTTCCGATCGTTACAGCTTCGAACGCCTCGAAGCTCTGGATGGCTGTTTTGCTCATCGGCCTTGCCGCCGCAGCCCACCAAGCCTGGTCGGCGAACATCTTCACCTTCGCTTCCGATATGTTCCCCAAAAAGGCTGTTGGCTCGGTAACGGGATTGGGTGGGATGGCTGGCGCCGTCGGTGGGATGCTTTTCTCTGCGGCGGCAGGACATATTCTCGAATGGACGGGCAGTTATTACACGCTTTTTATCGTCGCTGGCTCAGCCTATCTTTTGGCTTTGGGCATCATCCAGATCCTCGCCCCGCGAATGAAGCCGGTTTCCTTATAAGGAATAAACACCAAAGCCGATGAGATTGCCCTGGCCCTCGAAGTAATTCTTTTTCCGGGGCGCCGGAAAGTCGAGCAGGGGTGGCGCGGCGAAGGGGCCTGGCGGCGAGCACGGCCGGGGAAGAGCCGCGACAGGACCCCGCCCGAAATTAATACAAACGCAATAAATAAAGTGACAATATATGAGCGGCGCTTAGGCCGCCCTCAAGCCCCCGTAGCGGAGGGGGGCCCCGTCGGCTTTTCCGACGGGGGGAACCGACGGGACTGGTTCCCTGGGGCGCGGGGGCTGCGGGCGGTCTAAGCGCTGCCCGAACGTGGATGTCATTTTAGTTAACGCTTTGATATTAGCCCGACATCGGAAAAACAATTACTTACCATGGCCCCGAACTCCTCGTAATGACAAAGGAGAAATTGGTATAATAATCCCATGGAAATCATCATTCAGCCAGACAGCTTCGAGTCCAGCTATCTTGCGGCCAGGATCATCGCCCGCCTCGTCAGAGCGAAACCGCAGGCCGTCCTCGGGTTCGCCACAGGACAATCCCCTCTTCAGCTCTATCAGTTTCTGATCAAGATGCACAAGAACGAAGGGTTGGATTTCAGCCAGGTGACGGCGTTCAACCTGGATGAATATGTCGGCCTTGATCCGTCCCACCCCGCATCCTATCACAGCTACATGGGGGATAACTTATTCCGCCAGATCAACATCCGAAAAGACCGGGTGAACATCCCGGACGGGCTGGCCAGCGATATTCCGGCAAGCTGCCATACTTACGAAGACCGGATCCACGCCTCAGGCGGCATCGACATCCAGATCCTCGGTATCGGAACAGACGGACATATCGGGTTCAATGAGCCGTCTTCATCGCTGGCCTCCAGGACGCGCATCAAGACCTTGACGGCGCAGACACGAAGGGACAACGCCGCTCTCTTCGGCGGCGAGGAGGCCGTCCCTCATCACGTGATCACCATGGGATTGGGAACGATCATGGACTGCCGGATGTGCCTGCTTCTGGCCTTCGGAAAGAAAAAAGCGCAGGCGATTGCGCAGGCCGTCGAAGGACCGGTGACAGCCATGGTCCCGGCGTCCATCCTCCAGATGCATCCTCAGGCGATATGCATGATCGACGAGGAGGCCGCTTCCGGACTTCAACGGGCTTTCTATTACAGGTGGGTATACGACAATAAGCCGGATTGGCAGAAGTATTGAGGTGGTCGCGGAACGGGTCCTGCCGCCGATCGGCGCTCGGCGTATCCCTTTTATCTGGGAAGTTCGAAGACGACGATCCTGCCATCCACGTTGGACGCGGCGAAGATATCGCCTTTGACGTGCTGGATCGAATGGACGCCGGCCGCGCCGAGAAATAAAAGAGGCTTGATCCGATAGCTTCTCTCAATTTGATAGACATATCCATTCTGGGCGCCGAAGAGGATCCTCCCCTTCCATTCGACAGGCTCGATGGGCATGAGATCCCCTTTCCCATGAGAGGGGCTGATCTTGCGGATGATACGGCCGGCCTTCGCGTCCACGATGTTGAATTCATCAATCCGGCTTTTTATGAAGAGCCTCTTTTTGTCCGCGGAAATTCCGAGCGATTCCCAGCTCGCGAATTTCTCGCGCCACTTCGTCCTGCCCGTTTCGAGATCGATCGATGAGACAAAACCATCGGGGGCGCAGACAAAGATATTTTTCCCGTCAGTGGCGGGAACGCAGCCGGCCGGCGAATAATAGAAATTATTGTTTTCGGTCCAGCTCCAAAGCTCGCGGCCATCCTTCAAGGCGAGGCAGTGAACATGGCCGTCCCAGCTTCCGTAAACAACGCGGCTGGATACGACCAGCGGCCGCGTCTGGATCATCCCCCCCGGCTCTGGATTAACCCAAATTCTTTCGAGCGTCTCCGCGTCCAGGCAGAATAATGCGCTTGACGCGCCCGTATTCGTGGCGACAAGAAGCGCCGGACGTTCTTGCGGTCCTTTCTTGATCACCTCGAGTTGAGAAGTGACCGGCTCTCCGAGCTCTTTAACCCGGACTGTGAGACCATTGTGGATATCGATTTTCAAGAGGCGGCCGTTTCTTGACGCGGCCAGCAGCTCTTCTTTATCTATATTTATGGCCGGACGGCTGATGAGCATGTCCTGTGTTTTATGGGTCCACTGGATATCGCCGTTCGGACCAAAGCTTGTGATGTTTCCAGCCCCGTCCGCCGCGTAAATGCGATCTTTATAAACGGCAGGGGCAACGGCCATATGCGTCCCTAAATCCTTTTCCCAGAGAATCTTGACGCCGAAATTCTGGAAGGGCTTGGACGGCATTTCGGCCGCGGGTTTCCACTCATTCTTGTTTATCGTCCCCGCCGGAGCCGGCACGGCGTTGCCGGTGACCTCAAAAAAATCGATCGCGTTCGGTGCGTTCCTGACAAGAAGATATCCCCAGGCATCGGCTTTGCCCCGGCCGATGGCGGCCCTGGCCATGGTCCCGGGAATCCCGTGGCTTTTGAGCCTCTGAGTTTTATGTCCGTGGCCGCAGATAAGACAGACATGGCGGTCTTTAAGGATATTGTGGGCCGCGAACCAATTATCGATGGAGTCCGGCGGATAATGGACAAAAAGGAAAATCGCGGCGGCCGCGGGAACGCTTTCAAGCGTTTTGTCCAGCCAGGCGAGATCTTCGGGCGCCAGATGTCCCGAGTCCCAGGTATTGAGCCCGATGAAAACGCCGTTCCCCCTTTGGAAGAGGAATCGATCGTCGAGCCACGCGTTCCTGAAATTGCCGAGCCCGTATCCGATCCAGTGGGAATCATGATTTCCAGGAATCACGCGATAAGGGATCTTAAGCCCATCCAGGATTTTTTTCGCCTCCGTGAATTCCGAGGGGCGTCCTTTTTCCGTGATGTCGCCGGTGACGGCGACGAACTCCAGGCCTTTGCGGGCATTGATGGCCGCGACAACAGACTCGAGCTCCCTGACCGCGCTTCCCGCTCCGATGTGCGTATCGCTGATAACCGCGAACTCTGTCTCCTGGGCGAAGAGCGAGGCGAAGGCAAGAAGAATGAATACGAATTGAAAAATTCTTTTTTCGACCGCCCTCGACATTCTTCTACCTAATTATCAGATTCTCGCCTTTAAAGCAAATGGGAGAATTCCAAGAGGCGCGGACGTCTTTACAAAAAAAGAAGGGATCCGCGAACGTTATGACGTGAAGCTGTTTTCGATATCGATTTCATCCTAAAGATGATGAATCTTACCGTTAAATCCACTGCGGATTTCCATGCGGCCAAGAACTTGTTCCCGCTATTAACCTGAAATATTCATGAATCACGTTATCTCTCCCGGTCGTGAATTTTCAGACGGGCGTCGAATTCGGGGACATGACCCAACTTCTCCGGAATTTGGGATCGTGTCCCCCTTGTCTTGAATTCGGCGCCATCTGCGAATTCTCTTCTCGAGGAAACGACGCAATTTATGAATAATTCAGGTAAATAATTCAAGTTAATAAACACATTCCTTGGCCGCCTCGGCCATGATGACGAGGTTCTCGACCGGCGTTTCGAAGAAATGATCGGAGGCTGAGCAGATATATCCACCCTCGTATCCCACGGTCTCGAAGAGTTGAGATACGGCCCGCCGGATCTCGTCTTTCGACCCGAGCGTCAGCGTATTGTGTTGATCGATCCCCCCGATCAACGCTAGCCGGCTCCCGACTTTCTTCTTGAATTCCCACGGCTCCTGGTTGCCGCCGATGCTTGGCGGGGCCAGCGTTTCGGAGACATCCGCGCCGTTTTCGACGATCATCTCCTCGATGCCCAGCGTTCCTCCGCACGTGTGATACGTGATCTTGAAGCCGAGATCATGGAGGGCATCGTTCATGACGCGGTCGTAGGGCAGGCAGAATTCTCTATGCAGTTTGGGCGAAATGAGCGTCGAGGATGCTGACCCGCCGCCCGCTTCGATAAGGTCGAGCTTGGCGCCTTTCATCGATTCGATGAACTGCATCTTCTTGTCGAGAAGGATACGTAAGAATTCATGAACCCACGCCGGCTTGTCGAACGTGGCCATGATGAGGTCATGGATGTCGTAGAGGCAGGCGGCATGCTGCCAACAGCCGGCCTGATCGCCCCAGACGAACCCGCGCAGAATGCCTTTGTCCGCAACCTCATCATAAGCTTTGGCCACAGACCTGAGGTCAAGGCGCGGCACGGGCATATATTTCTTAATGAGATAGATGTCCTCATCGCCCTTGACGAGATATTCCCTGATCCAGGTTGTCTTCCGGTCGCCCTCGGTCTTATAGGTCAGATCGCCTTCGGGCGTATGGATCGTATGATGGACGAGGCGATGGTCAGGATCGCAGCCGATGATCATCGCTTCGTCCTTCCAGGTTGACGTATTCAATTTGGCGAAATCCGCATCCGTCAGCCAGAACTGAGCCATGGACTCGAAATACTGGATCTGAGCGTCCATTCCGACTTCTTGAAAAGCCTGGAGATCGCTTCTTCCGCCCATGATCGTATCGAGGTGATATTTCTGCCATTGATGGATCGATACCGGCAGGCGGTCCGGCTTCTCTTTATGGATCGCCAGCATCATCCGATCCTTGGAGGTCATGACCGTTTTCCTTTCACCGTCCGCACCCGCCCGACAACGAAGAGGAAGAGTTTTTTTTCAATTCACGAGATATATAAAACGCCCATGGTCGAAAGTCAAGGCAGCCGGGATCCGGGATATTGAATATCCATGGCATTCGCGATAAAATAATTTGAGAGAAATTTTAGAGGTCCAAGAAAAGGAGGGTCTCATGGCCACAAACATTGGAATAGTCATCGCTGTCATCGTCTTGATTCTCTTCTTCAGCGGCATCCGGATCGTCCGGCCCACGCACCGCGGCCTGGTCGAACGCCTGGGAAAATACAAAAGATTCGCCCACTTCGGTTTCAACTGGATCATTCCGATCATCGACCGGATATTCCAGATCAACATCACCGAAGTGATGGTGGACGCCCAGCCGCAGGAGATCATCACCAACGACAACTTGAATGCCCGGGTGGACGCCCAGGTCTATTTCAAGGTCAAAGAGGATGAGGAGAACGTCAAAAACAGCCAGTACAACGTCTATAACTACCAGTGGCAGATCGTGAACCTGGCCCGGACGACGCTCCGCAACATCATCGGGACGCTGACCCTGAAGTCGGCCAACAGCGAGCGGGGCAAGATCAACTCCGAGCTCCAAAAGACACTGCGGGAAGAGACCAAGAGCTGGGGCATCGATATCGTCCGGACGGAGCTTAAAGAGATCGACCCGCCGAAAGACGTCCAGGAGACCATGAACAAGGTCGTCAAGGCCGAGAACGAAAAGATCGCGGCCATAGATTTCGCGACGGCCACGGAGACCATGGCCGACGGCGCGCGGCGGGCGGAGATCAAGAAGGCCGAAGGTGTCCGGCAGGCCCGGATTCTCGAAGCCGAAGGCGAGGCGCAGGCCATCAAGCTGGTCAATGAAGCGGCTAATCAGTATTTCATCGGCAATGCCCAGCTCCTCAGAAGGCTCGAGACCGTGGAGAAATCCTTGGCCACAAATGCCAAGATCGTCGTGCCGGCCAACACGGAATTGATCAACGTGATCGGAGAGATGGCGGGAGTCCTGCCCCTTCCGAAGAAAGCTTAATAATCCCCTCTCTCCCCCTTTCAAAAAGGGGAAGGGGAAGATTTATTATTGATTAAACGCGCTTAAGACGTTTTCTAAAAAGTCGGCTAAACCCCAGCCATTATCAAACGTCATTCCCAGCCGGACGATGACAAGTTTCCGCGAGGGGAAGATGGCGATCATCTGCCCCTGATATCCTTCGGCCATGATCATGTCCTCGGGCAGTTTGGGATAAGGCCTTTTCGCCGGATCATCCGGCCTCGATCTGTTCAGCCAGAACTGGGCGCCGTATTCGCCCCGTTTCAACGTCGGCGTCGGCGTCGCGGTGTAAGCCACCCAGCCTTCAGGGAGAATCCTCTGCCCTTGCCAGACGCCGTCATTTTGGTAGAGAAGGCCGAACCGGGCATAATCCCGGGCCGCGGCATAGAGGCTGGAGCCGCCGGCAAAAGTCCCCGAAGCACCGCAGTCGATGGGAAGCTACAGCACGTATTCCCGGTTCGTATAGCCGAAAAAGACGATGGCCGCCAGAAAAACGACGGCAATTCCCAGCCAAATCCTTTTTTTGGTGAAGATCTTCATAGGCCCGCTAACCTCCTTTCATAACCGGGAA
>Ga0256868_10001785_pt1 | contig 11466 bp, 9 predicted proteins | sample RVTome_13_FD_187341 | JGI IMG/M metagenome (GOLD analysis project Ga0256868, IMG submission 187341) | Soil microbial communities from uranium-contaminated site in the Upper Colorado River Basin, Wyoming, United States - RVT92D227 HiSeq ... | reverse complement strand
TATGGAGACATAGTACTCAGGAAGATTTGATAGACATGATAGCGCTTAAACTGGGAAAAACATATAAAGAACTGCAGAAAATAATTGAAAAGTTATAACTTATAAACTGTTATTTTGCTGTCACCAGGGCGGGCTTTCAATTTTAGTTAAAAGGTGAAAATGTATAGTTATACGAAATTAATCCCAGGCTCATGGAAAGCATCAGCGGTATCATATCCGGAAAATCTTACCAGGGAAATGAATATACGGCCCTCCGCAAAGACGGATGCCAGGTTTCTGTTCAGGCTTATTCAAGCTTAATAAAAGACAATGACCGGATTACCGGTTAGCTTGTCTTAGTATCATTGGAATACAAAATACACGAATCAGTTTGGCAAGGGTTCAGTAAAATGATTAAATTTATTGATCATGTTGCACCCTATAAACATAAAATATTTTTCACCTTGGTTTTTTACCCTCATCATTTCCGGAATGATGATGGTACATCCGCAGGAGGTAAGTTTTAATCATTACTCGGTAAAGGAAGGGATCTCCCAAAGTGAGATAAAATGTATCTTCCAGGATTCCGATGGTTATATCTGGTTTGGCACGCAAAACGGACTGAACAAATTCGACGGTTATACATTTGAGAAATTCTTCTATATCCCGGCCGATTCAAATACAATTTCAAATAACTGGATTTTCGGAATCACAGAGGATAACCAGGGTTTCATATGGGTCGGAACAAAGGGAGGATTAAACAGGTATGATAAAAAGTCCGGTTCTTTTACCAGGATAAATCACCAGCTTCCCGCTTCAATTATTAAAGATTTATTCGTTTACGGAGTAGCTTCATTTGAATCATTCATCTATATCAATACACCCCCTGCCTTGTCAATCCTGAATATAGAAACCGGAGAACTTGATACCTATGACAATCAGTATGGGTATGAGGGAATTCTGCATGATATCGGATATCCCATACTTCGGTGCACTGACGGACTGATATGGATTGGTTCCGATCACGGACTCAGTTTCTTTAATCCCAAGGATAAACGCTTTTATAACTTTACGCATGCTGAAGATGATCCCGGCTCTGTCAGCAATAACCATATAACTGCCCTGTTTGAGGACAGAGCCGGAAATATCCTTGTGGGTACGGCAAACGGCCTAAACAGCTATAATAAAAAAACACGTGTCTTCCGCCATTGGTTTCATGATGAAACGAATCCAAATAGTTTAAGCAACAGTTTTATCCGTTCGATCTGGCAGGACCATTCGGGAGCTGTGTGGGTAGGAACCGAAGCAGGAGGCCTGAATAAAATGACTTTCCATGCACAGGATGGTTCAGTTACTTTCAGTCATTTCAGAAGTCTTGCGGACAATAAATACTACATCAGTCACGACATTGTGTATTCCCTTTATGAAGACAGGTCTTATAACCTGTGGATCGGAACCATCAACGGAATCGATAAACTGGACCTGAAAAAGAAAAAATTCAGGCATTATAAAAAATCAGATAATCCCGGTTCGGTCAATCTGCTTGATAATGTTATAGGTGCCATTTATAAGGATGATGATGGCAGATTGTGGATCGGCAACTGGAATAAAGGATTAAACATTTATGACAGAAGCACTCATCATATCGAACACTATACTTCATCATCACGGGACAACCTTAAAATTCCCGGAAATAATGTACATGTGATTTTCAAAGACAGCCAATCCAGAATATGGCTTGGAACGAGGGACGGAGTCTGTATTTTTGACCGTAAAAAGCATAAATTCAGGCTGTTTCAGGATTATTTTGACATCAGCATTACTGATTACTTTATTGGCAACCGGGTATACTGTATTATCGAGGATTCAGCGGGCAGGATATGGATGGGAACAGGGAATGGCATTTTTATCCTGGATACCCGCTCAAAAAATACCAGCATGATTCAGTCCGGTAGTCCGGATCCCCTGACTATCAGCAACAACCTGGTTTATTCTTTGCTGGAAGACAGAGACAAGCATATATGGATAGCCACTTCGAATGGCCTCAACCGGTATGTTCCGGAGGATAGTACAATTTATCACTACTTTCATAATGAGGCTTCAGAGAATACTTTGTGTGATAATTATACGATTTCCCTTTGTGAAGATTTGAAAGAAAACATCTGGATCGGCACCAGTTCCGGAGTAAGCAGATTTAATAAAGCCGATTCGGTATTTACTCACTATGCCATGAAAGATGGACTTCCGAGCAATATTATTTATGATATTGTCGAAGATAATCAGAACGATCTCTGGTTTACTACCGGGAATGGTCTTGCCAGGTATAATCCTGCCTCCGGCACAATACGATCCTATACACTGGAAGAAGGCATTCAGGGGATGGAATTTAATATAAAAGCTGTTTTCAAGGGAGAAGACGGAGAACTGTTTTTTGGCGGTATGGATGGTCTCATCTCATTTTATCCCGATTCTCTCCTGGACAACACTTATATTCCACCGGTAAGAATCACCTCCTTTGAAAAGGAAACCAGTGGAATAAGATCCAGGAAAGGGGTTTACGATGGGGAAGTAAACCTTTCCTACCGTGATTACTCCTTTACCATTGAGTTTTCTGCGCTTGATTTTTCAGATCCTTCAAAAAACCAATATGCCTATCAGCTGGAACCTTTGTCGGATAAATGGATCAATATCGGGAACCGGCGATTTGTTCATTTTACCAATTTACCTCCCGGAAAATATTTCTTTCGGGTAAAGGGAACAAACAATGATGGTTTCTGGAATCCTGTGGCGACAGGCATTACCATCACTATATCACCTCCATGGTGGAAAAGCAGGTATGCCTACATATTCTATTTCCTGATTACAGCATTGGCCATTGTTTTCATTATTCAATGGAGAGAAAGAAACCTGATCAGGGAAAAGAAAACACTGGAACAAAAGGTCCGGCAACGTACAAAAGAAATTGAAAAGCAAAAAGACAAGCTGGATGAATTGAATACTACCAAGGATAAATTCTTTTCCATTCTGGCCCATGACCTGAAGAGTCCTTTTTCAAGTCTTTATTCCATGAGTGAGGTGATGAGCGGGAATTATGATTCAATGGAAGAATCGGATAAACGGACAGGAATGAATAAGATCCATAAAATGGCCGAATTAATTTTTAAGTTGCTGGAGAATCTCCTGGTATGGTCCAGGTCTCAAAGAGGAGGGGTGGAGTACACGCTGGTCAGGTTTAATTTATCCAAAGCAATAGAAGTAAATGTTAACCTTCACAAAGCAGTTGCCGGTCAGAAAGGGATCATCCTCAGGAATAAAGTTTCCGGGGATCTTTTTGCCTTTGGTGATTTGGAAATGGTCAATACGGTGCTGAGAAATCTGATCAGCAATGCCGTAAAATTCACTGCCAGTGACAGGTTGGTGGAGGTTGATGTTCAGAAGAACGGAGACTTTCTGGAGGTATTGGTAAATGACCAGGGTGTGGGTATTTCAAGTGAAAACATGCAAAAACTTTTCCGGATTGATGTAAAATACAAAACACCCGGTACCGCAGGTGAGACAGGAACAGGACTTGGCCTGGTAATTTGCCGGGAATTCGTTGAAAGAAATGGCGGTAAAATCTGGTGTGAAAGTCAGGAACACTACGGAACAACTTTTCATTTTACCATACCCCTTGCTGCCAACAATATGATACCTAAGCCAAAAGAGCTATAGCGCTTTATAACATCAGTATCTGTAAGTGAAATTTTTCTGAAAACTTTGGTAATCGTATTCCCTGGCCTTAATACGAAGAACAACCGAATCGGCTACCTCGTTCTGCAGTGATCTCAGATCGAAAGATACAAATCCACTGAAATTATATCGGGGCTCATCATTGTTGTTGTTGTGGCGGATTTCCAGATCAATGGTGTCAACCGGAATTTCTCCGGGGTACCGGATGAGGTTGATGTAATGTGTCAGTGTGTTGCCATAATATAAAAAACTCAGGTTTATGAAGTCCTTTTCCAGCCATAAACTGCCAACTTTCAGCGGATCGTTTCCAATAGAATCGGCTATTTCGGAATTAATCTCAATTACCGGTTTAAAAAGCACCTTTTCCAGGCTGTAAATCTCAATTACGAGATCAATTCCCTGAGGAGCAATGTTGTTCACAATGGTGAAATCGGCAATTACCCTGTCCCCATTCTGTACTGCACTGCTTATGTTGTTCCGGTTTACCACAAGGAACCGTGCTCCGTCGTCGGCTTCTATAATTGTGCTGTCTTGTGTAATAACGATAATCCCCAAAGTGGAATAATACACTTTCTCTTCAGGAATGCAGCCCGATATAAAACAGGCAGTCAGGAATATTATGGCTAATAATATGTACTTTTTCATAAAATTGTTCTTTTTAATTTAAAAATATTGCTAATGGTCCGACAAAACTGATTTATTTAATAGATTCCCAAATCCCCAAAAAAGTTGCGTGGGGATTCAAGATTATTTGTCTAAATTTAATAATTCGGTAAATAGAAAACATTAAAGCCATGAAAAACATTCTTATTACGTATGTGCTGATCATTGGTATTGTTACCATTTCTTTCCGGTCGGACAAGGAAAACTTCGATGATCCGATAATACAATCCAAAACCATAACCCAGGTGGCTGTTGTGGTGAAGGACATTGACAAAGCCCGGAATGCCTGGGCACAACTTTTAGGGGTTAAGGTACCGGATGTGAGCATTGCTGAATCATATTTCTCCCGGCCCACCCTGTACAAGGGCAGTCCTTCGGATGCCAGGGCAAAGCTGGCGTTCTTCAGTATGGACAATCTTCAGATTGAACTGATAGAACCGTTGGGTGGGAAAAGTACCTGGCAGGACTTCCTCGATACTTATGGTGAAGGTATTCACCACATAGCCTTTGAGGTAAAAGGGATTGACGGAGTAGAAAAGAGATTTGAATTGCAGGGCAGTCCAACCGTTCAGCAGGGAGGTTGGGATGGTGGTGCCTATAGTTATATCGATGCTTCGAAGGACCTTGGGTGCATGCTGGAATTACTGGAGAATTTCTGATCCACCCGGTTGTTTATACTCACACCGTTTTAATTCCAAATGATATGAAAAGAATAGTAATCTTCCTGAGCCTGAACTGCTGGAGTCTTCTTCTATTGTCCCAGAATGCCGACAGCATCTGGATAGTTAACAATTACACTAAAATGGAGCGCAGGGTCCCCATGAGGGATGGTGTGACACTGTTCACTTCCATCTATGTTCCCAGGGATGAAAAACAGGGCCATCCAATACTGATAACCCGTACACCCTATTCCTGTGCCCCGTATGGTGAGGACAAATGGATGTCATACTGGAACAGATATGAAAAGGCATATCTGCAAGAAGGATATATCATGGTGATCCAGGATGTGCGAGGCAGGTGGATGAGTGAAGGTGTTTTTGAGGATGTAAGGCCATTCATACCGGTTAAAAAAACAAGCAACGATATAGATGAAGCCAGTGACACCTGGGATACTATCGAATGGTTAATTAAAAATATTCCGCATAATAACGGAAGGGTTGGCGTGTATGGGATCTCCTATCCCGGTTTCTATTCCACCATGGCCGCAGCCAGCAATCATCCGGCACTTGTGGCCGTCAGCCCGCAGGCACCGGTTACCAACTGGTTCATCGGCGATGATTTTCACCACAACGGAGCGTTCTTCCTGCTGGATGCATTCAGTTTTTATCCGGCGATGGGTAATGGATTCGGTTTGCCTCATCCCGGGCCCACGTCTGAATATCCCAATACAGTTGATGTTCCAGTACATGATAATTATAAGTTTTTCCTGGAAACGGGACCCTTACCTGCTTTTGCCAAACTGGCCGGAGACAGTGTGAAATTCTGGAAGGACCTGTACGCGCATCCGGACTATGATGACTGGTGGAAAGCCCGTGATGCCCGGAATGCCACCAAAAACCTGACACCTGCCATGTTGTGGGTGGGCGGCCATTTTGATGCCGAAGATAACTGGGGAGCCTGGAACTCCTACAAGGCAGCCGAAGATAATAATCCCGGCAAGGCATTCAACAAGCTCATCATGGGTCCCTGGTATCATGTGCAATGGGCTAACCAGGACGGCACTCACCTTGGACATGTGCACTTTGGAAGCAATACTTCGTTGTGGTACCAGCAAAATATGGAGATTCCCTTTTTCAATTACTTCCTGAAAGGAAGCGGAGATATTTCGCACATAGCAGAGGCAAACATATTTATCACCGGGGCCAATGAATGGAGACAGTTTAACCGGTGGCCCCCCGAAGGCAAAACTGATAAGGTCATGTTTTTCCGGGAAGGTAACAAACTGGATTGGGAATCACCTGATGAAACGAACAGTTATTCAGAATACCTGAGTGATCCGGCAAAACCTGTTCCGTATACCGAGGATGTCCATTTCGACAGAACAAGGAATTATATGACAGATGATCAGCGGTTTGCCGACCGCCGGCCGGATGTTGTTTCATTTAAAACGGCAGTTTTAACGGAGGATATCACGGTCACAGGAGTGGTAACTGCAGATCTGCATACGGCCATCTCTTCAACCGATGCTGATTTTGTGGTAAAACTGATTGATGTTTATCCGGACAGCTTGTCGTATAACAACATCAATATTTATACTGATGATGACCAAAAAGGGGAATATCCCATGGGGGGATATGAGATGCTGGTTCATGGAGAGATTTTCAGGGGACGATACCGGAAAAGTTACGAAAATCCTGAGCCTTTTGTCCCCAATGCGTTAGAGAACGTGAAATTTAACATGGGCGATGTGGCCCATACGTTTAAAAAGGGTCATCGCATCATGGTGCAGGTTCAAAGCAGCTGGTTTCCTTTAGCCGACCGGAATCCGCAAAAATTTGTGAATATTTACGAGGCACAGGAAAGTGATTTTCAGAAAGCATTTATACGGATCTTTCATGAAACCGGGAATGCCAGCCGTATCATTTTACCGGTGCTGATTAAATAGCTCTGAAAGCACTACTGTTTGTGAATCTCTGAACCACCCTTTGCATCAACGGAGAACCTGGCGGGACTTCCTGAATAATACAAATCACCGCCACCGGATATCTGTCCGGTTAATTCCTGTGTTGCGTTTACATGGATGTCGGATCCACCGCTGGCCTGGAATATGGTTGAACCGGTAATAAATTCCCCGGCATTTACATCACCTCCGCCATTGATGCTTATTTCAAGATCTTCGGCCTGACCGGTGAGGGTAACGTCACCTCCTCCCGAAACGGAGCAATTTAGTTTGGCCACATCGATGGCTATTTTCAGGTTACCGCCGCCATTAATGTCGATGTTGGCATTACTGGCTTTTGATTTATTGGTTACTGTCAGATTGCCTCCTCCCGAGATATTGCAGGATAAAACGTCGGACGTGATATTGGAATGAATATCCCCGCCACCGGAGAGGTCGACATTATAATTCTTTATGCTTCCGTCAACTTCTGCATCCCCACCACCGCTGATATGGCATTTCAATTCATCCGTGTTGACAATTGATTTCAGGTCACCGCCCCCGCTGATATGCATGCTGAGAACAGGAACGTCAATGGTTGTTTCACTGGTTACATCACCACCTCCGGAGATCTTCAGGTTCTCAATACTCCTGAAAGTTATCCTTGCCTTCATGGGGTGCGTGGCCATAATATTGTTTTTGGTATAAATTTTCAATATACCCTGCTCCACATCTACCGTGATATATTCAAACAGGTTTTCCTGTGCTGTAAGTGTGAGCCCTTCAGTATTTCCCTGTAAAAGGATTACATCAAAGCCACCTGAAACCTCAATACCTTGGAAATCAGAGACAGTGAAATTTTTGTCAACGGATTCGCCTTTGCCTTTTACAGGTACCCATGACTGAGAAGTTATGCAGGAAGTTAAAAGGACAAACAGCGCCACAAAGATTCCGGTAAGACTCATAATTAATGCTTTTTTCATAAGATTTCTTTTTACTGGTAAATACTTTGGATAAAAATGTCAGAAATGCATATTACAAAATAAAAGACGAACTATCTGAATACACGCTGCATGTTAAGAAGAAAACAAACGCAAAGATATTGATCCGGGTGATTCAGACAAAAATGTCCTTACGGCTATACAACCGGTAAGCAATGACGACCAGCAGCAATGTGATACCTGAGAAATAAAGTCCTTTCCAGAAATCGAGCCTGTATGCAGGATTGATCACATCCATCCTGACATATTTAAAAGGGCTAAGGTACCCGATCCCGGCAGCACTATCTGTTATCTTTGAAAGCGTATAAATAAAATACAAAACCAGAACAAGTCCGATACTGAATGTGGTAACCGGCCTTGGCCTTTTAACCAGTGCCGACAGAAAAAGTCCGAGTGCACCAAACAACATATTTAGTAAGAAAGTATAAATTGAAAGGATCATAAATGCTTGAATATTGTAGGTTTCAGTTTTTACAAGTCCTATGCATATGAAACCTGCAAGGGCAGTGACAAGATTAAGTGCAAAAACATAAAATATAACCACAGTAAGTTTAGTCAGAAAAATCTCTTTTCTGGTTAAGGGTCTTGTAAACAGGTATTCCGCGGTTTTTTGATATTCCTCTTTTAACAGGATATTGGAAGAAAGTACAATAGCAAAGATACTCCCGAGCACCATCATATAAATGATATTGTTGACGGCGTAAAAGCCCAGTACTGAAAGCAGATCGTTGAAATCCGAAATACCCTTGAACTGCAGGGCACCTCTGGGAACCAGGTTCATCATACCCAGTACCTTTGATTGGTTTTGAAAAAAAGTAGGATATACCGACATAGTTAGTGAAATCAACAGGGTAATAGCCAGCATCCACAGGATGAAACTGAAAGCATTTCTTCTCATCTCCTTTAAAAACAGGTTCCTGTTCATACAATTTTCACCTTTTATTTGTAATAATGCATAAAAATCTCTTCCAGCGTAGGTTCTTCGATCATCAGGTTAACGACTCTCTTAATGGCGAGAATCTTAATCAATTCATTTACATTGCCTGAATACATAAATGACAGCATGTTGTTAAGGGAGCCGATTATGCTTTCAACGCCACTGATACTGAAGTTTACTTTACTTTCCTGATCAGGGAATTCGATCTGCACTTTTTTCAGTTGTTTTTTTCGGAGCGTTTCAATATCCTCCAACCTGATAATTCTTCCTTCCTTGATAATTGCTACTCTCTTGCAGAGCATCTGAACCTCACTGAGTATGTGCGAGGAAAAGAAAACGGTCATACCCTTCCGGTTCTCCGATCTTAACAACTCAAAGAATTTTGCCTGCATTAATGGATCAAGACCTGTGGTAGGTTCATCAACTATTAGAAGTTTCGGGTTGTGTAACAAGCTTTGTACAATCGATACCTTTTTCCTGTTGCCCATGGACAGATCTGCAATTTTTCGTTTTAAATCTAGCTCAAACCATTCCGAAAGTTCAGTTAACCTTTGTTCACCATGCTGTATCCGGTAAAAACGCATACAATACCTCAGAAATTCCAGTACGTTCATGGAAGTGTATGCATCAGCATCGGATGGTATGTAACCTACCAGCCTTTTGATTTTCTTTGTTTCCCTGATAACATCCATTCCCATAATCTTTGCGCTCCCGCTGCTCGGGAATATCAGGTTCAACAAAAGCCTGATGGTAGTTGATTTACCCGAACCGTTGGGCCCGATAAAGCCAAAAATCTCTCCTTCACCGATGTCGAGGCTGACATGTTCAATTCCCCTTGTTTTACCGTAGAATTTTGACAGATCAGTGATTTCTATAACCGGAATATTCATGGCTGCAGGTTTTTCAGGCATGCGCTAAAGTAGTAAAAGAAAGGATGTTTCCCAAAAGTAACCCTCTGTTCCATTACTTATCAGCTTTTTAGTATTTTTGGAGAGTGATGCAAGTATCAGTAAATTGTAAATTCGGCCCTTGAACGAACCGTTAAAGTGTCCTTTCACTATGCAAAACCGGCGAACAACGTTTGTAAAAATATATTCCATCATCAGGCAATCACTTAAAGGTGAAGAACACAATTATACCGAGGGAAGCATTCCCCGTGCCGTTTTTCTGCTGGCCATACCCATGATTCTTGAATTGAGCCTTGAAAGTGTTTTTGCAGTAGTCGACATGTTTTTTGTGGGGAAACTGGGCGCAAATGCAATTGCCACGGTGGGTCTCACGGAATCGGTCATAACCCTTGTTTATTCGGTAGCCATTGGACTAAGTACGGCAGCCACGGCCATTGTGGCACGCAGGGTTGGGGAGAAAGACCCGGAAGCCGCCGCACATGCCGGAGCCCAGTCGCTTATAGTTGCCTTGGTGGTGGTGATTGTCCTCAGTATCACCGGAACTGTTTTCGCAGGGGAAATACTTTCACTTATGGGCGCCAGTGATAAGGTGGTCAGGGAAGGAGCCATATTTACGCGTATCATGTTCGGGGGAAGTCTTGCTATCGTATTTCTATTCCTCATCAACGGTATCTTCCGCGGGGCGGGTGATGCAGCCATGGCCATGAAGAGCCTGTGGATTGCCAGCGGAGTTAATATTGTGCTGTGTCCGCTATTTGTTCATTTATTCGGATTAAAGGGCGCTGCCATGGCAACTGTCATTGGCAGGTCAACCGGCGTGGTCTATCAGAGTTATCATCTCTTCAAAGGGGATGGGCTGTTAAGGTTGCGGTTGAATCATTTCAGATTCAATACCGGTATTGTTAAATCAATACTGAATATTTCCTGGCCGGCTTCATTACAGTTTATTATTGCCAGCGGAAGCTGGATATTACTGGTTAGGATAATTGCAGAGACAGGTGGTACCGCGGCATCTGCCGGTTGTCAGATTGCTTTTCGCAATCTTGTATTTTTTATTTTACCTGCCTGGGGATTAAGCAATGCGGCAGCAACACTGGTGGGACAAAATCTCGGAGCCAGACAGCTGCAACGGGCAGAACAAAGTGTCATTCTCATCGCAAAGTACAATGCATTATTCATGAGCTTTGTAACGGTATTATTTATTTTTTTTGCAGAGCCTATTATCCGGATCTTTTCACACGATGAAGCGGTTATACATTTCGGGACACAATCCCTGCAGATCATCGGTTCGGGATTTATCTTCTACGGAATCGGTATGGTTATGGCACAGGCTTTGAATGGTGCCGGTGATACCAGGACCCCTACCATGATCAATTTTGTTTGTTTCTGGCTGTTTCAGATACCACTGGCCTACCTGTTGTCGGAGGGATTGAATCTGAAATCAGCAGGGGCAGTGATTGCCATTCCGGCAGCCGAGACATTGGTCGCCCTGGCAGCCTGGTATTTTTTCAGGAGGGGGAAGTGGAAAGAGGTAAAGGTTTGACTCCGGTATACCTTTTTTACTGTGTTCACCTGTAATCAGTGGGCAGTTATTTTCAGTGCAATGTCCTCGGAAAATTCAGGTGTTATAAAGGTCTTAATCCCCCCGGG
>Ga0256868_10001784_pt1 | contig 11468 bp, 12 predicted proteins | sample RVTome_13_FD_187341 | JGI IMG/M metagenome (GOLD analysis project Ga0256868, IMG submission 187341) | Soil microbial communities from uranium-contaminated site in the Upper Colorado River Basin, Wyoming, United States - RVT92D227 HiSeq ... | reverse complement strand
TGCCGGCGGTGCGGTGCCTCTCCGCTTCGAGCGGCACTCTCGCATGCTGCTTTCGTTCTCGGCGGGGACGCTGGTGGGGTTGGCGCTGCTCGAACTGATCCCCGCGGCTCTCGAGGACACCAGCGGACGCACTCAGCCCAAGCTGCTCGTCGTGCTGGCTGCATTTCTGGCCACCATGCTCCTCGACAAGCTGCACATCCTGCACCCGCACCCGCACCGGATGGATGCCGAGTGCCCCCCCGAGGAGCATGTCCACCCTCCGCTCGCGATGCACGGTGCAATCGGGCTGCTGGTGCACTCGGCCGTGGACGGGCTGGCGCTGGCGACTGCGTTGAGGGAGTCACCCCACACGGCCATCGCTGTGGCCGTGGCGCTCGCGGCGCACAAGTTCGCCGACGGCCTCACCACCGTGTCGCTCGTGCTCAGCCATCATCACCGACGGGTTCAGGCGGTTGGCCTATTGGCCGGCAATGCCGGCCTGCTGCTGATCGGCTTTGCAGTGGGGATGGCTCTCGCGCTGAAGGAGACCCAGCTCGGCACCCTGTTGCTGGTCATGGCCGGTTTCTTCCTCTACCTTGGTGCCAGCGACCTGCTCCCCTCCGTGATGGTCCCCGTGTGCCGCAAGCGCGACGTCTTCGCGACCGCCTGCGGCATGGCGGCCATCGCCCTGGTCGCGATGCTGGTGCACTGATCCCCGCCGACACGAAGAGGGCCGGCATTGGCCGCCGGCCCCCAACCTTGACCTCGGCCTCCCGGGCTCAGTCCTTTTCCCCCTCGCGGGAGGCGTACTGCACCACGACCTGGGTCATGTCTGCGAGGCCGGTGACGATGACGTTGACCGTTTGCCTGCCGTCGCTACCCCTCGCGTTGATCGTTCCGAGCCCGCTTACCTGCCCCGTGCTGGTTCGCTCGACGTCGAAGCCGGCCTCCTTCAACTCGCTCTCGTAGTGGGAAAGCACCGCGGCCCCGGAGTCGGACGTGTGGAACGTGTAGGTTCCCGTGAAGCCCTCGTCGGTCGTCTCTCTCGAGGAAGCCAGTACCGTACCCCCGGGGTATGAAGGAACCCAGGACGGCGGCGCCTCGGCTTGCGACTTGCCAAACGCCATGGTTCCCTTATCCGTTTTGATCGTGAAACCCTCCTTGCCGGACTCCCCGCTGCCCTCGAAGGTGACCTCTTCCCCCTTCTCGTTCTTGAACTTCAGACGGCCCTGTTTGATGTCCTCCGCGTTCATGGTGATCTCTTCGCCGCTCTTCCTGTCCCGGACCGTGATCGTGCCGGCCTCGTCGTCCTCGGACACGATCTCCAGGTCGGGGTTGGCGGCCACCATGAGCTTGGCCGCGGCGATCGCCGGGTTCTTCTTGGCGGTTTCGACGTAGCTCTTCGCCTTGTTGTAGCCCCAGTAGGTCAGCAGGGCGAAGATGATCCCCGCGATGACCACGAGGCCGCCGCACCCGGCGAGGATCCATACCAGCGGGCTTGTCCCCTTCTTGGGCGCCGGTGCTCCGGCGGTCGGTTGGGCCGGCGGTGGCGCCATCGGTGGTGTGCTCGAAGCCATGCTCATTCCCTCCCTATCGTTCTTACCACGTCCAACTCCCGGTTTTTGCAGCTCTTGTTCGACAGACTATAGCGCAAACAGGGGGCCAGGGTATTCCCCGGTTGCACCTCGGGCTCGGACTCAGGAGAATAGCGGCCGTCCTGTTCCTGGGGAGGAGACGATGAGCGAGAAGGTCTACAAGAAGATCGAGCTGGTGGGCTGCTCCGTCGAGAGCATCGAGAAGGCCGTTGCGATGGCCCTCGCCAAGGCCTCGGAGTCCCTTCGCGGCCTGTCGTGGTTCGAGCTCAAGGAGGTCCGTGGCTCGATCCGTGACGGCAAGCCATCCGAGTGGCAGGTCACGGTGCTCGCGGGGTTCAAGCTGGATTAGAGAAGGCAAGAGGCGTGGGCGGTTACAGCCAGCCTCGGCGCTTGAACATCCAGGCCATGCTGGCGGCAACCAGGAGTATCACGACCCACACCAGCGGGTAGCCCCAGATCCAGGCGAGCTCAGGCATGTGGTGAAAGTTCATTCCGTAGACCCCAACGATGAACGTCAGCGGCATGAAGACCGTGGCGATGATGGTCAACACTTTCATGATCTCGTTCATGCGGTTGGAGACGCTGGAGAGGTAGAGGTCAGCTAGCTCCTGGGTCATCTCCCGAAACGTCTCCACGATGTCGATGACCTGCACCGCGTGGTCGTACACGTCCCGCAGCCACACCTTCGTCGTCTCGCGCATCAGCTTGGAGTCGGTGCGGACGATTGCGCCCACCATCTCCCGCAGCGGCCACGTTGCTTTGCGTATCCTGAGGAGGTCCCGCTTAATCTGGTGCAGATTCTCGAAGCTCTCGCGATCGGGCTTCTCGAGCAGGACGTCCTCCACGTCGTCGATCCGGTCGCCGACTCGCTCCAGCGTGGGGAAGTAGTGGTCAACAGCGGCGTCCACCAGGGAATAGGCGAGGTAGTCCACCCCCTGCAGGCGCATCTTGCTGCCCTGGGCGCGCACCCGATCCTCCACAAGCTTAAACAGCCCGCTTTCGCGCTCCTCCACGGTTATCAGCAGGTTCTCGAACAGGAGCAGGCCGACCTGCTCCTCGTCCAGGGTGTCGTTCCCGCCGTAGTGCACGACGTCGACGATCACGAACAGGTAGTCGTCGTACGCCTCGAACTTTGGCCGCTGGCCGACGTTGACGACATCCTCCAGCACCAGGGGGTGTACACCGAAGCGCTCGGCAAGCTGCCCGAGAACCGAAGTCTCGTGGCCGACTATCCTGAGCCACGCCTGGTCACCCGCTTGGATCAGGGAGGCCACCTCCGAGAGCCCGGCGGGCCGGTGTTCGACCATCCGCTCGGCCTGAAACGTGATCAGGGAGAGCCGCGCCGAGCCGGCCGCCCTCTCCACTGGCGGTGCCAGCGTACCGGGCGTGGTTCCGGGAGGGTGAAAGCGTTTGATCACGCGTCGCCGCATCGTCGCCTCCGGCCTGTCAACACATCGAAGCCAGCCACCATGATACGGCGCCGGGGCCGCGCAGCCCCCCTGTCGCCGGCGGACTCGCTCACCGCTTGGCCACCGCGCCGATCTCGTCCAGCAGGCGTTCGACTTCCTCGCGGGTGTTGTACATCGAGATCCCGGTGCGCAGGACGCCGCCCCGCTCCGAGAGACCGAGTACCTCGATAGCGCGGGCGGCGTAGAAGTCGCCGTCCCACACCAGGAGCCCCTTCTCGCCGAGCGCCCGTGCGGTCTCCGAGGGCGGCACCCCGGCGATTGTGATCGAGACCGTTGGCGCCCGGCCGAGTGAGGAGAAGCCCTGGCCCCACGCCATCACGCCCGGGAACCTCTTCACATTCTCCCAGTAGAAGCTGGCAAGGCCGTGCTCGTGGAGGTGGATGCCCTCCATGGCGGAGACCAGGCGCGCCCGCAGCGTCTCGCCCTCTCCCCAGGACGCGACGTACTCGATTGCCGCCTTCACGCCGGCAATCGCCGCGTGGTTGAGGGTGCCGGTCTCGATCCGGAACGGCGCATCGTCATCCTGGGTGCGCAGCTTGTCGGTGCGCAGCTTTGCGAGCAGCCCGGGACGCGTGTAGAGGATCCCCACGTGGGGCCCGTAGAACTTGTACGCCGAACAGAGCAGGAAGTCCGCGTCGAGCGCACTCACGTCCAGCGGGAAGTGCGGCGCAAAATGGACCGCGTCCACCAGCAGCCAGGCGCCCACCTCTCTCGAGAGCTCGCGAATCAGCGGCACGTCGTTGACGGTCCCCAGCGCGTTCGATGCGTACCCGACCGCCACCAGCCTCGTGCGGTCCGTGATCTTCCGCCGCATGTCCTCGTAGTCGAGTGTTCCGTCTCGCCGCAGCGCAACCTCGCGCACCGTAATCCCTCGCTCGCACAGGGCGAGCCAGGGGCCGCGGTTCGCCTCGTGGTCCAGCTCGGTGGTCACGATCTCGTCGCCTGGGTAGATCTCCCGTGCCAGTGCCTGGCTCAGCGAGAAGGTCAGCGTGGTCATGTTGGCCCCGAACGAGATCTCCCGCCAGGAAGGCGCACCGAGGAACGCTGCGACGGCCTCGCGCGCCGCGTGGACCGTCTGGTCCGATTCCCTGGAGGTGACGAACGCCCCATGCGAGTTGGCGTTGCAGGTGCGGTAGTAGCCGGCCACAGCGTCGATTACGGACTGTGGCACCTGCGTCCCGGCCGGCCCATCCAGGAAGGCCAGCCGCCGCCCGTTGACCTCCCGCCCGAGCGCCGGGAAGTCCCGGCGGCACCTCTCACACTCGTCCTTACCGAACGCCATCGCCGCCCCTCCGTTCCCGAGGCGCAAGCATAGCGCCACACGGCCGTCCGTGACGCGGGACCGTTCGATGCCTCACGGGGGTAGATCTCCGCGCCGCCTGCCCGGTCCCCTAAACCACCGGGGAGAGCTAGAATGGCGACGCGCACGCCACACACGGCACCGCTGGAACACGGAGGGAAAAGCATGTCGAAGAAGACGGTTGCAGTGGTTCTGCTGGTCGTGGGGGTTCTGCTCTTCCTGATCTCGGCCGCGGCCGACCCGCTGGGGATCGGGGGATATCCCGGAATCGGAATGAAACAGCTGGCGGGGATCGTGGTTGGGGTGGTGCTCGCCGCCATCGGAATCCTGAGGCTTCGCGCCAAGCAGACCTGACCACAACGGCAGGCAAGGGCGCGCTTCCAGGACCACCCGCGCGTAGGTGTCTTCCCGCGGCTCCTGGGGTCGTCGCGCTAGGTTCGCCCACTCCCTTCATTCGGACGGCAGAAAGGATGGCTCGCCAATGGCTCCCCGAACCGACGTTGCCCGCTTCCGGGCCAACTGGCAGGAGGAGGTCGATGCCGCAGCGGCCTACGCCGCGCTGGCGAAGATCGAGCCGATCGACACGCTCGCCGAGGTCTACCGCCGCCTCGCCGCCACCGAGGAGGCGCACATCGGCTTTTGGGAGAGGAAGCTCAGCGATGCGGGCGTCAGGGTGCCCGCCCGCCGGCCGAGCGTGCGCTCACGGGTGACCGTTTGGCTGGCCGGGCGCTTGGGCACTCAGTCGGTGATCCCGGCGCTCACGATGAAGGAGCAGGCGGGCCGCCACGACTACGACGACCAGCCCGATGCGCTCGCCGCAAACCTGCCGGTCGTCGAGCACTCCCACGCCCGCCTGCTCTCCACGATCTCCCGCGGACCGTCCCGCGGCATGGAGGGGGGCCTGCTCGCACGCCTGGAGGGCCGCCACCGCGCCGTGGGCGGCAACGCGCTGCGCGCGGCGGTGCTGGGGGCCAACGACGGCCTGGTCTCCGTCCTCAGCCTGGTGATGGGTGTGGCAGGGGCCCACTCCTCCAACACGGCGATCCTGGTCGCCGGGGTGGCCGGCACGCTCGCGGGCGCCTGTGCGATGGCGATGGGTGAGTGGCTCTCGGTGCAGAGTGCCCGCGAGCTTGCACAACGCCAGATCGCCATCGAGCGTGACGAGCTGCGGGAGGCCCCCGAGGAGGAGCAGGAGGAACTCTCCCTCATATACCAGGCCAAGGGTCTGCGGAAGGAAGAGGCGGAAACGCTCGCCGCCAAGCTGATGGCCGACAAGGAAAACGTCCTCGATACCCTGGTGCGCGAGGAGCTGGGGCTCGATCCCGCGGAGCTCGGCGGCTCCGCATGGGAGGCTGCCATCACGTCGTTCGTCCTCTTCTTTGCCGGGGCGATCGCACCGGTGGCTCCGTTCCTCTTCCTTTCGGGGGCGGCCGCGATCGCGACCAGCCTGGCCGCGAGCGGCGTGGCCCTGTTTGTCATTGGGGCCGCGATCACGCTGCTCACCGGTCGCGGCGTTCTCTACTCGGGGCTGCGGCAGCTGCTCATCGGCATGGCCGCGGCGGCGGTGACCTTCGGCATCGGCCGCCTGATCGGCGTCTCAGTAGGCTGACGCCGAAGACGTCATCCTGCGTCCCGTCCGGCACGCAGGGACGGGGCGAATGGTCTCGTCGCGCTTGTGGGTCGACCTCAGCCGCCGATGAGCCGTTCGAGCGATCCCTTCTCGGGGATCGCGATCCAGCCTTCGCGAACCGCGTCACGATGCTCGTTTGGCTCAGGGTTGAGGGTCAGACCGAGCTTGGCGGCCCGCGCATTGAGCGACGCGATCATGGCATCCAGCGCGTGATCGGAGGTCACCAGCGTTCGGTGGTGCTCCTCCCCGACGCGCAGCCACCTCGCCTTCTCCTGCAGCTCCCTCACGAGCTCCTGCCGCCGGGGCATCCCCTTGCCCGTCTTGTATCCGCGGCTCGGAAGCCCCCATTGCGTGAGTGCCGCCGCCGGGTACACCTCGTACACGCGCCCGTCGCCCGAGCGGTCCGTGACCCCCATGCGCGTCAGGAGACCCTGGCAGCGCAGCGCGGCCACGGCGATCAGGTCGGAGGAAACCGAGAGCGGCCAGCGCCCAGTCACCCTATGGGCCCGAAGGTCGGTCGAACGGAAACGGAGGTCATCGCGCTGCCGTTCCGACCAAACCGGCAAGGGCTCACCCGTCGGCCTCGAGACCGCGCACAGGAACGCCAGGAACGCGGTCGGCCACCCGAACGGGCAGTCGATGCCGGTCACGTCGGCCTGCCCATGCAACTCGAGAAGGTGGTCGTCGTCGGTGCCGACCCCGAGTGCGCGCAGCTCTACCGAGCCAACTCCCCACTGCACGACGCAGTAGGCCGTGTTGGCCGCATCGGAGGCGAGGTCAATGCCGAGCGTGTGCATACCGTGCCGACATTCTCAACCGCGCCGGTGTGAAAGGCAAGCCGTTCTTAGGCAACATCTCAAGAGGCGAGTTGCACTTGTGCCTTCAGAATCGCACCGAGAGGGCCGGCTTGACGCACCGCCGTGATCGAGAATAGGCTCAGACGAGATCATCCTGGGGAGGGAGCCATGAAGGGCCTGATCCTCGTCGTGTTGCTGGTGGCGGCGGCGCTGCTGGCATACAACTACGTTCACACCGGGAAGGTCACGCTCGTCCCCTCCTCGCTCTCGAAAGCGGAGCAGGAGCTGCAGCGCCTGGAGGAACGCCTGGACGGCGCGCGCAGGCAGTTCGACGCGGCGGGCCGCGCCGCCGGCGTTGCCGGCGTGGACACCACAGCGGATGCGGAGGCCGCGCGCCGGGAGGTGGAGCGCGTCGAGGCGGATCTCAAGGATCTGCAGAAGCGGCTCGAGGCCGCCGACAAGCTGAGGGCCGATCAGCTGATGGACAAGATTCAGGAGTTCAAGAAGGAATTGCGCTAGGGAAACGGTGGCGGTCGCCCGCCGGGCGACCGGCTTCCGCACCTTGCGCCGCAGCGGCGCTCCGCGTTGGCACGCTAGACTTCGTTCATGGCCTCAGTCGCCTTGATCGTGCTGGCAGTGATCCTGGGGCGGGCGCTGCTGCGACGGCGCGCAGTTCTGGCACGGTGGCAGGTGGTTCCGGGGTGGATCGCGGTGGCCGTAACGCTCGTGCTGGCCGTGGCGCTATCCCCCGGCGAGTTCGAGCTGCGCAAGTTCGTCGGCGCCTGCTTGATGCCGGCGGGGCTGGTCTGGCTCGGCCTGCTCGCTTTCGCCCGCGTCCTCGCCCGGCGGGCCGGTCGCCCGCTCGCGGGCGCGGCCTTGGCCCTCTGGCTCCTCTACACGCTTGCGGGCAACGCCTGGCTGGGCAGCTTCGCGCTCGAGCGGCTGGAGCGGCGGTACGCCACCGTTGATCCGCTCGGCCAGGGACGGTTCGATGCGGTACTGGTCCTGGGTGGCGGAGTGGAGGTGGGCGACGACGGCTCGCCGACGCTCACCGCCGCCGGCGACAGGGTGGTGCTGGCCGTGCGCCTCTTTCGGGCCGGGAAGACACCGCTGCTGCTGGCGACCGGCCCCTACATCCTCCTGCCGGGTGGTGCGGCCGCCAGCAACGCGGCCGCCACCGCAGTCATCTGGGGGCAACTGGGCGTCCCGGAGACGAGCATCGTGCTGCTGGAAGGGCCCCGCACGACGACCGACGAGGTCCTGGCCCTGAAGACGGCGGTGGCCGAGCGGGGTTGGCGGCGAGTCGGGCTGCTTACGTCCGCGTGGCACCTGCCGCGGGCGATGAGGCTGTGCCGGCGGTACGGCGTCGACGCCGTGCCACTCCCGGCCGATGCCGTCGGGACGCCGCCTCCGCGTCTCCGCTTTTTGGTGCCCCAGCAGGACGGGTTTCAAAGCGTGCAGACCGCGTGCTGGGAGGCGCTCGGGATGCTAGCCGGGCGGTAGCGAGACCGCGAAGAGGCCACTCTTGGCGACTAGAATCGCAGCGTGGAAGCAAGCAGCCGCGTGCGGCGCATCCTGCATTGCGACATGGACTGTCTCTTCCCCCCAGTTCGTCAGCATGGGGTGATGGTAGCCGACGGAGTGGCTTCATGGTTTGCCCTCGCCACGATAAGGCACGGCTGCGCTGCTCTTTGGCGTCGGCTGGAGCGCCTGGTTAGGCAGGTTTGGGCAGCACAACTGTTGCGTGCACTCAGTATCACGGGACACGAAGATCACCACGTCTGATCGCAGCTGTTGCGGCCGCGACTGCCTTCGGTTCACTCCCTATGCGGACATTATCCGGTGAACCGTAGAATTCGTTAACCTGCCAAAGGAAGAGCGCCAATTCATAACGGCCCTCTCGGTCCGTTGATGCCGCGTACGACGTAATGGCTATGAGCGCAGAGGCAGGAGCCAGAATCCTTTCTAGACCCAATGCCATCTTCAGATGGATTCCGAAGTGCCCTGAGGTCGCTTGCCCCAGAGTTGCTGGCCCGGGAAGGGCTTGAAGTGTAGCTTGGTACTTCTTTGGATTGGTCAGGGTACTTGGGTCGTCGCAAAGCTCCCACGGCCAAATTCTTTGCGATTGCAGACCGAGACCAGCGGGAAGCGGCCACTCAGGGAATACGAACCCGGTTTGACCCTCGTCGCGAACGTTTTGCTTACTGAGCACATCAACTACCTCGAACAGCTGTGTTCGCGTCTCGGTGTGAGCGTAGAGAATACGGGCGTAAAGGAGCGCAACCAACAAGGGCCGAAGATTCGCATCGCTGGATGCAAGGGATTTCCACTCCACTGCCGCCCTGCCGCACCCCGGAAGAAGGTGGTACTCCATGAATATGTCAGCACGCATTACATCAATCGGCGCTGGACCAGGGAGCAACTTGCTCAGGAAGCCCACTATCTCCTCCGTAGTGCTTCAGCATGCTACTCGCAGTCGTGCATCACCACGAGCGCGTGAACTGTTTCTTCCCACCATTGCATGGGGCGATGCTAGCCCAGGTCAATGAGGCTGGACAGGTGTTGGGGTACGTGCCTTGTCAAGGATTTCGGTAGCGTACTGAATTAGGCTCCGATGCCCCTCAAGTTCTGAACCGTCAAATTCTGCGATGACTTCGCGGCACTGGGCCTCCAGAGCCTCCGCCGGGAAGACGCGGAGCCGGAGGTTTCCCACAGCCATGAGGTTCTTCTGAATGTTGCTGGCCTGCATCGCAAGGGCCTTCCCGCCTGCGCCTGCACATTGTGGCATTGCAAGCTCGATGATGCTAACGATCATATCTCTCATGGCTTTATCGACAAAAAGATACGCCATCGCGTAGGCGATCGGCTGACTGCCTTGGCTGTGTGTGCGCGTCTCTGTGACGACAACCCAGAGCTCGTACTGTGGGCTGTCGTCGGTGATCGCCACGTCAGCGAACTTGCGCAGTTCACGGCTAAGGTAGCTTCGAACAGTGTCCGCACACTGGGCGCAGCTGATGTCTAGCCTTACCCGTATTTGTACGTTGGGCGCCTGGGCAAAGCCGAGCGATGAACAAAGGGTCACAATGGTGGTAGCAACGGCAGGCAGAAGGCGAGCCATGTGGGCCTCCATTTGTCCTGATAGGTCCGAGCAGTTCCTCGGCAATCATGAGCACGCCGACGTGCAACCACCGCTCCTCCTGTTGTCCTAACCATGCAAGAGAATCAGATTCTCTTGATGTACGTGAGACCAGCACAGGATGAGCATGCGCAGGAGGGAGTGTTGGCGAGCGGTGGCAAGGATGGGCCAATAGCGTGAGTCTCGTATTCTTGCTAGGAAGTCGGGTTTGTATCGGACGACGGATGACATATAGAAGAAGAGGAGCGCTATCGCCAGCTCCTCCGGCCAAAGGGTGTGTTTGGAGGAGAGGGGCGTAGCGAGTTCACCATCGACGTACGGGTAGAAGTAGATTAATTCTGACCGAAACTGTTTGCGAAACAAGGAATCATCTTCTTTGAGTTTTCTTGAAAACGTTTTGCCGACGAAGACGTTTGGTGCCTCGGGATGCTGACTGAAGTGACGCAAAACTTTGAAATCCTTCGGCGAGTAAACAGCCTGTTCCCCTTGGAGGGGGCGTAGGTGCACCTGTGTCTGATACTCGCCGCTTCCCAACTTTTCCTGGGCAATCTGGAGGATTCGCACGCCACTTTCTTTGCCGGTGGCAAGGTGGTACTCTGCACCGATACCGCTGACGAAGGGAAGTATGTCGGATAAGGCCAGCTTTGGCGGCCGCATTTGGGTGCCGGTCACGGTGCGATAGAAAAGGGGGATCGCCCCGTAGCGCCTCAAGACTATTTGCTCCGTGAGCAAGTTGCGACTGTCCTTTGCGCCAACTGGATAGGTTGCGCCATGCCAGCGATTAGTTGGGAGCTGATCGTGGAAGGTCCCCACAAGGATGTAGACCTTAAGGAGGTTGAGAATTCCGTAGTATGCAGGCAGGAAGGACAGTTCAGGAGCGCTGCTGAGTGTTTGGCAAATCAAGCCAGTGGCAGCACGAACATGTGGCCGAATCTGCTGAGCTCGTGATGGTGCTTCCTTTTTGGTGAGTCCATGCTTCGAGATGAGAAGGTCGGTTAGGTAGTCTTGAACCGTGAGGTACTCCATGAGAACAAGGACGTCAGAGAAGGGATCGAGGGGCGAGGCGATTGCGTGGATCTGCCGATAGCGGCGCATCAAACACCCCGTTGTTATTGTAGCGCCGACACCTGGCAGCATGCTGATTGGCAGATGAAGGTCCGGCCACCCGCCCTGAAGCGCATCTGCGCAGGGTGCCACGCCGCCTGATGTACCTGCGGCTGCGACGTGATGCAGGGACTGGCATCAGGGCCATGCGCCTGCGAGCCAGGACAGCCCAGGAGCCGCGTTCTTGGCAGGGGTATGCTCGTATTTTTGGCGCTCCTGGCAGGCTCCTGCCGCCAGGGAGCACAGTGGTAGCACCTGGAAGGGTGGCTCCGGGAAGACAGTGGCTAGCGCATGAACCCGAGCGCACCGACCAGGTGCGCCAGCAGCAGGAGGCCGACCGCCACAGCGATCAGGAGAACCGCGTAGCGGCGCCAGTCGATCATCGTGGCCTGCTTGCCCTCGGCGTCCTTCCCCTCGAAAAGGCGAATGTCCACGTAGCGAACCGCAATGAGGGCGAG
>Ga0256868_10001783_pt1 | contig 11469 bp, 9 predicted proteins | sample RVTome_13_FD_187341 | JGI IMG/M metagenome (GOLD analysis project Ga0256868, IMG submission 187341) | Soil microbial communities from uranium-contaminated site in the Upper Colorado River Basin, Wyoming, United States - RVT92D227 HiSeq ... | reverse complement strand
GCGATGCGGCTCCTGTGCCGCCGGAAGGGGTTGTACGGGCTGAGGTTCACGGGGCGCAGGTACGACATCGGCAGCAAGGCAGACTGGATAAGGGCGACGATCGAACTGAGCATGGGCCGCAGGGATTTGGCCCGCGATCTGAAGAGGTATGTCGATAAGGCCAGGAAGTAGACTCTGGACGCCGTCCTCTCTAAGGCCATAATCTATTATAGCTACCTCATGATTCCGCAGACTAAGGTGGTCGGGATGAAGCTTCTCGCCCAGTACTATAAGATCGACGACGCCGAGGTCGGTGAGGACACCATCGTAAGGGACTTCGTGAACCTCTACGGCTGCAAGATCGGCAAGGGCTGCAGAATTGCAGCATACGCCGAGATTCAGAGAGGCGTCACGATCGGTGACAGGTGCAAGGTCGAGGCTTTCGCATTCATCCCGTCCGGCGTCAAGATTCAGGACGAGGTGTTCATCGGCCCGCATGTCGTGTTCACGAACGACCGGGTGCCTAAAGCCGTGGGCGACTGGGAGGCCACGCCGACGCTGGTCAAGAAGGGAGCATCAATAGGGGCAAACGCTACGATCATCTGCGGCGTGACAATAGGCGAGAACGCGCTGGTTGGCGCGGGCTCGGTCGTCACGAAGGACGTGCCTGCGAACACCGTGGTCGCGGGCAACCCTGCAAAGCCGATTAGAAAGACGAAATCACCGAAATCCAAGTCAAAGAGGGGAAGGAAATGAAGGTTCCGATCGCACAGCCAGTCATGACCGACAAGATGATTGAGGCGGCGGCGACTGCTCTCAGGAGCGAGAGGCTCACGCTCGGCGAGAGCGTCTCCAAGTTCGAAGAAGCCTTTGCGAGGATGTGCGGGACCAAGCACGCAATCGCGGTCAGCTCCGGCACGGCTGCGCTTCAGCTAGCGCTTCAAGCTCACGGCGTGAAGACAGGAGACAGGGTCGTGACCTCGGCGATGTCATTTGTGGCGTCGGCCAATGCCTTCGTGTGCTACGGGGGCGTGCCAGGGTTCGCGGATGTCTCCGAGAGGGACTTCACAATCGACCCTGTGAAGCTCAGAGCCGCGGTAGACAAGAGAACGAAGGCTGTGATGCCAGTCCATCTCTACGGTCAACCGTCGCAGATGGACGAGATCAACGAAATCGCGGCCAACAACAAACTCATCGTCATCGAGGACGCCTGCCAGGCACACGGTGCTGTCTACAAGGGCAGGAGAGCGGGCAACCTCGGCCATGCCGGGTGCTTCTCGTTCTACCCTACCAAGAACATGCACGTTGGAGGCGACGGCGGGATGATCACGACCAACGACGACAAGGTCTCCGACCTGTGCAAGAAGATGAGGCATTGCGGCCGAAAATCTCAGTACGAGCACGATGTAATAGGATACACATACAGGCTCAACACGGCCAACGCGGCTATTGGCATCGAGCAGCTCAAGATGCTCGAGGGCTGGAACGAGAAGAGACGAGCTGCGGCCAAGTACTATGACGGACAGCTCAAAGGGGTTGGGGACTTGGTGTTCCCGCCTCAGCCAACGAAAGATGTTGTCCCTGTCTTCCACCTCTACACGCTCAGGACAAAGAAGAGGTACGAGCTCAAGGCCTTCCTAGAAAAGAAAGAGGTCGGAGTCGGCTTGAACTACGAGTTGCCCATACATCTGCAGCCGATATACAAAGAGATGTACGGCTTCAAGGAAGGGCTCCTGCCGGTGACCGAGAGGATTTGCAAGGAGGTCATCGCGATACCGATGTTCGCTGACATAACGACCGACCAGCTGAAGTACGTGGTAGAGTGCGTCAAGGAGTTCTACAACAGGGCGGGTTGAAATGGCGAAGTTCAATGTCGGAGTGATCGGGGTCGGGTACTGGGGCAGGAAGATCGTCGACGAGTACTCGAAGATCGAGAACGTGTCGATCTACGGAGTCTCGGACCTGGACGACAAGAACCTGCAGTTCTGCGCGGAGAGGTACGGAGTAAAGAACGGGTTCAAGAGCTACAAGGACCTGCTGGCCCAGAAGAATCTCCATGCGGTGAACGTGTGCACGCCCAACTCGATGCACTACCAAGTATGCAAGGACGCGCTCGAGGCGGGAAAGCATGTCCTCGTGGAAAAGCCAATAACCATGACCTCGAGAGAAGGACAGGAGCTTGTCGAGCTTGCGCAGAAGAAGGGGCTGACTCTCTCCGTAGGCCACATATTCAGGTTCAACAACGCGCTAGCGGAGGTCAGGAGGCTCATCAAGGAGAAGTTCTTCGGCAAGGTGTTCCTGCTGGAGCTTACCTGGACCAACCTGGAGAAGGCGTTCGCCGACAGGGATGTACTCATGGACCTCGCGCCACACATGTTCGACATACAGAACTATCTCCTAGACGAGTGGCCTGAGGAGATCAGCTGCACAGGCGGACCCTTCAGGAGACGGGAGGGCGAGGAGACGGCGTACGTTGTGTGCAGATTCAAGGACGGGGTCATATCAGTCTGCAACGTGAGCTGGCTCGTGCCGAAGAAGACCAGGCAGATACTGCTGGTCGGCGAGACCAGGACCGCGCTCATTGATGCAGTCGGTCAGGAAGTGACCGTCTTCGAGAGCGGATACACGTACAAGCTTGGGATCGAGCGCAACAACACAATAAGAGACGAGCTGCTGCACTTCGTGAAGTCCATAGGCGACCCGATGACAGAAACGAGGAACAGCGGTGCGATAGGCGCGAGGACCATCACGCTCATTGAGGCGGCCAAGCGGTCGATGGCGGAGCGCAGAATGATTGCGCTCTGATACGGCGCTGGACGCCATTTTTATAGTCCCTGAGCGAATACAGTAGGCGATGCCATCGACGCTCATGCTTCTGTCCAACCCCTACCGGCCAGATCCCAGGGTCCTGAGGGAGTCGAGGGGATTGATGGAGGAGGGTATTAAGGTCAAGCTGATCGCGTGGGACAGAGACGGCGGGTTCATGCCCAAAGCGCATGAGGAGGGAGTCGAGGTGCACAGGGTAGGCCCTAGGTGCGCCTACAGATCCGCGGGTAAGGTCATTTCGAGGCTCCCGAGGTTCTGGTGGCGGGCTCTGAAGGAATCACAGAGGACGGATTTCGATATCGTTCACGCTCACGACCTCGATACCCTACCCCTCGGGCTGTTGATCTCGAGACTGAGAAACAAGCCGCTAGTATACGATGCTCACGAACTCTACTATGCAATGATTAGGAAGGACGTGGGCGCGATCTCGGACCTAGTCTGGGTCCTAGAAAGAGCGCTCTCCAGGAGGGCTGGCGAGATAATCACTGTGAACGAGAGGATGGCGGAGGTCCTCTCAAAGGGAAGGACCAAGAAGGCCAAGCTCGTGCGGAACAGTCCCGACACATCGCCGCTGACAGGGGCTGATGTGAAGAAGATAAGGGCCAAGTATGGCCTTAGCGGCTTCGTCATCTCCTATCTCGGTTCTCTCGAGCCTGGAAGGTTCATAGAAGATCTCTCGACCATCTTCGGACCCAAGGACGGAGTTTGTGTAGCTCTGGGCGGGAACGGCACGCTCCGGCCGATAGCCGAGAAAGCTGGCAGAGAGAACCCAGCCGTGAGATTCCTCGGAACCGTGAGCACGGACGAATCCCTGAGAATAACCTTTGCAAGCGATCTCGTGGCCGCGGTCCACAACCCGTCAAACCCCAACTACAAGGTGGGGACGCCCATCAAGGTCTTGGAAGCGATGGCCTGTGGGCGGCCAACAGTCACTTGTGAGGGGCTCGACATCAACGAACGTGTCAGAGAAGCGGGGTGCGGGTTCTTCATAGGATACAATCGGCAGGAATTCGTGGACGTGGTGCGGAAGGCGATGACATCTCCCGGACTGCTGGCGGAGATGGGAGCTAGGGGGAAGGAGTACTACGGCAGGGAGTTGTCCTGGAACAGACAGAAAGCGGAGCTATTAGGGGCATATAGGGCCCTTTTGGGCCCTAACTGACCTAATGCAGGGACGAAGTGTTATATACTCCGCAAGCCATTTTATTGTCCGTCCGACGCGTGTCGGACTTCACGGGATGGGATGCAGGAAACCTGTGGATAAAAGACTCCACGTCCAGCGCTAGTTTTCGCATCCCTCTGGGAGACGGTACGGATGTACCTAAAAGAGATAGAACTGGAGAACTTCAAGTCGTTCGCGCGGAGGACTAGAATCCCTCTATTGGAGGGCTACACCTGCGTCACGGGACCGAACGGTGCGGGCAAGTCTAACATAGCAGACGCGATCCTGTTCGTTCTCGGCCCCAAGAGCTCGAGGGTCATACGCGCGGGAAAGCTCACGGACCTCATATTCAACGGGGGAAAGGAGAGGAAGCCGGCGAGCGAGTGCAAGGTCAGCCTCGTGTTTGACAACTCCGACAGGCTGATACCTATCGACTCGGACACCGTGAGGCTCACAAGATTGGTGAGGGTATCCGACAACGTCGAGGGATACTATTCGTACTTCTATGTCAACGACAGGAGATCCTCCCTTGGGGAGTTTGATAACCTGCTGGCCAACGCCCGAATAAGCGCTGACGGATACAACTTCGTCCAGCAGGGAGACATCACGAGGATAGTCGAGATGAGCAACCTAGAGCGGAGGAGGATCCTGGACGATATCTCAGGCATCACCAGGTTCGACGAGGACATCCAGAGCGCGGAGAAGGAACGCGCTGCTGCGGATGAGAACATCCAGAGGCTCACCATAATCCTGGACGAGATCAAGAAACAGATGAGACAGCTCGAGAACGACCGAGAGGGCGCTCTCAAGTACAAAGACCTGCACGAGCGTGTGAGCTTCGCCAAGGCCGCCCTCGCCAGGAAGCAGAGGGACTCCGTCGACCGGGAAATCACATCCATCAATGAGCAGATAGTCAGCCAGACCGCTGAGAAAGAGAAGGCGGAGGCAAAAAAGCAGGAGTTGCTGGAGAGCCTTTCCAAGATCACCGAAGAACTAGCCGCAGTGGAGAGCGAGATCGCGGAGAGGGGAGGAGAGGAGGCCAAGCAGCTCAAAGAGAAGATCGACAACCTAAGGATAGAGATCGCCAGGGCGAAGGACGCCGCCACAAACGCTGACGAGATGATAGTGTCTCTCAAGGACGTCAAGAAGGCCCAGGGCGAGGACCTCAAAGCCGTCGAGAAGGATCTGAAAGCTCTCAAAGAGAAGCTGAGCCCGCTCAAGGAGCAGCACGAGGAGAAGTCTGCTTTGCTGGAAGAGAAGCGCGAGAAGCTAACGGGCCATCAGGATGCGGTTTCGAAATCGGATACTGAGCTCAGCGCGCTGCAGAAGGAGGTCATGGAACTCGCCGTCCAGGTGACTTCGAAGGACGAGAAGCTCCATGCCCTGAACCTCGAGCAGGACAGGCTCAACGAGAAGATTCAGAGGCTCAACATAGACATCGCGAACCTAGAGGAGACGAAGAAGACCTACGAGTTCGAGCTCAAGGACGCAGAATGGTCCATCAAGGAGGTCAGGAGCGAGAACAAGAGCTCCAGCCAGGGCCTGAAGAAGACCCAGGATGAGTACTACTCGCTCAGGAACAAGGAGAAGAAGCTCTTGGACCAGTTCCAAGACCTCGAGAACGCCGTCAAGACACTGACGCGCGAACACAGCCAGTTGAAGGCGGAGGCAGAAGCCGCAGACCTCGTCAAGAGAGGGTACAACAACGCCACTACCACGCTGCTCGAGATGAGGGACAAGGCCACAATCAAGGGCATACACGGGACGATAGCCGAGCTGGCAGACGTTCAGGACGAGTACGAGACCGCCCTGAACGTGGCGGCTGGTCCGAGGATGCAGTCGATCGTCGTAGACAACGACGCAGTCGCAGCTACCTGCATCGACTACCTCAAGAAGAACAAGCTTGGAAGGGCGACCTTCCTCCCCCTGAACAAGATGATAGACGGGAGGCCGAGGGGCAAGGCGATCCTCGCGGCCAACAGCAGCCTGGGACTCGCGATCGACCTCGTCAGGTTCGACGAGAAGTATCGGTCGGCCTTCTGGTTCGTGTTCGGAGACACTGTTGTCGTCAAGACCCTGGACGAAGCTAGGAAACTAATGGGAGGCGTTCGGCTAGTGACCCTTGAAGGTGAGCTGGCCGAGGCCAGCGGGGCGATGGTCGGAGGCACCCTAGACAAGAACCTCATGAAGTTCGGCGCTCCGTCGGAAAGCAAGATCGACAAGAAAGCGGCGGAGCTCAGGAAGGCGATTGAGGAGTCGGAGAAGATCCAGGCGGACCTGGCTCAGATCAAGGCGAGGCTGGCGGAACTCGAGGGACTCATCAGGGACTCGAGCACCAAGGACAGCGGGGAGAGCGTCAAGATAAGCACGCTCGAGGCCAAGAAGAAGGAGTTCGACACAAGGTTAGCCTCCATCGCAAGCGAGCTGGAGGCGAAGAACACGGGCATTTCAGAGAGCCTAGACCTTCTGGAGAAGGTGAAGGCGGACATCTCAAGGTTCACTGATGACATAGACAAGACCAAGAAGAAGAAGGAAGCCAAGGACAAGAAGCTCCTCGAGGCGACCCCACACGAGCTATCCCAGAAACTCAAGAAGCTGGAGTCCGAGATATTCGACCTGTCGAACGAGGTCTCAGGCCTAAGCTCAGAGGTCCAGACCATCACGAAGCAAATCGAGATCGTCGAGGCAAGGAGGAAGGAGCTGTCCGAGGGCCTCAAAACGACCGAGAACGCGATGGCGGAACAGAAGAGCAAGACCGTAGAGAGCCTCACCAACCAGGAGAAGTACGAGACCGAGCTGAAGGCGCTCATGAACATGGAGCGCTCGATGGGGGACAAGCTCAACAACCTCAGGAACAAGAGAGACTCACTCTACAAGAAGAAGACCGATACCGACGCGAACGCAGAGAAGTTCAACACGAAGGCCCAGACAAGCGCGGACTTCGTCCTGAGCCTGCAGACCAAGGTGGCAGACGCCGAGAGGAGGCTCAAGGAGGCTGATGTCGACCTCGCACAGTACACCAATGTGCAGCTGACCGATGAGCTGCCCCCGACGGAGGAGCTCAAGGCGACCGTCTCCGAGTGCGACAAGAAGATTTCCACACTCGGGCCCGTGAACCTGAGGGCGATAGAGGACTTCGAGGAGAGGAAGAAGCGCTACGACAATCTCAAGGGCGAGATAGGCCAGCTGGACAAGCAGAAGTCCAACCTGTTAAAGCTGGTTGCTGAGCTGAACGACAAGAAGAAGGTCGGGTTCCAGAGGATCTTCGTGGGCATCAATGACAACTTCAAGAGGACCTACTCCGAGCTCTCGGGAGGAGGAGAAGCTGAGCTTCTCCTGGAGAACGACGAGGACCCGCTGGCGGCCGGGCTGATAATCAAGGCGAGGCCACTGAACAAGAAGGCCGTGAGGATGGAAGCGCTCTCCGGCGGCGAGAAGAGCCTGACTGCGCTGTCGTTCATATTCGCCATCCAGGCGCACCAGCCGTCCCCGTTCTACCTCCTGGACGAGGTGGACATGTTCCTTGACGGCTTGAACGCCGAGAACGTCTCGGGCGCGGTTAAGAGGAACTCCAAGAACGCCCAGTTCATACAGATATCCCTAAGGAAGGTCACGCTGAAGGAAGCGGACCATATCATAGGCGTCACGATGCCCCGAGAGGCCGTCTCCGAGATCGTGATGAAGCCGAACATCGGGGAGATGGCGGACCTGGCCCCCGAGGCCGAGGACAGCAGCTCACCCGAAGAGGGGGCTACCTGATGGCGATGTCGGCCGAGAGCGAATGCGGACAGCTGCTGGACCACCTGATGTTCCAGAAATCGCTCATAGACGACGAGGATGTGACAAGGGATGACAGGCTAACGAACTACGTGAAGATGGTTGACGGCATCCAACACGGCACGCTAGTTCCCTCGGAGGACCCGTTCGAGAGGAGCGTCGCGCTCGTGTTCGAGCTCGTGGTCCAGCAGAGGTTCAACCCGTGGGACATCAACCTGATCGAGTTCTCCAAGATGTACCTGAGCAGGGTCAAGAAGGCCCACGAGATCAACCTGATAATCGCGGGGAAGCTCGTGTACATGGCATATGAGATCCTGAGGATGCAGACGGAACAGGCGCTTGCCCGCGCGGACAGGCCGGAGCACGTCGAGATGATGTTCGACGGCTGGGACCCCGAGGGGTTCGACCTGTTCGTCGACCCGTTCGAGCTTGGAGCGGGCGAGGTCATGCTCCACACGGACGACGCCCCCATCAACGAGAAGATACGGAGGAAGTCCGACAGGCCCGTCACGCTCATAGACTTGCTGGACGCGTTCGAAGAGGCGAAGAAGGAGAGCGACATACGGCAGGAGCTCTCGAAATTCCTGCAGAAGTACAAGAGGCCTGACTTCGACGACAAGGCGCACAAGGAAAGCCTCGAGGACGACATCGCGCAGGTCTGGGAGCGCATACTGAAGGTCGGCAGCGGGCCTATCGCCATGACGGACCTGTTCAATGGCACGAGAGAGGACAGGATAACGGTGTTCGTCGCCGCCCTGTTCCTCGCCCAGATGGGCAAGATATCCCTTTGGCAGAAGAAGATGCCGCACGGGGAGATATTCCTAGAGGTCAAGGTAGCATGGGACATAGGCCAGATTGTGGACGCTGGACCTGTCCCGAACGCACAGATCGAGGATGTATCGGTGGTCAAGTGAAGAGCGAGAGAGTGATCGAGGCGGAGCTGTTCTCCGCGGCGAAACCAGTGACTGTCACCGAGCTGACCTACACTTCCGGGCTGGATGCCAGGACCGTGAGGTCCGCTCTGAGCAAGCTCATGGAGGATTACAACGAGGGCGATGGCGCGATCGAGATCTCCAAGATGGGCCCCAGGTACGCGATGCAGGTCAAGAAGGAGTACACGGACTACGCTTCTAAGCTGGCGGACCTGAAGATACCGAAGGACCTCCTGAAGACTGCCTCGCTCATAGCGTATTACCAGCCCGTCCTGCAGAGCAAGCTCTTCGACCTCATCGGCAACAAGGTCTACGACCACGTGAAACAGCTAGACGACCTCGGGCTCGTCCGGACACGGCCCAAGAAGAAGAGCGTCGAGCTAACGACGACGAAGAAGTTCATCGAGACCTTCGGCATAGATGCGCGCTCCCGAGGCGAGGTCAAGAAATGGCTCGAGGAGGAACTCTCCCGCAAGTCCGGGAAGCCCACCCAGTGATGCGAGCCATGCAATTATGCGTGATGCTGACTACGCAAAGCTTTATCTGAGCAATGAGCATTGACGAGAATGTGGTTTAGATGGTGATGCCTCTCAGTTTGCTCGAGAAGTCGATGAACAAGAAAGTCTTCCTTCTTCTGAAGGACAGCAGGACTCTTGAGGGTACACTAGTCGGCTTCGACGACTACCTGAACATGGTCCTCGAGGACACAGAGGAGACGAACGGAGACCAGGTCAAGAGGCTCGGGGTCGTAATCCTCCGCGGTAACAACGTCGTGAGCATTGCGCCCCAGAGCTAGGCACAGGGGCGTTTGTTCTACGCATATCGTACTGTCGCCAGCGGTCGCGCTCAAGATGCTTTTATACACCGAACCCATTTATCGAACCGGATGAAAGCAGTACTCCTAGTGGGGGGCATGGGCACCCGGTTGAGACCTATCACCTACCGGATTCCAAAACCACTGGTCCCCGTCATGGGGAAACCGCTGATAATGCACGTGATCGACGCCTTGCCATCCGAGGTCGACGAGGTCATCCTGCCGCTCAGCTACAAGAAGGACAGGATGGAGGACTATCTCCGGAAGAATAAGCCGAGCCGGAAGATAACGCTCACTGACGAGCCCGTAGCGCTCGGAACGGGAGGAGCCGTCAAGAATGTCCAGGACCTCCTCGACGGCACATTCCTAGTGATAAACGGAGACACGATATCTTCTCTGAACCTGACGGAGTTCGTCGGGTTCCACAGGGCCAAGAAAGGCGTCGCGACCATATCGCTCTGGCCCGTTGATGACCCAACCCCTTATGGCATAGTCGACCTAGACGAGGACGGCAGAATCAGGAGGTTCCAGGAGAAGCCGAAGAAGGAGGAGGCGTTCTCCGACCTGATAAACGCCGGCACGTACGCTCTGGAACCCGAGGTTCTGGATTTCATCGGCGAAGGTTTTGTGTCAATGGAGCGTGAGGTTTTTCCCAAGATACTCGGGAGAGGAATGTACGGCATGCGCTTCGACGGATACTGGATCGACTGCGGAAGAAGGGAGGATCTGCTGAGGGCATATTGGGCCCTTATGCACAAGGACACAAAAGACTTGGGCAAGTCGTGTGTCCGCGAAGGAGCCGACCTGAGACCGCCCGTGGTAGTCAGGGACGAGGCGGTCGTGGCGGGAGCGGTAATCGGACCTTACGCGTACGTGTCCGAGCGCGCAGTCGTGGGCTTGAGGTCCAGGGTGGAGAAATCGGTGGTCCTCGAGGATGTGAGGATCGGCGCTCGGTGCGCCATCGTGGACTCGATTATCGATGCTGGTGTGACTGTGCCCGACGGGACAGAAGTGACTTCCAAGATAGTCAGCAACGGAAAACCAGAGTCCGAACCGACGAAAGGAAAGGCCTAGAATCCGAGCCCGAGCAGGGTCAGGAACAGTATACCCGAGATAGTCGCCGCGGCAGGTATGGTCAGTATCCAAGCTATGACGATCTTTCTTCCGACCCCCCATCGCACCGCAGAGAGGCTCTTGGTCGCACCGACTCCCATGATCGCACCAGATATCGTGTGGGTGGTGCTGACAGGGATTCCGAACCTCGCGGTCGTGAATAGCATCACTGCGGCGCCTGTCTCCGCGCAGAATCCCTGGTACGGGTCCAGCTTCGTTATGCGGGACGCCATCGTCTTGACGATCCTCCAGCCACCGAAGAATGTTCCCAGGGAGATCGCTGCCTGGCATGCCACCATGACCGCGAGCGGGACCACGAATGCGCTGGTAGGCTCCGCGTGGTTCTCAATCAGGAGTATTAGCGTGATGACCCCCATTCCCTTCTGGGCGTCGTTCGTCCCGTGTGTGAACGAGTAGAACGCGGAGGAACCGATCTGGAGCTTCCTGAACCACTTGTTGACGACCGTCCTGGAGACATTCCTCGCAATCCTCATCACGATGATCGTCAGCACGAAGGCAGCTGCCAGGCCTGCCACGGGGGACAGCACTATGAACGCGACCGTCTTCAGAGTGCCGGTCCACACAATGGCGTCGAGAAGCGCCACTGCGCCTCCCGCGCCGATCAGCCCGCCAATGAGCGCATGGCTGCTTGAGGTAGGTATGCCGAACCACCAGGTAATCAGGTCCCATATCAGCGCGCCCATAACGGCACAGAATATCAGAAGGATCCCGTAGTCCCACACAAGATTGGTGTCGATGATGCCCTTCCCAACGGTCTTGGCGACCTCCTGACCAACTATGATGCCAAGGAAGTTGAAGACCGCGGCCATGCTGACGGCCGCTACAGGAGAAAGGACCTTGGTCGC
>Ga0256868_10001782_pt1 | contig 11472 bp, 12 predicted proteins | sample RVTome_13_FD_187341 | JGI IMG/M metagenome (GOLD analysis project Ga0256868, IMG submission 187341) | Soil microbial communities from uranium-contaminated site in the Upper Colorado River Basin, Wyoming, United States - RVT92D227 HiSeq ... | reverse complement strand
ATCTTCTCCCGTACCGAAGGGGGTGGAAAAGGAGGGTTTAAAGTATGGCCTTTGGTGGGCTACGAGCGCAAGGAGAAGGATTATGAGAAGATGTTTTTCCTCTGGCCCATCTTTCATTTTGAGAAGCGTTACCTATACACGGACGACCCTACGGAAATGGCTATGTTCTTTCCTCTTTATGTATCCTCCGTATCCTCCAAACGGGTCTCCCGGTCCGTGATCTGGCCCTTTTTTAATTACACCTATGACGAAGAAGATCACTATACCCAGTGGGACTTTCCCTGGCCCTTTCTCCAATGGGCCAAAGGAGATGACAAGTCGATTTTCCGCATCTTCCCCTTCTACGGCCATAAAAATTGGGAGGGACAAGAGAACGGATACATTCTCTGGCCCTTCTACTGGTATGACCGCCAGGTAGAGGAGGGATACCGGAGAGTGCGCAACCGTTATCTTTTACTCTCCAAGGATCAAACCGAGGTCTGGGAAAACGAGGGGAAGCGTGCCCATATTTTGCGCATCTGGCCCCTCTTTTATTATGGCCTGCGCAAAGAAGGATCGGTGCATTTCTATTTTCCGGCATTGATCCCCATCGATGATGAAGGATTTGAACGGAACTGGGGGCCTCTCTTGCGCCTTTATGAGTACCACCATAACCCGGCAGGAGAAAGCGAATCCAAGTTGCTCTGGGGATTTTACGTACACCGGAAGAACGCCATGCGCGAACTTTACGAGCTGAGTTTTTTCCTCACTTATTATACCGCCGAAGATCTTTTTTATTTCTCTCTGCTCAAGGGCTTTTTAGAATACCGGGCCGAAGGGGACAAGTGCGCCCTGCGGCTGCTCTATTCACCCTGGCCGATTGAGTGGGAGTGTTCCCCAGCTTCTCAAGAAGCCATTTCTGAACCGTATGATAGAATGTCCGATAGCACGAAAGAAACCGGAGGCTGAAAGGGGTTTATCGTGGATGAGAAAATCCGCTTGACTGCCATGGTCCGCGCTGCCGGGTGAGCGGGAAAACTAAGTCCGGAGGACTTGGAGAAAGCCTTGCGTCCCCTGCCCCTGGAAAAGCACCGCAACCTTCTGGTGGGCACCGAAACCGCCGATGATGCCGGAGTCTACCAAATCTCCGAGCAGATGGCCTTGGTGCAAACGGTGGACTTCATCACCCCCATTGTGGATGATCCTTATCTCTTCGGGCAGATTGCCGCGGCCAATTCCCTGAGCGATGTTTATGCCATGGGAGGGAAACCCTTAACCGCTTTGAACGTGGTTGGTTTTCCCCGCCTCTCCCTTAACCTTTCTGTACTCACCGAGATCCTTCGGGGCGGGCTGGACAAAATCCACGAGGCGGGGGCTGTGGTCTTGGGCGGGCATACCGTTGACGACGCCGAGTTGAAATACGGGCTGGCAGTGACCGGTACGGTTCATCCCAAGAAAATTGTGACGAACAAGGGGGCGGAGAAAGGGGATGTTCTCATCTTGACCAAATCCCTGGGGACGGGAATTATTTCTACCGCCAACAAAGCAGGAATGGCCGATGCCGGATTTTTGCAGCGGGCGATCGACTCCATGGTCCGCCTGAACGATATCGCCTCGGAAGCCATGAACGAATGGGGGCCCCACGCCTGCACGGATATTACGGGTTTCGGATTATTGGGGCACGCTGCGGAGATGGCCAAAGGATGTGGCCTCTCCTTCAGGTTTTTTTACTCGGACCTACCCATTCTGGCGGGGACCAAGGAGTACGCTGCCCAGGGAATGGTTCCGGGAGGGGCCTATTGCAACCAGGATCACTTTGGGCCGGAGATCTTCATCTCGGCCAAAGTTCCCGAGGCGGAGAGAATCATCCTTTTTGACCCGCAGACCTCGGGTGGTTTATTGATTGCTTTGCCCCGATCCAATGGAGAAAAACTTTTGGGGAATTTACAAGCCAAAGGAATTCAGGAGGCCTCCATCATCGGAGAAGTAATCCAGCGGGAGAAGAACCTTATTTCCGTAGAATAAGGATTCAAAAAATCAAAGATTCAATGGGCCACGAGAACCGGCAAAACAAAATACAAAAAACACTGGAACCCTTGGCCCCTTGATCACGCCTAAGGCGTGACTGGAACCCTATGAAAGGAGTTTTTATGCCCAAAATTCAGCGAGCCATTATCAGTCTTTCGGATAAATCCGGAATTCAGGAATTCGCCAAAGAACTGCAAGCCTTCAACGTAGAAATTCTGTCCACCGGAGGGACAGCCAAAGTTTTGCGGGAGAGTGGATTAAAAATTACGGATATTTCCGAATACACTGGTTTCCCCGAGATGCTGGACGGGCGAGTCAAAACGCTTCATCCCAAAGTCCACGGAGGGCTCTTAGGAATCCGCGGGAATCCCGAGCACGTTAAAAAAATGAATGAGCATGGCATCCAACCCATCGATATGGTTGTAATCAACCTGTATCCCTTCGAAGCTACGGTGGCCAAGCCGAATTGTACGCTGGAGGAAGCCATCGAGAATATCGACATCGGCGGGCCGTCCATGCTGCGGGCCGGGGCGAAAAATTATCCCTATGTGACCGTGATCGTGGACCCGGCGGATTACAGGCCCATTTTGGCCGAGATGAAGCAAAGCGGCGGGGTGGTGAGTAAAGAGACGAATTTCCGCCTGGCCAAGAAAGTGTACCAACTCACGGCCCGTTACGATAAAGCCATATCCGAGTATCTGGAGAAAAAAGACATTCCTCACAGAGCGCGCTGAGAACGCAGAGCCATTAAAATTATCCAACGAATAGCAAAAAATCGAATTGGCTTTTTGCTTTTTTATTTTCGTAATGATTTTTGAATTTATTCCCTCTGCGTTCTCTGTGCTCTCGGTGGTAAGTTTGGGAGAAAACAATGAAGGTTTTGATCATCGGCAGTGGAGGCCGGGAACATGCCCTGGTCTGGAAAATCGCTCAGAGCCCGGCAGTGAAAAAGATTTATTGCGCACCGGGAAATGCCGGCATTGCCCAGCAAGCGGAATGTCTCCCGTTTGCGGCAGAAAATGGGCCATCGATCATCGCCTGGGCTGAAAAAGAGAAAATTGACCTCACGGTCGTCGGCCCAGAAGCCCCCCTCACCATGGGCATTGTGGATGCCTTCGAAGCACGTGGGTTGCGCATATTCGGCGCCAACCAGCAGGCGGCGGAAATCGAAGGAAGCAAGGCTTTTGCCAAGTATTTAATGAAAAAATACGGCGTTCCTTCGGGTGATTTTCAGGTCCTTAATGATTATGGGGCAGCGGTCAGATACGTTAAAAAGACAGGGGTGCCCTTGGTGGTCAAAGCCGATGGCCTGGCCGCGGGGAAAGGGGTAATTTTGTGCCCAACCGTGGAAGAGGCCATCGCAGCCCTTGACCTCATCATGGTCCAAAAAGCCTTCGGAGCCGCAGGAAGACAGGTGGTGGTGGAAGAGTTCCTCCAGGGAGAGGAGGCCTCTTTTCTGGCTTTCACCGATGGAGAAACGGTCCTGCCCCTCCCTACTTCTCAGGATCACAAGCCCATCTTTGATCACGACCAGGGACCCAACACAGGAGGTATGGGGGCCTACTCGCCCGCACCGGTGGTGAGCGAAAAAGTGCACCGCCAAGTCATGAAGGAGATAATGATCCCTACCATACATGGAATGGCGGAAGAAGGAAGGAAATATCGGGGGGTCCTCTACGCCGGCCTGATGATCCACAATGAAAAGGCCAAGGTCTTGGAATTTAATGCCCGGTTCGGGGACCCGGAAACCCAGCCCCTGCTCATGCGCATGAAAAGTGATCTGGTTTCCGTTTTGGAAGCAACGATTGAAGGAAGTTTGTCCAACCTGAAAGTTGCATGGGATGACCGGCCAACGGTTTGCGTGGTCATGGCTGCGCAAGGTTACCCGGGGCCTTATGAAAAAGGGAAAGTAATTTCTGGTTTAGGGGAGGCCGCAAAAATTCCCGGCACTTTTGTCTTTCACGCCGGGACAGCTTTAAAAGAAGGAAAGATCGTAACGAACGGCGGAAGGGTTTTGGGAGTTACGGCCGTAGGAAGCGCAATTGGAGAAGCCATCGGGTTGGCTTATGAGGCGGCGGAAATAATTTCCTGGGAAGGCGCATATTATCGGAAAGACATAGGGCAAAAAGCCTTAAAAAAAAGGTGAAAAAGTGAAGACCCAAAAACCACTCGTGGCTATTGTCATGGGAAGCGATTCCGACCTCCCGGTCATGGAAGAGGCGGCCAGAGTTCTTACCGAATTTCAGGTGCCCTGTGAGGTGACAGTGGCTTCGGCCCACCGTTCCCCAGAAGTTACCGCAGAGTATGCCCGTAAAGCAGCAGGGCGGGGGGTAGAGGTCATCATTGCTGGTGCCGGCGGGGCGGCTCACTTGGCGGGGGTAATGGCAGCCCACACCATTCTTCCGGTCATCGGGGTCCCTTTGGAATCAGCCTTGTTGGGGATGGATTCCCTGTTTTCCACAGCCCAAATGCCTTCCGGTGTGCCCGTGGCTACCATGGCCATCGGCAAGGCCGGTGCCCGCAACGCCGGTATTTTGGCTGTCCAGATTCTATCCGGGAAGCATGCAGCGTTAAAAAAACTTTTACTACGCCATAAAGTTTCGCTGGCCGCCCAGGTGGATGAACAGGCCGAAAAAATCAAAACAAAAAAAAATCTTTCACCACAGAGAAAAAACAACAAGTAAATATCAAAATAAAATTTGTACTTTCGTCTTTCAGGTTTAATCTCACCGCGGCATGCTCGGCGAGCTCTGGGGTGAGTGTAGGCGAGGAGTAAAAGGCAGTGGAAACTCCCTGGTTAAAAAATTATGAAGATGGAGTTCCTTTTTCCTTGGTCTATCCTCGTGTTCCCCTTACGCATTTCTTGAAGCAGGCTGCTGAATCCTTCCCCCAAAACCTGTCCATGGTTTTTGCCCAAAAAAAATTTTCTTACCGGGGGCTGCAGGAAAAGGTCAACGCCCTGGCCAATGCTTTGGTCGCTTTAGGGGTGAAGAAAGGAGATCGGGTGGCCTTACTCCTGCCCAACAGCCCTCCGTACGTCATCGGTTATTATGCGATCCTGCAGGTGGGGGCCATAGTGGTAAACCTCAACCCTCTGGCCGTGGAAAGAGAACTTCTCTACTTCTTGAATCACGCCGAAGCCCGAACCGTCGTTGTTGCCGAGCCGCTCTTTTCCCGCATTGCCGGCATTGCCCCGCAAAGCTCGCTCGAGAACATCCTCGTCAGCTGTCTACGGGATTGGGGGGCCAGCCCCAAACTTTCCCGGGAGAAAAAGATTTCGATTCCTTTTGATCCCGCGCAAGGAATTTATTCTTTAGAGTTTTTGATAAGCGAGAATGCCGGAAGGGAAGCTCCCCGAGTAAATCTGCATCCAGAAGACGAGGCACTCTTGCAATACACCGGGGCCATCACGGAGGGGATCAAAGGAGTGGTCCTCACGCACGGTAACTTAGTGGCCAACACCTTACAAATTTCCAGCTGGGTGGTTAGGGCGCGGAAAGGGAAAGAGGTTTTTCTCTCCGTCCTTCCCTTCTTTCATGTCTACGGGATGGCCGTAGCTATGAACATGCCCATCTACTTAGGCTCGGCCATGATTATCTTGCCGCGGTTCGAGGTCAGGGGGGCCCTAAAGGCCATTAAACGTTTCCGCCCGACTTTCTTCCCAGGGGTTCCCCCGATGTTCGCGGCCCTTTCCCAGGAGAAAGATGCGGAGCAATACAATCTATCCTGCCTGCGGGTTTGTTACAGCGGCGGCGCCCCGTTGTCTATGGAGATTTTAGAAGATTTTGAAAAACTGACCGGGGCACGGATCACGGAGGGGTACGGATTGGCCGAAGCCTCCCCAGCTACCCACTGCAACCCCATTTTCGGCAAGCGAAAACTGGGAAGCGTGGGCCTTCCTTATCCGGACACTTTGGGGAAGATTGTAGATCTCGAGAAAGGAGAGCAGGTTCTCGGCCCAGGGGAAGTCGGGGAATTATGTATTAAAGGGCCCCAGGTAATGAAAGGGTATTGGAAGATGCCGGAGGAAACAGCCAGGACTGTGCGCGATGGCTGGCTGTACACGGGGGACATTGCCCGCATGGATGAGGAAGGCTATTGCAATATTTTGGACATCAAAAAGGATATGATTATCGCCGGCGGATTCAATATTTATCCCAAGGACATCGACCAAATTTTGACCGAACATCCCCAAGTAGCTGAAGCCGTTGCGGTGGGCTTTCCGGATCGGTACCGGGGTGAGACGGTGAAAGCTTTTGTCGTCCTCAAGCCCGGCCAATCGGCCACGGAAGAGGAAATCCTCGAATTCTGCAGAAAAAACCTGGCCAAATATAAAGTCCCTACCCGTGTGGAATTTCGCCAAGTATTACCCAAATCTCCTTCCGGAAAAATTCTGAGAAGAATGCTCCGCCAAGAAGCCATGGAGAAAGAAAAGCAAAAGAAAGGAGGATTCGAGGGGCCGAGGGACCAAGGGTGCGAGTGAAAAACGAGATCCAATGGGTATTTCACCTGACCCCTTGAATCCTGGAATCCTTGGATCCACTTGGGTTCGTAAAGATGACAGGCCATATCTTAAAAGCGGACTCTCAGGGGATTAAGCAAGCGAGCCAGTTGATTCTCCAGGGCGGCGTAGTGGCTTTTCCCACGGAGACGTTCTACGGTTTAGGAGCGGATGCTGGGGATGTCGTGGCCTTGCAAAAAGTTTTTCAGATCAAAGGAAGGGAAGAAAATAAACCCCTGCTCCTTCTGGTGGCGGGGCGAACCTGGGTTCAGGATTTGGTGAAAAAAATATCACCCGCGGCGGAAGCCTTAATCGAAAGATTTTGGCCCGGGCCCCTCACCTTGGTTTTTGAAGCTTCAGCGCATCTTCCTCCCATCCTTACTGCCAACACCGGAAAAGTGGGCCTGAGGGTGTCCAGCCACCCCGTGACCCAGGCTTTGGTCCAGGCCGTAGGACGGGCGATTACCGGGACCAGTGCCAATCTTTCGGGTCAAGCCAGTCCTTCTTTGGCTGCGCAGGTTTCCCAGGCGCTGGGGAGAAAGGTTGACGCGATCTTAGATGGAGGGAAGACCGCCGGAGGGCTGGGCAGCACAGTGCTGGATGTCTCCGCGGTCTTGCCGAAAATCATTCGCCAGGGGGCCATTTCCCAAGAGGAATTAGCTCCCTTCCTCGAGGCAGGATAAAATTTAATTGGGCCGTACGCGATCGAGAGAGGCGCCAGGTTTTTTCCTTGACGAATCTTTCATAGTGAAGATAAACTGATTATAATCAAATTCTGACGGCCAGTACGGGCAAAAACATTGCTCCCGTGCAGGCATCGAAGGAAAAGGGGGACAAGAAATTGGGGAAGAAATTTTATCAAACTTCCATCATTTTTATCTGCATCTTAGTTTTTATTGCCATAGGGGTGGCCTTCGCTCAAAAGAAAGTGGGTGGCGGGGATATAAAATTTGAAGCCAAGGGAAGCACGGGGCCGGTTCTCTTCACCCATGATTTTCATGTGAACCAGCAAAAGTTGAAATGTACCGATTGCCACACGAAGATTTTCAAGATGAAAAAAGAAGACCTGAAAATGACCAAGGCGGCCCACGGCCAGGATAAACATTGCGGCGTCTGCCATAACGGTAAAAAAGCCTTCAGCCAGACAAACGATGCTGACTGCGCCAAATGCCATAAAAAATAAATTTTCCTGAATATCTGGCCTGCTAACTGGCGTTGAGTCATGACCCAACGCCAGTTTTTTTACCGGGGGACCCATTGTCCAAAAAAGAAGAGAAGGGATTCTTCTCCTCCCTTGGGGATTCACTCTCCTCTTTAAAATTGACCATCGCCCTTCTGATCATCCTGGCGGTAGCCTCGATCTTCGGCACGGTGATCCCGCAGAATGCTTCCCCGGAAGAATATCTTCGAGTTTACAAATTCTCTACCTATAAAATATTAAAGATCCTCGGCTTCCTGGATATGTACCATACCGGTTGGTTTGTCTTCCTGCTGGCGTTGCTGAGCTTAAACTTAATCGTCTGCTCCCTGAAGCGTTTCCGGATTACCTGGAGATTTTTCTCCCCCGAGGTGCGTCTGAGTGATCGCCAATGGGAGAACCTTTCCCCGTGCCAAAAATTTTCCCAAAAAGGCCTTCCGGCTCAGTGCTTTTCCCAATGCCGGGAGGCCCTCTCAGGAGTTTTTAGCCTGCCCAAGATCGTTGAAGTCTCCGGAGCTTACCACCTCTTGGCCGAAAAAGGAAGATTTTCCCGTCTGGGGGTTTATTTTATCCACTTCAGTGTTCTGCTCATCTTGGCCGGAGCCTTGATTGGTTCCTTTTATGGGTTTCGGGGGAATGTGAACATTGTGGAGGGACAAGCGGCAGACCAGGTTGTCCTTCGCAGCGGCCAACAGGCTCGGTTCCCCGGGTTCAGCGTGCAACTGGAAAAGTTCAGTGTCTCCTTCTATCCCACGGGTGCCCCCAAAGAATTCAAAAGCATTCTGACCATTATGGAAAAAGGTCGAAAAATCCTTACCGAGCCCATCCTGGTCAATCATCCATTGACCCACAAAGGGATCACTTTCTACCAGTCGAGTTATGGCGTTGCCGGCGTGGCCAAAGCGATTCTGGCCGTTAAAGACCGGCAATCGGGAAAGGAAATCTCCATCGCGGCCCAGATGGGCAACCGGACAGAGGTTCAGGGGAGTTCCAGCTTTTTCTTCCTGGACCGTTTTCTTCCGGACCTACAGGGAATGGGGCCTGCCTTGCAGATCATCTTCTCCGAACCCAACCGGCCTCAACAAAATTTTTGGGTTTTCCAGAACCACCCGGAGTTTGAGGACCAAAGGCCCGGGCGGTACCGCCTAACGATCAAAGAAATTGAGCCCAGGTATTATTCCGGCCTCCAGGTAACCAAAGATCCGGGCGTCGGGGTGGTTTGGGCCGGCTGCTTGATTATGATCACAGGGTTCACCATGACTTTTTTTATGTCCCATCGCCGGATATGGGTGAGGTTGACGGAAAAAGAGGGCGGAACACTGGTGGCAATTGCCGGATCCAGCGACCGGGACCGCACCGGGTTCGAGGAAGAATTCGAAAAAATTGCCCAAGCCTTGAGGGAGACTCAGAGGGCGCAGGAGGATTATAAAGAAAGAGAGGGCCGATCATGATCAGCACCAAGATGTTTAGCAGCGTAACTTTTTTATATCTGGCCTGCACGGTGCTTTATTTCAATTTCTTAGCCTTCCGATCAGAGCAACTGGGAAAAGTTGCTACCGCACTATCCTGGGCAACCTTGTTGATTCACACTGCGGCTATCCTTTGGCGCTGGGTGGAATCTTACCAATTGGGGATGGGCCACGCCCCCCTTTCCAATATGTACGAGTCATTGGTCTTTTTCTCCTGGTGCATCGCCTTGCTCTACCTTCTTTGGGAAAGGAAAATGAAATCGAGAATCATCGGAGCTTTTGCTATGCCCTTTGCTTTTCTTTTCATCGCTTATGCTTCCCTGGCCCCGGGTGTCTCTGACCGGATCGATCCTCTGATCCCTGCGCTGCAGAGCAACTGGCTCCATGCCCATGTTATCACCTGCTTCCTCAGCTATGCCTCCTTCGCCCTTTCCTGCGGAGTGAGCATCATGTACCTGCTAAAAATTAGAAAAAAAGAGAAAGGGAAGAAGGAAACTGGATGGATCTCTTTGTTCCCCCCATTAGAATCTTTAGATGCCTTAGTCTATAAAACCATCGCCGTGGGTTTCCCCCTGCTCACTATTGGAATCATTACCGGAGCGGCCTGGGCCAACTATGCCTGGGGGTCCTACTGGAGCTGGGACCCCAAAGAGACCTGGTCGCTGATTACCTGGTTTGTATACGCGATCTTCCTCCACGCCCGTTTTGCCCGCGAATGGCGGGGGAAGCGTACGGCGGTTCTTTCGGTCATTGGTTTTGCCGCGGTTATTTTTACCTACTTTGGGGTGAATTACGTCCTTTCGGGATTGCACAGTTATGCTTGAGCTTCGCCAGAACGTCGTTACCCTACCTAAAACATATCGCCCATTGCCTATAGCCATTTTTTTGGAGGTGTTACCATGGATAGAAAGATCAAGATCAAAGCTGGGAATGTGGAAGCCGATGCGGGGTTGAACGATTCCCCGGCAGCCCAAAAAATCTGGGAGGCTCTCCCCATAGAAGCCAGGGCCAATACCTGGGGTGACGAAATTTATTTTGCCATCCCCGTGAAAGCCCCCCTGGAAAAAACGGCCCAGGAACTGGTGCAAGTGGGCGACCTGGGTTACTGGCCTACGGGCAACGCCTTCTGTATCTTCTTTGGCCCCACGCCCATGAGCCGGGGGGATGAAGTGCGTCCGGCGAGTGCCGTCAATGTCATCGGAAAGGTTGCGGGAGACGCCAAAGTTTTTAAAAAGGTCCCATCGGGGGCCAAAGTACGAATCGAAAAGAGGGAAGAATAGCCCTTGCTTTTCGTTCCCTTTTTGTTAAAATAAATAAAGGGGAGTTGGGGGAATGCCTATTTTTGAATACCATTGTCGGAGCTGCGAGGACGATTTTGAAAAAATCGTCTTCAATGCCAATACCGAGGTTAAGTGCCCCCGTTGCCAGAGCAAGAAGGTGAGCAAAAAAGTTTCATCTTTCAGCTTCAAGAGCGGGTCCAAGGGTGGGTCGGCATCAAAATCCGGGGGATGCAGCAGCTGTTCCAGCCATCATTGCAGTACCTGCCATTAATCTCCTGTGGCCTTTTCAGGTCAGGCAAGCCATGGAGCGAATCAAGAGAGCGTTAAAAAAGACTTTTTTCGCCGGGCTGGTGGTGGTTGTTCCCATCGTCATCACCGCTCTGGCTTTAACTTGGCTCTTTCGTGTCCTGGATGATTTCCTAAGCCCGGTCTTATACCAAATGTTGGGGAAGAAAGTCGCCGGCCTGGGAATTCTGATCGAAATCATACTCATCTTTTGCATAGGTCTTGTGGCCACCAACGTTCTCGGATCGCGGCTGTTGAAATTTATTCAAGCCCTGCTGATGCGGGTCCCGGTGGTGAACAACATCTACCCCACGATCCGCCAGGTCGTAGAGGCCTTCTCCCCTGCCAAGGAATCCGCTTTCAAAAAAGTTGTTCTGGTGGAATATCCGCAAAAAGGCATTTATTCTTTGGGCTTTTTGACCAGCGAGGTCTCCATAAATCAACCACCGGAAAACCTTCAATATTTTGCCGTCTATATTCCTACGAACAATCTCTACCTTGGACAGGTGGCCCTGTTCAAAGCTGAAGGGGTAATGTCCACAAGTTTTACGGTCGAAGAAGGCTTGAAAATCATTCTATCGGGAGGAACCGCTTTCCCTCCGGTGGTTAAAAGCCAGAATATAAAATCCATACCTTAAAGATGGACTTTCGTTCCCTTGGGAAAAGGTCTTCCCCGTTCCTTCTGGTGATGGCGGGAAGCGTATTTCTTTTAATTTTCACAAACTACCAAGA
>Ga0256868_10001780_pt1 | contig 11490 bp, 10 predicted proteins | sample RVTome_13_FD_187341 | JGI IMG/M metagenome (GOLD analysis project Ga0256868, IMG submission 187341) | Soil microbial communities from uranium-contaminated site in the Upper Colorado River Basin, Wyoming, United States - RVT92D227 HiSeq ... | reverse complement strand
GCAGAATTAGTAACCTGATTATTTTCATGTTCGTATACATTAAATTACTAGAGGCGGTCATGTAATAAAGACAGCTTGCCAGCCGGAGGATTAAATAATTTATCGATGTTATGCTTAGTCCCTTTTTAATCTGCCGTAGAAAATTATATTGTTATCGTCCTGTTTGAGACTATTATTAAACTCAGCAAGCTTCTTTTTCTCTTCTTCTGACAAATCATTCATATTAAGTGCTTTCTCAATTTGTTTTTTCAGAGTTATAGCAGCCACATTATTAATAAAATATCCATTGCTGAAAATTGGTGAAGCATCAATATTTCCAAAAAAGTCATTTTTCAGATTAAAGTAATTTGCATCCAAAGTTTCTTTGTCGACAAGGATTTTCTTTGAACCTGTTTCCTGATTATAAAATGAGAAATAATAGTAACCAGGTATTTCACGGCTGACACTAATGTATTTTTTATCGCCAAAATCCTTGGCAAATTTTGGTTCCAGAGTGTTTTTTTCTATGTTATAATGATATAAAGTATCAGAAGCAGTATTATATAAATCATATTCAGGTGTCAGGTAGTTTGTGAATATCTCACCATCAAAACTCTGGTTTATCAGGTATGAGGGAGGAGAGATCTTTTGAATTAGTTTCCCCTTAAAAGTTTGCTGATAACAAATAGCAGAATCATTCTCAAACGGCATTGATAAGACAGTAATTATTGAATCGGGGGAAAAGAATGCCTTAAATTTGCGTTGAGTAAATACAAGAGGAATATCTTTAATTTGATTACCTGATACATCATAGACCAGAATCTTTCGAGCTGTACCAAACGGGAATAAAAAGATCTTATCGCCTTTCTGGTTAAACTGAAGTCCGTTAAGCGCGGAGTATTCTCCGGGACCCCTTCCGACTGAACCTATATTTCTTAAGAATTGGCCTTTTTTATCAAATAATTTTACAGGCAGCTGGCCGTAACTTTTAATACAGATGTAATTTTCCGAAACCTCTGTATGCCATGCCCGGTCAAAAAGAGCGTCAGTTATATTCTGAAGTTTTACAACTTCACAGGATTCTATCAGGCTGCTTAATCGCAGCCGGATTGTATCGGTTACTTTACTGACAGGGCAGATAACTATTTCATTACCATTGATATTGGTCTTGTAAGCAATTGATTTTTTTTTACATTCAGAGAATGTAAAAATGATCACAAGAAGGATGCAAAAGAAGCAAGGAGATTTTATTGAAGAAAACCTTAATAGTTTCATGGCATATTGATTTTCTGGCAGATGAATAATATGGTTAATTGTGATTCTTAAAGTCATTACCTGAAACCTGATCACCCGATCAGCAAATCCAGAATCATACCTATAATATTAGTTGTTCTAACAGAATAAAACAAGTGTTTTAAATAAAATCTATGTAAAATGCGGGAATTTTTCTTTTTCAACTAAATCCAACTCTGATTCCACGCCCTTCGGAGATATATTTTATCTGCCTGACATCTCATTGAATAACAGAGATTCGACGTCACCTGCACGACCTGCACGACCTGCATGACTTCCTTGACTTGCTTGACCGCATGACAGAACAATAATATCATACTATTTGTTAATTTTGTAAAATATGACAAAATGACCTTCCATATCTGCTAAAGGAATTTTGGCAGGAGTTTTGGAGAACAGTGAAACGACATTAAAATTTATTAACTATGGAAGCACAACATGCAAATTTGAATATCTGGCTGATCTTCATTGCCTTCATGATCCTCAGCTGGATCGTGAGTGCAATATTGAAATCAAAATTCAAAAAATATTCAAAAATACCTGTTGACGGCGGCTTGTCGGGACGTGAAATAGCTGAAAAAATGCTGAGGGATAATGGCATATTTGATGTAAAGGTGGAATGTGTCCGGGGTCAGCTTAGCGATCATTATAATCCGGATAAGAAAACAATCAATTTAAGCCAGGATGTTTATAATAACAGGAACATTGCTGCAGCGGCTGTTGCCGCCCATGAAACAGGACATGCTGTTCAGCACGCTACGGCTTATGCCTGGCTCGGATTCCGGTCAAAGCTTGTACCTCCGGTAAGCTTTGCATCAAAATGGGTCCAGTGGGTCCTTCTTGCAGGGATATTACTTGTGAATACCTTTCCGGCTCTTCTGCTTGCCGGTATTATCCTGTTCGGACTTACAACCCTTTTCAGCTTTATTACATTGCCGGTAGAGGTCAATGCAAGCCAGCGGGCCCTTTCATGGCTCTCAAATGCAGGAATCACATCATCCATGAATCATGATAAAGCTCAGGATGCACTTAAATGGGCTGCATATACTTATGTTGTAGCTGCATTAGGTTCTCTGGCAACCCTTCTCTATTATATAATGATTTTTACAGGAGGCAGCAGGGACTGATAAGATATTTACCTTCCTTCATCTTCGAGCCAGCGGGTTTTTTTATGGATCAGTCTGATCATAATCCATATTATTCCTGCCGGCAGCCCGAGGTAAATCCAAACAGGGTTGAGGTATATTCTTTCTGATACAAAATAGTTCCTGAACAGATCGAGCCCGGTAAAAATTATAAAGATATTGACGAAACTGTTGTATTCGCGCTTGAGAACGGTTTTGAAAGAAAAAGGAAGAGAGGGTTTTATGAATCCTTTGAACCGGGGAATAATGGCCCAGACATTTTCTGACCATTTGTCGTATGCTTCTCCGAATTTGCCGCGCAGGAACTGCTCTTCCGCAAACATTATCCTTTCATAATAGAGCCAGTAAACCAGAATAATGAAGATAAGAAAAACCGGAGTTCTCACAAAAAGGACAGGACCCAGCCACATAAAGAAGTTCCCGAGATAAAGGGGATGCCGTACAAGTGAATAGATTCCCGTCGTGTTCAGCTCATCGGCAATCTGTCCTGCTACTGTATTTCTTCCCGAAGTGTTCCTGGGTGCATATCCCACAGTATAAATCCTGATTGCCTGACCAAGCAGGCTTACTCCAAGAAATATCAATTCTTCGGTTAAATCATAAAGGATTGCCTGCCTGTTTGTAAGATATAAAACTATTATTCCCGCAATTATCAGCACTGCGGGGAGCCAGCTTCTGTGTTTGAACAACCAGTTGCCGCTTCTTTCAAGTTCATGTACCAGCGCCATTATGAAATTGTGGTTTTTTGAAGCGGTAAAAGTATGAAATTTTCAGAAACTGTATTTTAATCTAAGAAAACTAAGATTTATCCGCGATTTTTCGCGGTTCATTACAGCGTTGAAATGCTGCCAGATTAAAGAGAAATCGAGATTCTCCGCCAGCGAGTAATCCAGCGATGGACCGGCAAAGTATCCTTCGAGATCGGGCAACCACATTGCGGAAAAAGTAAGGTTCAGCAAGGGGCTGGCAGCCCAGGTGAACGAGCCAAAAGCTGAAAACCTTGAAAAAGCCAGGTCTTTGGCTGACAGGTTTCCCGAATAAAAGCTGTTGAAATTATTAAGCTCAAGAGGATTGTTGCAATACATAACCTGGACCTGGGCCATTGAATTATTCTTAAAGATCTTGTCAAAACCGGTTGTAATCAGAAAAGTACTTTCATCTCCCGGAAAATCTTCATAATGATCAAACCACGAAGCTTCGCCCCTGAATGACACACTTCCTATCGCTCCCGACCAGCCGGTTCCGATCATAATATCCTCACCATTGACCAATCCTGCAAGAAATTGTATATCATAGCCCCACTTGTTGAACCTGTAGAGTCCTGCGGCGGTTACATCATTATCACTATCAACCTTTACGGCTAACTCTGCAACAGAAGATGAGGAAGGGAAGTACTGCAGCCTGACTGCATCGCTTCCCGGTCTTTCAATATAGTCAAAATCAAAAAAGGAGTATGCATTAAAGATATCATTCGGATTCCACACAAAAGTCTGCCCCCAGTTTATACGCTGTCTGCCAATTGTAGCCTGGATCTTGCTGAAATGGAAATCAAGCCAGAGACGGTCGACGGTTGTATTTAGAAGAAAGGATTGTTTTTCAACTATGTTCCATGACATGTCAACCATGCCCTGGTCTGCTCCGATCAATCCTGTATAGTATTTCCCGAGCCTGACAAGATCTCCCGTGAAAAGCCTGTTCCTGAACTCGGCAGCAAATGAAACATTGCTGTTTAAATATCCCTTGAAATTAAGCCGGTTATGCAAAAGGTTTTCATTCATGAAAGGCCCTGAAAGAGAATCGAACATAACACTTTGCATCGTCGTAAGATAGCCATTCAGGGTGATTGATTTCTTTTCCTGGGAGATCAGGCTGTTGGAATGCAATAGCAGGAATAATACAGCGATTAAATATTTTTTCATCAGATCAGAAATGTTACGCAGGAAGTTCCCTTATATCATCAGTAATTACTTTCCCGTCCTCAAGAGTAATTACCCGATGAGCCATTTTGACAACTCTTGGATCATGTGTCGAAAATATAAAAGTGATCTTCGATTCGTGATTCAGTTTTTCCATTATCTCGAGAAGCGTTGTTGCGGCTTTTGAATCAAGGTTGGCAGTAGGTTCGTCGGCCAGAATAAATTTCGGCCTTGAAGCAAGGGCTCTTGCCACGGCAACCCGTTGCTGTTGTCCGCCTGAAAGCTTCGTGGGCCGGCTGTTGATCCTGTCGCCCAAACCTACTGCCCTCAATAACTCCAAAGTCCGTTCATCTCTCTCTTTCACCGGCCATTTCTGAAGTGTCATTATGAACTCAACGTTTTCTTTTGCTGTCAATACGGGTATCAGGTTATATGACTGGAATACAAATCCTATATTATTCAGTCTGAAATCAATAAGCTGCGATGACTTAAGTTTCGAAAGGTTGGTGCCGCCAATGATTATCTCCCCTGACGTGGGCATGTCAAGACCGCCTATCAGGTTCAGCAGGGTGGTTTTGCCCGAACCTGATGGTCCGACGATAGCAGCAAATTCAGCCTCTGCAAAGTTGAGAGTCACATCATTTACAGCATGAACTTTAACCTCTGATGAATTATATATCTTATTCACATTCTTTAATTCAAGTACCTTCATGGCTTACCTGTTTAGATATTATATTATATTATTCTGTTCTGAGTGCTTCAACCGGATTTAATTTCAAAGCTTTGCGAGCCGGCCAGACCGAAGAAATTATCGCTGTGGCTATTACCATAATCGTTGTAAACACAAAAAATTCAAGAGTTACAACCGGATACACCCTTGCTGCAAATCCGATAGCTTCAAATCCTTCGCCCCAGCCGGTAAAATGGATACCTGTCTTACCAAGCGCCTCTATTATTGCCCATCCCGAAATCATGCCAACCACCGCTCCGACAACTGTCAGGAAGATAGTCTCAAGCATTATCATGTTAAAAATCCTTCTGCGGTTCATACCTATTGCCATCAGCATGCCCAGCTCTTTGGTCCTTTCAAGGATTGCCATCAGCATGGTATTAATAATCCCGAATGCAAGAGCCATCATTATTATACCAATGAATATGAAATAATACATAACCATGTAATCATTCATCATTGCCGCATCCGGGGCCATCTCTTTCCAGGTCCTGACTGAATTATCGCCGGAAAAGCGGCTCAGCTTTTCTCTGACAGTGTCGGCATCTTCAATGGTATTGAGTAAAATGGCAATTTCATGAGTGAGGATCTCATCGCCTCCATACAGTTTTGCAAGTTCCCCGGTATTTACAAAAACCGAGGTTTGGTCAAAACCAGTATTTGTTGTTTTAAAGATACCGCATACTCTGAATATCCCCTGAATAGGATTTCCTTCCTTATCTGAAATTGTAATCTGGACCTTATTCCTTATCCTGTAATCAAGAGCTTCGTCAGTTATAAGCAGACCAAACCTGTCAAGTTCCTTCTTACTGAATTCTTTTCTTAAGGCTTCCCGGAAATCCTTGGGCGATCTGAATCGCTTATCCTTGAGAGTCTCAAGCTTTATCAAGACAGTTTCCGGGACTTTTTCCTTCCTCAATTCGTCAATTATACTGTCAGTAACAATATATTGCTTCAGCTTAAGTAATTCGGCAGTTTTGTCGCTGATCAGTATATCACCTGTATTTTGATTATCAAGATACTCTCCGCCGTCTGGCACAATTTCCTTATAAATCTCAGTTACCAGTCGTTCTTTTTCAGTATCGATGCCATAGACTATCACACCTGCATTTGCCCATGGAGTATTTGCCATGGCGATTATCTTGGTTCTTTTTACCCAGCCGGATATTTCTGACAGGGAATCTATACTTCGGGTAATCTCATCAATATTTCCTACCGTAAGATCTATCTCTTCGTTTTTAATGAATTCATTATTATGGATCTGAATATGCGAAACCTCATTATAAACAGCGTCATGCAGGCGTTGCTTGATCCAGCCTTCCATAATACCAATGAGAAGCACCCCGGAAATAATGCCAAGTGTCACGGCCACTATTACTACAAGGCTCCTTTTTTTGTTACGCCATACATTCTTCCATGCGATCGAATATATCATAGTACATATTTTTTAACTTCTGAGAGCCTCAATTACTTTTAATTTACCAATCTTCCTTAAAGGATAAAGGATTGCCAGCAGTACCATCAGTGCAACAATCACGGCCTGCCAGTAAAAATAAGGGCCGAACCAGGCGCTGGGCATCACAGCATCCCATCCGTAATCTTCCATCAAATTGGCCAAATCCCCTTTCAACACTATGGGATAATAGTAGAAGTACAATATCAGCGGCACACTTGCAAGTAATCCGCATAATACACCAATTGCGCCAAGTAAAAGCATTTCGATTGTGATAATCCTTTTCAGCTTCTTTTTCTGCATCCCGATCGCTACAAGAACACCGAATTCTCTTTTTCTCTCGGAAACCATCATCAGGACCGTTCCGAATATACCAAAGAAAATAATAAAGTAAAGAAGTCCGAGCATCGCGGCTCCGCTCTGACTGTCGCCCTGAATTTGCTGATAAAGCACCGGATTAAGTTCATACCAGGTTTTAGCCACTGTATTTTGATCGGGCAGCACTGAGTTAATTGCAGATTGAGCTGTTTTCATTATCCTGTTTGACTTTCCTGTAAGATTAACTGCAAGAGAGGTAACCTTGCCTTCAGCATCAAAAAATTTCTGCGCTGCTGATATTGTCATAATGATCAGTCTGTTGTCTATTTCGGGTGCAGGCATTTTTATTATTCCCCTTACGGGAAATATCCCGGTTGCAGAAACTCCGTGGTACCCCTGCCCCATAAGAATCACCGAATCACCTATAGCTACTTTCAGATAGCTGGCAAGCCTGTCCGACACAAGTATTCCATCGTCATTATTTGCAAGATATCCATTTGTTATGACAGAACATTTAAGAATCTGCGGTAAACAGAGCTCATTGTTTTCATCGGAAAGACCCAGTTCCAGCTTAAGCCTGGCAGATGATGAATAAGCTCTCCCCAGGTTCTCTTTCAGCTTGTCCAGGATATTATTCGGAATATTGCCTGTTTTTTTCAACTTCTCTATTGCCTCATCGGTGATCCTGTATTTTACAAGCTTTTCTTCAGGATCTGAAAAGTGCCTTTCCTTAACCGGATCAATTGCAATTATAGCCACTCCTTTTGTCTGCGGCCCGCTTGAGGCAAGAGTGAAAGATTCGAGGTGAGGAGTAACGGAGACAACGTTGTTAATCTCTGAGATTGCTGCAGCGATCGAGTCGTTATAGTCGAAAGAGTAATCAATCAACGGATTATCCTGATATTTTGCATGTTGCACCTGCAAATAGCCCGTAAACGATTCGATAAAATTGGATATTATATGGTCATATGATCCGAGCTGATATGACCGCATGATAACTGCAAAAAAAACAGCGAAGAAAACAGATGCCGAAGTAATTACCGTACGACGCCTGTTCCTCCATAGATTTCTCCACGCTATTTTAAATTCCTCTTTCATGGCATTTATTTTCTGATATCAACGCACCCTCTTCATATTCTGCTGGGAAAAATAACTTTCCTCAACAGGTATATTGAATTTTATCTCCAGGATCTCAATAAGGGTTTTATTTTCGGGTTCTTCTTCCGGGACAAGTTCGATTTTTGAAGTTATTGTTCTTCCATCCATAATTCTGATGCCTGAACCGGTTTCAGTCCTGACCAGGTAACCATCTTCATCGTACAATTCTGCCTTCAATACCAGAAAATCCTTTTTGTCAATCCACCGGATCTGCTTGCCCCAGACAATGGAGGCACTTTCCCTGGCTGTCATATTAATTTTATAACATGACCGCCCGTCAATATTCTCTTCTCCAACTATTTCATGTACATAATCATTTACCACCGAAGATTCCCTCAAAATATCATCGTTCGTGTAATCCGAACCCATCCAACCCTGCGACATCATCGAAGGAGGCAGTTTAATAAGCCTGCTAATCGAAGGATTCCAGCTCCACATTTCGGAACCCCTCTTAAGAAACGTCTGCCCTGTTTCTTTTGCCGGGGCAGTGATCAGTGCCAGCGCAAAATCCTTTCCAAGGGTCCAGCTTTTGAACTCAATTGTCCTCTGCCATTCAGGCCTGATAACTTTCATTGACATTACACTGTAACTACTCTTTTCACCGTTGAACTTTTCATCAGCTTTTCTTACAATATCAGTTGCACTAAAATCCTGTGCATTTACCATATTTATGCATGATCCCTGCATCAGAATAAAAAATATAATTGAAAACCAGTTTTTCATAAACAATCTATTTAAATAATTCAATTATCCTGTTTATCATCTTTTCGTTGTTTTCGTCCTCACTGTCATCGGTGTATATGCTTGTCAGTGCGTAACCTTTTAGAGTAATAATGAACATATTTACCTCAACCAACGGATCATATCCATCTCCCATTTTCTTCTTTTTCCTGATAAAGTAATCGGTTATTATTTTCATTATCTGTGCTGCAGTCAGGTTTTCTCCGGGTTCAATTCCGGACCGTATCAGAGAATCTGTTCCTAAGAATGACTTCTGGAACTGATCCCTGACATCATTTTGCATCAAAAGCTGAAACAACAACCGCCAGAAAGAGCGTTTTTCCTTTAACATAATATCTACCTTCCTGATAAAGAATTCAAATTCCTCTTCTGTAAGATACCCATCCCTGTCGATATCAAAATAATTATAAACTTCAGCAATTGATTTATGTATTATTGCCTTCAGCAATGCTTCCTTGCTTTCAAAATAGTTGTACAATAATCCTTTAGAAATACCTGCATGCTTCGCAATATGACTTATTGTTGTTGCATAATACCCATTATTGGCAAAATGCTCCAGAGCAGTGTCCATAATAAGAGTCCGTTTCTCTTCCCTTATCTCCTCATATTGCTTTGAAGTTCTCGGCGACATATTTTGACTAAACGTTCGTTCAACCAATAATACTTTTAAAAACCGTTTTTGATTAAACGGTTAGTCAAAACTAAAACGATAATTTTTAAAAAGCAAATTTTTTTCAAAAAAAATCAAAGCGAGCTTACAGAAATCCATTCCCGCACCACAGGATCAATGTTTCAATCCGCAATCAGAATCCAGTTTACATTATCATTTCTCCTTCCCGAATCAAATATTTGCCGTGCCAGAACGTTATAACACAAGTTTACTTATCTTTAACCAATTGCTAAAAACCTTCATACGATGTCAAGTCTCAGGCTTTTACTTGGATTGATCCCTTCAACATCTAAAATTGAACTGGCCGAAAAAGCATTGATAGATGAATTCGAGAAGCTCAAAGCTTTTATAAAATCTGATTTGCTGGCAAAATATACCGCACTTCATGACCGTGTGAACTCCTCATCTTTTGTTCAGAATAGAAAGGAGATAGAGTCTTTGCAGTATAAAAACTCGGAAGAGTATAACAAGGAAAAGGAGTTCCTGTCACTGCAAAAAGCGAAGGATATTGTGCAGTATTTTAAAACAGTTTCAGGAAGCATTCTCAAAAGATTCAAGGATCTTGACGGTTCGAAGAAGATAAGGGATTATGAAGAGCTTGAGAGTTTTATAAAATCAAATGCTTTCAGGCAAAAACAAAAGATGAAGCCCATTACTTTTAAAGATTCGGATGAGTACAGGAGGCTGCTCGAATTCAATTCATTAAAATCTGATCCGGAGATAAAAGCATACCGTAAGAATCCATCGGATGTAACAAAAACAAAAACTGTTTTAAAATATGAAGAACTAAACAATTATGTTAAAAGTGCCGAATTCCTTGCAAAGAAAAACATGAAGCCTATTACATTCAAGGATACTGAAGAGTATAAGAAGCTTCTTGAATACAACCGACAGAAAAACAGCCTTGAAATAAAGGAGTACTACAAATTCAAATTGTCGAAGGAATATGCCAACTATCTGAACACAGATGGTTCGGCAAGGCTGGCACGATATCATGAGCTTAAAGAGTATGTTGCATCTCCGGCTTTTAAGGAAAGGAAGGATTATCTCATCGACACCAAAAGATTTGAGAAGACTGAAGAGTACAAAGAAATTGTGGAGTACGAAAAGCTGAAGAAACATGAGGATATCATATGGTATTTCAAGGTAAAGGATTCTGATAAGTTTGATATCCTGAAGAAAAAAGAATTAACCTTCAATGATGAATTTGACGGAGACAGGCTCGATACAAAAAAATGGCTGACCAACTATTATTGGGGTGATAAGCTCTTAAAAGACAGGTACTCAGTAGAGACTGATTTGCAGGCATATACTGAAAAAGATAATTTCGAGGTGCGCAACAGCCTTCTGAAGATCCATACCAAACCTCAAAAAATTACAGGAAAAGTGTGGTCAGCATCATCGGGATTTAAGACCAGGGAATTCAGCTATTCATCAGGACTTATAAATTCAGGAAAAAGCTTCAGGCAGAAGTATGGAATATTCTCCGCCAAAATTAAATTAGGAAATCCGGCTGCAAGAAATAATTTTTGGATGCTCGCGGAAAAAATAACTCCCCACATTGATATTTGCCGCACTTCGAACAATAAAGTCTGGACTGATTTTGTTGCAGATCCCGGTCGGTTTTCCAAAACATCAATAGGACCGCGTTATGCAAATGATTTCTATATCTATACCCTTGAATGGAAACAGGATAGGCTTGTCTGGAAAATCAACGATGTGGAGATCTCCAGGCAGACATCCAATGTACCTCAGGAGCCAATGTATGTTCTGTTTGCCGGCGGCCTTGATAAGCCAATCAACGGAATGACCACGATGGAGGTTGACTGGGTAAGGGTTTACCAGTTCAACTGATCAATATTAATTGATATATTTCAGATGGTTGGGGCGCAGTATACTACGCCCTTACTACGTTATAGGCAAATCCCGGTCATTTGCAGGTATTTTGTAACTTTTCCTGCTTTTGCCCGTCTTTACCCTGTAATTCATTTTATGACAGTAAAGGAATATAACAGATCTGTTGAAGAGTATTCTGATTCCGTTTACCGCTTCATCCGGTCAAATCTCAAGGATGAAGAACGGGCAAA
>Ga0256868_10001776_pt1 | contig 11506 bp, 10 predicted proteins | sample RVTome_13_FD_187341 | JGI IMG/M metagenome (GOLD analysis project Ga0256868, IMG submission 187341) | Soil microbial communities from uranium-contaminated site in the Upper Colorado River Basin, Wyoming, United States - RVT92D227 HiSeq ... | reverse complement strand
AAAGGAGGGAGTAGACGATGTCTGCCAAAGAGGTAAGGTTTGACCAGCAAGCGCGCGATGCCATCTTGCGCGGGGTTGATATCCTGGCCAACACCGTGAAGGTTACGCTAGGACCTAAAGGGAGAAACGTGATCCTGGACAAAAGTTGGGGTTCTCCTACGGTCACCAAAGATGGGGTTACCGTGGCTAAGGAAATCGAGTTGGAGGACAAGTTCGAGAACATGGGAGCCCAGATGGTCAAAGAGGTGGCCAGCAAGACCAGCGATGTGGCTGGCGATGGGACCACCACCGCCACCGTCCTTGCCCAGGCTATCTATCGCAACGGGGTAAAGGTGGTGGCGTCCGGCGCCGACCCCATGGAGGTCAAGAGGGGGATCGAGGCAGCGGTAAAAACGGTGGTGGATGAGCTAAAAAAGGTGAGCAAACCCACCAAAGAGCAGAAGGAGATCGCCCAGGTAGGCACCATTTCGGCCAACAATGATGAAACCATCGGTGAGATCATCGCCGAGGCGATGAACAAGGTGGGCAAAGAGGGGGTTATCACCGTCGAGGAGGCCAAGGTGATGGAGACCACCCTTGAGGTAGTGGAGGGTATGCAGTTTGATCGCGGCTACCTCTCACCCTACTTTGTCACCAACCCGGAGAAGATGGAGGCCGATCTCGAAGATTGCTACATCCTGATCCACGAAAAGAAGATCAGCAGCATGAAGGATCTCCTGCCCCTGTTGGAGCAGATTGCCAAGATAGGGAAACCACTGGTAATCATCTCTGAGGACGTGGAGGGCGAGGCCCTTGCCACCCTCGTGGTGAACAAGCTCAGGGGTACCCTTAAGTGTGCCGCGGTCAAGGCCCCTGGTTTTGGTGATCGCCGCAAGGCCATGTTGGAGGATATTGCCATCCTCACCAATGGACGCATGATCTCCGAGGATTTAGGGATTAAGCTGGAGAACGTCGGTCTTGAAGATCTCGGGAGGGCCAAAAAGGTCCACATCGACAAGGATAATACCACCATCGTCGAAGGGGCCGGCACAAGGTCTGCTATCGAGGGCAGGGTCAAACAAATCAGGACCCAAGTCGAGGAGACTACCTCTGACTACGACCGTGAGAAGCTGCAAGAGCGGTTGGCCAAGTTGGTCGGCGGGGTGGCGGTTATCAACGTCGGTGCAGCCACCGAAACAGAGATGAAGGAGAAGAAGGCCCGGGTCGAGGACGCCCTTAATGCCACCAGGGCTGCTGTAGAGGAAGGGATCGTCCCCGGTGGTGGGGTAGCCTATCTGCGGACCATCCCGGCCCTCGAAAAGCTCAAACTCGATGGTGACCAGCAGATCGGGGTGAACATCGTGAAGCGGGCTCTCGAAGAGCCGGCACGGCAGATCGCCGAGAACGCCGGCAAAGAGGGTTCTGTCATAGTGGAGAGGCTGAAGGCGGAAAAGGGTGCTTTTGGCTTCGACGCTGCCAAGGAAGAGTTCACCGATATGAACAAGGCGGGGATCATCGATCCTACCAAGGTGGTCAGATTCGCCCTGCAGAACGCGGCCAGTGTCGCCTCCTTACTGATTACCACCGAGGCTATGGTGGCGGAAAAGCCCAAGAAGGAACAACCAATGCCTCCAATGCCACCCGGTGGCGGCATGGGTGGTATGGATATGTACTAACCGAAGAAGTTCGTGGGGAGCATAGGGGCCGCTTCCCCCTCTGGGGAAGCGGCCTTTTTTGCCCTGTTTGGGAAAGTTCTTGACAAGCAAGGGAAAAGAGGTTAAATAATCTAATCCGAGAAAAGGAGGGAGATCTCCATTGGCCGTTCATAAGTCTGCTGAAAAAAGGATGAGACAGAATGAAACCCGCCGCATGAGAAACCGTCATATCAAGACGGGTATCAAGACGATGGTCAAAAGGGTGCGGGAGGCTGTTCAAGAAAAGAATGAGGCCAAGGCAAAAGAAGCCTTGGCCCGGATTATACCCCTCGTTGATAAGGCGGCGAGCCAAGGGGTCATCCACTGGAGGAACGGCTCGCGCAAGATCTCCCGCTTGACCAGGCTGGTCAACACCATGGGGGCGAAGAGTTGAGGAGTGATTGCGAAGTACCATTCCGGTAGTCCTCTTACCATAGTATTCGTGCCATAACGTTATATCTTGATAAAAAATTTACGATACTGCGTAACGCATACCCCGCAGCTTGCTGCGGGGCTTTTCACGTAAGGGTGGTTTTATGGTTTGCTCTGTGCGGCGCAGAGTGATTGACGAGAGGAAGAGAAATGATAGTAGAAGTCATTTACTATAACCCGTCCGCTGGCGTCGCAGCGGATACCTTCCATTGCGAGCAACGTCCTTTTCATTATGCTTCCACCCTGGTATCCCCCGAGCGTTCTATCGGAGCGTACAGCACGATGACAGGGGATAAAGATCGGAAATGGATTTCTGGCCAAGGCTGTGCCGACGGCGCGGGCCGCCAAAGGGCGGCCGAGAAACGCCGCAATAAGGCCATAGGTGCTGACCTGTCCACGAGGTATGCCGTACTCGGCAAGCAATACATTCCGCTGAAAATCGGAACAAGTATCCATGCGAATGATGTCCAGGGGGAAATGAAGATCTTCGCCATTCAGGAAGGCCTCGATTAAGTCAGCAGCCCCCTCGATCTCCGAACAGGTGTCTGCCTTTGCGCTGCCGAACAAAGTATGGAAAAATCGCGCAGCTGAGGCTCTGGGTTTCAAGAGGGCAATCCGCAAGATCCTTGGTTGATCTTCGTGGATAGACCATAGGATGGCAATCGGACCGAACGGTGTCTGCCGAACATCATACGCCGGCTTTTCTAGCTTATTTTTTTTCACACGCTCACGACTAGTTGTCAATGCCACAATTTTGCTGGGAACAGCTCCACTAGCTCTTACATTTTCCTTGTGTTAACTATATATGGTAATATCATGAAGGGAAAGAAATATTAGTCTTACTTGTAAATATCTTTACAGCCCCCTTGAGGGGCCCTATAATGGCTGCAACAGAATAGAATTGTAGGAGATAACAAATGAGGCATTTTTTTGTTCTGCTGGTTTTGCTGAGTCTTATCGGCGCAGCTACATCTGGTCTGGCTCAGGAGCAGGCCGCGCCGTTCGCCATCGCTCAGTTCGATAAAGACCGACTTTTAAACCGCCTTGCCGACCTTAAACCATTTCAAGCAGAAAAGAGAGGGACTGTTCCGGGGTACGCCTTCCCCGTCACCAAGGAGGAATTTAGAAATTCCTTGCTCTTTCTTTCATCGGAGCGGACGGATGAGGTGATGAATGCATTTGGCATAGCCCTGGCATTCTCCTTCAAGGATAACACTCAATTTTTGATCCTCACCCAGTGGCGGGATCAGAAATCTGCCGAACGCTTCATGCAGGTAGAAGGCGAGTTATGGCGTTTAAAGGATGAAGAATATAAGAAGTATATTAAAGAGGTGGACTAGAAGGATATAGAGATAGCCTCTGGTGAAAAGGCCCTGGTGACCAGAAAGACGCTTGAACAGGGCGGGCAAAAACAGGATGTTACCTCGTTTGTCTCTGCGAGGAAGGCCTACTTTTTTGAATGCACCCTCATGGGGGCTTATGAGAGCAGCGAGGTGAAGAAATTAATCCTGCAAATCTGGAAGATCGTTGAATCAGAGGCCAAGAAAGGGACACGATAAGCCTTGTCGGCAGTGAAGGCGCTCATAGCCCGTTATGAGGGCGTGGCCAGTTTTATGATCAATCCCTCCAGTAGGAGCCGTCTTGGCAGGGAGCTCCTCTTGAGTTTCAAATCTGCCTGCCACAGGGTCTTTATTGCCCTTTGCAAAGAGGCCGGAGAGAAACCCTTGGCTTGGGCAGTCAGCTCCCTGAGATAGTAAGGGTTGGAGATCCCGAGCTCTTTTTTGACCTCCTCTGTTCCACCACCGTGTGTCAGGACCTCCTTGGTCATCAGGAGGTGACGGAATTGCCGGGAGATCATCCCCAAGATCTTCAAAGGGGGTTCCCCGCTCTCCCATATCCGCTCAAGGGCTCGAAGCGCCCGCTTGAGATCCCTGTCGCCGATGGCCTTGGTGAGGTCAAAGATGGTGGTGACCCGCACTTCGGACACCAGCCGTTCCACATCCTGCAACTCTATCCGCGCCCTCTCACCGATGTAGAGGGAGGCCTTGGAAAGCTCATGGTAGATTCCTTGTAAATCCCTGCCGACTGCCTCTTGTAAATAGCCTGCCGCCTCAGCAGTGATCTCCTTGCCCAGTTCCTGCGCGATCGTGCGGATCCACGGGATGACCTCTTTTTGTGGGGGGCGCTCGAGATGAAAGGCACCATCTTTTACCTCTCTCAGGAACTCCGCCGTCATCTCTGCGGCGATGAAGATCAGTGAGGTCGTGGGGGAGGGGGATTGCAAATAAGGGCTGAAGGACTTCAGGTCGCTTTTGCTGTATTGATGAGCATTCTTTACCAGGACTATCCGGCGCTGGGCCATGCAGGGGAGGGTATTGCAGGCATTGATGACCTCCGAGGGAGGAGCTTGGCCCGCATCATACGAGGTATAATTGAGTTCTCGCAATTGGGGAAGAAGGGTATCTACTATTCGCCCTTGAGCCCTTTCTACGAGATACCCCTCATCCCCGTAGAGGAGATAGAATGGCCGGGCCCTACCCTTGGCCAATTCCTCTTCCAACCGTGCAAAATCTGTCCCCAGGTCTTAAAACCTCTCTTTGATCATGATATAGATCTTTTCCGCCAGATCAGCCGCGATCTTTTGGATGGCGGTGTTTTTGTTCCCCTCATTGACCATCACGTCGAACGAGGCCTTATAGTGCCACGTGGCCGCGATTTTGTCACCTTTCCAGAGGACAGCATTGTTTCCCCGGCGGACGAGGCGTAAGTCCAGGGTAATGGTGATGTCATACTCTATAGCCCGCCCCTCGCTGTTATAGGCAGTAGAGACAATGTCTATGGAGTTAATGGATCCTTGAAGTGCGGCCTCTGCCTTTTCCTCCGCTACAATCTCCACTTCACGCCGAAAGATAAACTCACGGCGGAGGGCCGAGGTGAAGATGGAGGTGAGATTGGGCTCCTTGGTCTTGTTCTCCAAAGGGATGATAGCCAGCGAGGTAAGCCCTTCAGGAAATTCTCCCCCTTTACCCATGATATGATAACCACAGCCGAGGGTGGCGGAGAAGAGGATGATGATAGAAATAACAAAGGTTATAGTTTTCATACGCATACGATATTGACCAACTTCTTGGGTACGAAGATGGTCTTTCTAATCTCCTTTCCTTCAATATGTCGTCTCACCTTGGGACTGGCCAGGGCCATTTCTTTCACCTTTTTCTCCTCAGCCGAAACAGGGATGAGGAGGCGATCCCGGAGCTTACCGTTTACCTGAATGACAACGATGACCTCCTCCTCGACGATGGCCTCCTCGTCATACTGAGGCCAGGTGACCTTGATGACGCTTGCGTCGTGCCCCACGGCCTCCCAGAGTTCCTCGGCGATGTGGGGGCAAAAGGGGGAGAGGAGCACGATAAGCGCTTCCACAATCTCCCGCCAAACCGATGTGGCCTGAGGTGTTGCCTCGATACCATCCTTAGTCTGGTAGATATGGTTCACCAGCTCCATGATGGCGGCAATGGCCGTGTTGAAATGAAACCGCTCGATATCCTCTGTCACTTTTTTGATGGTCTTATGCGCCTTGTGACGCAGCTCTCCCAGCTCAGGGGGAAGGTCAGCCGTGATTACGGATGAGGGCTGCCCGGCGATGCTGTCCCTTAATTCATAGACCAGCCGCCACACCCGATGAAGAAAACGATAACCGCCCTCTACCCCCTCTTCTTGCCACTCCAGATCCTTTTCCGGAGGGGCGGCAAAGAGGCTGAAGAGGCGGGTGGTATCGGCCCCGTATCGTTTGATCATATCTTCGGGGTCCACGATGTTCCCCTTTGACTTGGACATCTTTGCCCCGTCCTTGATCACCATCCCTTGGGTAAGCAGGTTGATGAAGGGCTCATCCAAGGATACCATGCCGATATCCCTCAACACCTTGGTGAAGAAGCGAGAGTAGAGCAGGTGGAGGATAGCGTGTTCTATCCCCCCGATGTACTGATCCACGGGCATCCAGTATTCCAGCCGCTTTCTATCGAGGGGCCCCTGGTTGTAATCGGGGCATGTGTAGCGGTCAAAATACCAGGAAGACTCTACGAAGGTATCCATGGTATCTGTTTCTCTTCTGGCTGCCCCGCCGCATGCCGGGCAGGTGGTCTCGGCAAAGGGACTGAAATCGGGTAACGGCGACGCGCCGTTCTCCTTCGGTCCTACCTCCAGGGGGAGGACTATGGGCAGGTCCTCTTCCCGAACAGGCTGAATACCGCAGCGATCGCAGTAGATGATGGGGATAGGGGTACCCCAATATCGCTGGCGGGAGATGCCCCAGTCACGAAGGCGATAATTGATGGCCCTCTTCCCGATCCCCTTTTCCTCCAGGTAGTCGGCAATGGCCTCCATGGCCTCGCGATTGTTCATGCCGTCGAAGGGGCCGGAATGAACCAGGACCCCGTCCTCTATATAGGCCTCGGTCATCGTGGCTGGGTCGAGGGCCTTACCAAGCGGCTGGATCACCACGATCATCGGTATTGCGTATTTCTTGGCGAACTCGAAATCCCTCTGATCGTGGGTGGGCACGGCCATGACGGCGCCGGTGCCATACTCCATCAGGACGAAGTTGGCGGTATAGAGGGGCATCCGCGTATTGGTCAAGGGGTTGATACAATAGGTACCGAGGAATACCCCTTCTTTTTCCATATCCTCGGCAGTGCGGGCGGTCAGATCCTGTCTCCTCACCCGTTTCACAAAGGCCTGCACCTCGGCCTCTTGTCCCCCTCCTTTACAAAGCTCTAACACTAGGGGGTGTTCCGGCGCCAGGACCATGAAGGTGGCGCCAAAGAGGGTGTCCTGACGGGTGGTGAAGACGGTAATGGCCCCCTGGCCGTTTTCCAGGGGAAATGCCACGTCTGCACCAAGACTCTTGCCTATCCAGTTTTTCTGCATGGTGATGACCCGCTCGGGCCAACCAGTGAGTTTATCGCAGTACTCCAGCAGCTCTTCGGCATAGGCGGTAATCTTAAAGAACCACCCCTCGAGCTCCTTTTTTTCCACCTCACCGTGGCACCGCCAGCAGGTTCCCCCTTCCACCTGTTCGTTGGCCAGTACCGTTTGGCATGCCGGGCACCAGTTGACCAGGGCCTTTCGCCGGTAGACCAATCCCCGCTCATACATGCGGATGAAGATCAGCTGTTCCCATTTATAGTAGTCCGCATCGCAGGTGGTCAGCTCGCGATCCCAGTCATAGCTGAAGCCCATCCGTTTGAGCTGAGAGCGCATGTGGGCGATGTTGTCGTAGGTCCATTGGGCAGGGTGTATCTTGTGTTCCAGGGCGGCGTTTTCCGCGGGCATGCCGAAGGCATCCCACCCCATGGGGTGCAGGACGCTATATCCCTGCATCATCTTGTATCGGGCTACCACGTCGCCGATGGAGTAATTGCGGATGTGTCCCATGTGGAGCCTTCCCGAAGGATAGGGAAACATCTCGAGGAGATAATACTTCTCCCGCTTCGGATCTTCCTTCGCCCGGAAGAGCTTTTGTTCTTCCCACAAGCGCTGCCAACGTCCTTCGATCTCGTGGGGGTCATACCGCTCCATCATCGGCCCAGCAACCTCCTTATCCTGAGCCTCAAGGCGTTGAGCCTGATAAAACCCTCGGCGTCTTGTTGTCGGTAGACCTCGTCCTCCTCAAAGGTGGCAAAGCCACTGTGGTAGAGGGACTTTTCCGATTTCCTGCCGACCACCATGCAACTCCCCTTGTAGAGTTTCAGCCGGACAATGCCGGTGACGTCGTGCTGGGTTTCATCCACGATCTTTCGCATCAGCTCCATCTCCGGCGCGTACCAATATCCGTAGTAGATCAGTTCCGCTATCTTGGGGATGAGGGTGTCGCGCAGGCGCATCACCTCACGGTCCATGGTGATGGATTCCAGGGCTTGATGGGCGCAGTGGAGGATCGTGCCCCCCGGCGTTTCATAGACCCCCCGGGACTTCATCCCCACATACCTATTCTCCACCATGTCCACCCTGCCGATGCCATGTTTCCCCCCGATCTCGTTGAGTCGTGCCAAGAGCTGGGCAGGTGCGTACTTCTTCCCATCGATGCTGATCGGGATGCCCTCGACAAAGCCTATCTCACAGTAGCGGGGCTTGTCCGGCGCCTGCTCCGGGGCAGTGGTGAGGCAAAACATCGCCTGGTCGGGCTCTTGCCACGGGTCCTCCAAGATCCCCCCTTCGTAGCTGATGTGCAGAAGGTTCCTGTCGCTGCTGTATGGTTTCTGAGGGGTGACAGTAACCGGAATACCCCGCTCCTTGGCATAGCGAATGAGATCCTCTCGGGAGCGGAGCTTCCACTCCCGCCAGGGGGCGATGACTTGTATATGGGGGTCGAAGTGGTAGTAGGTGAGTTCGAAACGCACCTGGTCATTCCCTTTGCCGGTGGCGCCATGGGCTACGGCGTCTGCCTGTTCCTTGCGCGCCTTCTCCATCTGGGCCTTGGCGATGAGGGGACGGGCAATGGCGGTGCCGAGCAGGTAGCCCCCCTCATAGATGGCGTTCGCCTTGATGATGGGAAAGACGAAGTCTTGAACGAACTCTTCCTGGAGATCATCGATATAGACCTTGCTCGCGCCGGTGGCCACGGCCTTCTGGCGCACCTCTTCGATCTCTCCTCCCTGGCCGATGTCGGCGCAAAAGGCGATTACCTCGCAGGCATACTCCTCCTGAAGCCACTTGAGGATGACCGAGGTGTCCAAGCCGCCTGAATAGGCCAATACGATCTTTTTAACTGCCTTTTTCATTCTTGTTCCCTTTTCCCTTGCCCTTTCCTATCAACAAGAGGGTCAGGATGGCCTTTTGCACATGGAGACGGTTCTCCGCTTGATCGAAGACCACAGAATGAGTGCCGTCCATCACCTCGTCGGTGATCTCCTCACCGCGGTGGGCGGGAAGACAGTGCATCACTATGGCATCCTTTCGTGCTCGGCGGAGGAGATCGGCATTCACCTGATAGCCCTGGAAGGCCTTTATCCTCTTCGCGCGCTCCCCTTCCTGCCCCATGCTGGCCCAGACGTCGGTGTTGATCACGTGGGCCTCCTTGACTGCCTCCTTCGGATCATGGGTGAGGATGATTCGGGAGGATCCCTCTGCCTGAGCACGGGAGAGGATCTGCGCATCGGGTTCATACCCCCGCGGACAGGCCAGCCAGAGATCAAAGCCCAGCCGCAAGGCTCCATTGATCCAGGAGTTGGCTACATTGTTGCCATCCCCCACATATGCTACCTTCAGCCCGCTGTACCCGCCGAGCTTCTCCCTGATGGTAAAGATGTCGCTCAAGATCTGGCAGGGGTGTAGCAGATCGCTCAGACCATTGATCACCGGGATGGTGGCACAGCGGGCCATCTCCTCGACCCGCTCTTGGGCGAAGGTCCTGATCATGATGCAGTCGACATACCGCGAGAGAACCCGTGCTGTGTCCGCAACAGCCTCTCCCCGGCCCAATTGCGTCTCTTGGGGGTTTAAGGAGAGGGCATGCCCACCCAATTGAAACATCCCCACCTCGAAGGATACCCTGGTCCTGGTCGATGGCTTCTCAAAGATCATGGCGAGGGTCTTCCCTGCGAGGGGTTGATAGGATTTTCCCTGTCGCTGCATCTCCTTGAGCCCTGCCGCCTTCTGGAGGATGGCCTCTATCTCTGCCTTGGTCAGATCATATATGGAAAGCAGGTCTTTCTTCATCGCTCGGCGAATACCTCATTGAGGGTTTCGAGCAAAATGTCTATTTCCTCCCTCGTGATGATGAGGGGGGGGATAAAGCGCAGGACCTTGCCTGCGGTACAGTTGATGAGGACGCCCTTAGCCAGGCAGCTCTCGACTATCTCCTTACCCTCAAACTCCAGCTCGCAACCGATTATCAGCCCCTTGCCCCTCACTGCCTTAATAAAGGCGTATCGCTTCTTGAGGCCGAGGAGCCCCTGGAGCAAGTAACGGCCCATCACCTCACAGTTCTCGAGGATGCCGTCCTCTATCAGGGTGTCGATGACGGTGCATCCTGCCGCCGTAGCCAGGGGGTTGCCGCCGAAGGTGGAGGCGTGGTCACCAGGGACAAAGGCCTCTGCTACTTCATTTGTGGCCACCAGGGCGCCGATGGGCACCCCATTGGCCAGGGACTTGGCCAGGGTCATGACGTGGGGAGGGGCGTCATAGTGCTCATAGGCAAAGAGCCTGCCTGTCCTGCCCATCCCGACCTGGACCTCATCGTAGATCAGCAGAAGCCCTGTCTGATTGCAGAGCTGCTTCAAACCCTTTAGATAGTCCGGCGAAGGGAGGATTACCCCGCCTTCCCCCTGAATGGGCTCTACCATCACGGCGCAGGTCCGAGGGCCGATGGCTTGGGTGACTGCCTCGAGGTCGTCAAAGGGACAATAGGTAAAACCCGGCAGCAGGGGGTCGAACCCCTGGTGGAACTTTTTTTGGCCGGTGGCGCTCAAGGCCCCCATGGTCCTGCCGTGAAAGGAGTTTTCCATGGTTATAATCTCGTAGCGCTCAGGGCCATATCGCGCCTTGGAGTACTTCCTGGCCAGCTTGATAGCTGCCTCGGTTGCCTCGGCGCCGCTGTTGCAGAAGAAGACCCGCTCGCCAAAGGAATGCTCGCAGAGGCGCCTGGCCAGCTCCACCTGCGGTCCATTATAGTATAGGTTTGAGCAGTGGATAAGCTGCCCTGCCTGCTCCTCCAGGGCCTGGACCACCTTGGGGTGGCAGTGCCCGAGGTTGCATACCGCAATCCCCGCGACAAAGTCGAGGTATTCCCTGCCGTTGCTGTCCCATACCTGTGCCCCCTTACCCCGCACGAGGAGGATGGGGTTGCGGGCGTAAGTGTTGGCCAGCACCTGTTGCCCCTCGCGGATCAATGCTTCTCCTTTTATGACCATAGTTCCGTTCCCACCCCTGTATCGGTGAAGATCTCCAAGATAAGGGCGTGTTTCACCCTGCCGTCGATAATATGGGCCTTGCCCACGCCCCCTGCTAGGGCCTCCAGGCAGCAGGTGACCTTGGGGATCATCCCTGCGGAGACGACCTCTTTGGCTATGAGATCTTTGGCCTCTTGGGCCTTGAGGCTCGTGATGAGCGAGCCACCGTTGTCTAAGACCCCTGGCACATCGGTGAGGAGGATCAGCTTTTCCGCACCCAAGGCTGCTGCTAACTTTCCCGCCACGAGATCTGCGTTGATGTTGTAGGTCTTGCCATCCGCGCCCACCCCGACCGGGGCGATGACGGGTATGAAGTCACCGTCATCCAGGGTCTTGATGACGTCGGAATTGATTCCCTCTACCTCCCCCACCATCCCCAAATCGACGATCTCCGGCGGGGCATCCTTCTCCCCTTGGGGAGAGAGGTGCAACTTTTTCGCCCTAATCAGG
>Ga0256868_10001773_pt1 | contig 11512 bp, 10 predicted proteins | sample RVTome_13_FD_187341 | JGI IMG/M metagenome (GOLD analysis project Ga0256868, IMG submission 187341) | Soil microbial communities from uranium-contaminated site in the Upper Colorado River Basin, Wyoming, United States - RVT92D227 HiSeq ... | reverse complement strand
GAAAAGAGTTTCTGTTTACCCCGTTAGAAAGCCCCGCCATTTACCCCGTTAGAAAGCCCCGCTATCCATGGCTGGGATGACATGAATGAAGATTCAATTCCTTCCACCGTTAGAAAGCCAGGTATTCTCTAACGGGGTAAATGGCGGGGATGATATAATAAATCCAGCACCTTTAAGCAGGATATTTGGGAAAGGTGCTGGATAAATCGCATCAGCTCCTTATAGAAGGCGGGGGCAAAGCCCCGTCCTTTCTAACGGGGTTTACTCTTCACCCAAATCCTCCCCGGAATCCATTTTTACAAGAAAATGGAATCCATCGGGCCCCAATCGTTCACTCAGGGTATTGATGATCCTCTTTGAATCTGCTTCGGTTTGATTTGGTCCCGACACATAAAAGGGTTTGCCGTCCTTGCCGTACTCAAACTCACTTTGACAGACCGAAGGATCGATGGTTCCAAAGATCTTCTTGACCGTCGGGTAGTCTTTATGAGGTTTAAAACCGAGGCCCTCTGCATACAATACGGCATTTTCGATCAGTTTCACGGCATATTCAGGCTCGACCCTTTCCAGTTTTTCGTTCTGTTCCAGGATCATGACTCGTTGTTCATATTTGCTCTTTGAGACGATTGTAAAAAAGCAGTCTTTAATGCCCAGGCAAAAGGCGTCAACGAGAAAAACGGAAGCCGCAATACTGCCATCCGGCATTTTCCGGCTGATGATTAAATCCCCTATACCCGTATCAAAAATTCCCTTGGGAACAAGGCACTCGTGAATGGGCGATATTGAAGCAGCCCATAAAGCTTGATCTTTCGTCACTGAAAAACTGCCTCTTTTTCTCTTTTCAGCCAACACCATCTTCCGTTTGGCCGCCTTCTTTGCAAGCTTTTTCTGCCGCTTTTTCTGATCAATGGCCATCTCCATTTCTCCTCTTTAATCAAAATGCCTTTTAATATGCGTCGGATGTCTCTCTTTCGGATGATTCAAATTATTTTGGGATTCCATTAAATTTTGCTGACAGAATGCGAGTTTCCCTTAGTATTTGGATCCGAGATATTTTGTTCGAAGAGTTGGATGATGCAAGGTAATCATTTCTCAATAGTCTGGGATCATGAATTCTTCAAGACAATGATCACCCGTCTTCTTAAAGCTGGCTGACAATCCGGGCAGAAGTATCTACCAAAATCTTCTCAGGAATCACCCCGCATCCTTTCTAACTCTTCAAGGGAAAGACCGAACTCTTCGTAATTCCCAACCAACTCACTCAATTCTTCTCGATGTCTCATACGGAGGAATTCCTTCATCGCTATCTCGATGGCCTTTTTCTTCAAAGGGGTCCCTGCGGTCTTCATTACCTTTTTAATAAGCTCTGCATCAATATCCAAAGTTATTCGCATATTTTACTCCCTCATTATTATGCATAAATGCTGACAATAATAATGTAATAAATCAAGTAATTTATTGCAAAATTTGAAATGTTTGAACTCGCCCAGTTTTTTAATTTAAAAAAGGTAGGATGCATCAAGCGAAGCGGACCACTGGTTACCTTAAAATCCTTTTCTGCAGCAGATCTTGCAAATCCCTTCTTCCATCCAGCACACAATGAACATAGACTTCCGCTTTCATGACCTGGTAAATGATCCGATAGGGTTGATAGAATATCTCTCGGAATTCAAAAACTCCAATACGTTCCAATTCTGGAGGGATATGTCCTCTGGAAGGCATCGTTTCAAGTTTCAAAATGGTTTTTTCAAGATGATCAACAAGTCTGTCGGCCTTTTCTACAGAATCATTCTGAGCGACGTAATGGTATATTTCTAGAAGGTCTCTTTCAGCATCAGCGACAAGGTAAACAGTAAATTTCATCCCTCAGGATTTCCTTTGATTTTTTTTCTCAGGTCATGAAAAGCTTCTTTAAATGGTTTGAATTGTCCTTCCTCCAAGCTTTTCCGGCTTTGTGCAAGAATCCTCAACATGGCCAGACTTTCCTGTGTTTTTTCATATTCACAAATATCCTGTAAGACTGCCTTTGCTTTACCATTGAGAGTAATCACCAGGGTATGATGATTCTCAACAACCTCACGGATCATCTCAGAGGCATGTGACTTAAAATAGCTTATTGGCTTAACAGCTTCACTCAATTTCATCTTTATCATCCTCCATGAGAAATGGTCTAAATTAAGTCTATATTATAGTCTAAATATTTGCAAGATAATTTTTACCTAAAGTAATCTGTGGGGTGGATTGTAGGCTCATGGCTTTGAGTTATATTTTTATACTCCATCAGGTATAAAGCCCTGGACTACACTTTTGGCATTTGGATTTTGAAATTTGACATTTACCCCGTTAGAAAGCCCCGCTTTTTAAAGTGGGGATGGGTTGTGTATCAGAATTTTAATACATTTCAGAAAGGGCGGGGTTAAAGCCCCGTCCTTTCTAACGGGGTTTACTCTTTATTTATCTCATCTTCAATTCCATCTCTTCAAATCGTTGGATCTTATTCCTGATCCCTGTGGCAATTTCAAATTCTAATCGGCCCACAGCCTCTTTCATTTCCTTACTCAATCCTTGGATCATTGCAAAGATCTCTTTGATGGGCACATACTTCTCTTGGGTATCGGAGGCGGTAAGGATAATGAAGTAGATGTTTTATCTTCTGATCCAGCGGTTCCAATCTTCGCTTTTACCTTCGGTAACCATAAGTTTCCTCAAAGAGAGGGGCGGTTAAATTATCCACCGGCACATAGTCGTCGGTGAGGACAATAGAATAAGATTTTTTCAAGTATTGTTGTAATCGGTCTTGGGAGATAACATAGGAGGTCATCTCTTTATTGTCCATCTTTTTAATCTTTCCGACAAAATCGTCCAGGTCTATTTTCTGGAGGCTTGCCACTACGATGAAGTTGGTGGTGCCAACGAAATCGTTAGGTGGACTGATAGAGATCAAATGAACATATCCTTTGCCAAACACCTCCTCGAGGGTGCGGATGTAGGAGGGGAGAAAAGCTCCCTTGTTGAAATTGTCGATCACATTGGTGAGGAGCAAACCATGAGGTTTCAATAGGATCTTCAACTGCATTGCAAATTCTTTCGTTGTCAAATGATAGGGGACTGACAGATCATTGAAGGCATCTAAGAAGAGGAAGTCATATCTCCCTTTCTCCTTACAATTCATCACAAACCAACGGGCATCCTCGTTGAAGGTTCGGATCTTCGTATCCCTTGGAATGCCGAGGTAGGTTTGGGCTGTTTTCGTGATCTCCGGATCGATCTCCACCACTTCAATCTCGGCATTCGGGTATTTCAACTCAACGAAACGAGGGAGCGTATAACCTCCTCCGCCAATAAACAGGGTATAAAAAGGCTTTTTCCCGTCGGCTTGCCATCTCAGGACTTCTTCAAATGCACGAATGTAGTAGTACTCCAGATGGAATGGATCTTTGAGGTCCATGCGAGAGTGAGTCAGGTGATCGAGATAAAGTGTGACGGGAGAAGCCTCTCTGTTTAATACGTCCTTCTTCAGCCTAATCGTGTAATAACTACTCTCCTTAAAATAAAAGGTCTCCTCATCCAGTGGGGGCTTGAACGCTTCTCCATAAAAAAACCATAAGAGCAATGTGAGGCTGAGGAGAAATAAAAGAAACACCCGTTTTTTAACGAAGAAGCCGCTAAAGATGGGGGCGCAGACGATGAGAATGATCCCCATTGTCAATAGGATATGCCGGGTTCCCATCCATTGGATGAGATAGAATCCGGTGGCAAAGGTCCCGAGGATCGAACCCAGTGTCGAAAAGGCATAGATTTTTCCCACCACATTCCCTGTCTTCTCCAAATTTTTTAACGTCAACTTCACCACTACCGGAGAAATCATTCCCAACAAACAAGAGGGAACAAAGAAGATGAAAGTCGTCATGAGGAGGATACGAACCATCAAGCTGGTATGGAATTCCGATCCTCCTACCAAGTTTGTCAGGGGCGAAATCGTGAAGGCTCCCAGGCCCGAGATAAGAAGCAGCCATCCAAGGGTGGAAGGACGAGGGAACCGGTCAGCGATCAGTCCCCCGAGATAGGCGCCGATACTGATACCGGCCAGGACAACTCCGATAATGCTCGTCCAGGTGTAGAGGGAGACTCCAACGTATGGGGCCATGATCCTTCCGGCAACCAGTTCGATGACCAGTGTGCAGAAACTGGCGATAAAGACGACGAGATTAGCCTTGACCACCTCTCTTCGCATCATCAACTCCTCATTACTTCTTCTTTAAGTTTTGAATGTTAGATCTAAGATTATAGACAAGTAAAAGGTTACTCCTTTAATGGCAGCAAAATGGATTTCGTTTTTTCTTGGAATTATCTCAACTTTAATTCATTCTCTTCGAGCCGATGGATCCTATCCCGTAATTCTGCGGCCCTTTCAAATTCCAAACGGCTTGCCGCCTCCTTCATCTCCTTTTTCAATTTCTGAACGATCGCCGGAATATCTTTGAAAGGCAGATACTCCTCTTTCATATCGGAAACAGCAGGAACAGTAAAGTAATCTGCTTCGTAGATCGAAGCTAAAATGTTTCGAACCGCTTTCTTCACAGTCTGTGGCGTGATTCCATGAACTCTGTTGTATTCCTCCTGTATCTTTCTCCTCCGGTCTGTCTCTAAAATGGCCTGATCCATTGCACCGGTCATCTTATCAGCATAGAGGATCACCTCACCGTTCACATTCCTGGCAGCCCGTCCAAAGGTCTGGATGAGAGACTTCTCAGATCGGAGAAAACCTTCTTTGTCGGCATCCAGTATGGCTACCAGGGAAACCTCTGGAAGATCCAGCCCTTCTCTCAAAAGATTGATGCCAATGAGTACATCAAATTTCCCCAAACGAAGATCTCTGATAATCTCAACCCGATCAAGAGTGTCAATATCTGAGTGGAGGTATTTTACCTGAATCCCGAGTTCCGCATAGTATTCGGTCAGATCTTCGGCCATGCGTTTTGTGAGAGTTGTAACAAGAACCCGCTCCTTGCTCTTCACCCGCTTCTGTATCTCACCTAACAGATCGTCGACCTGGTTTTTGGCTGGTTTCACCACAAGGGTGGGATCACTTAACCCAGTGGGCCGAATGATTTGTTCCACAATCTTTCCCCTACCCTTCTTCATCTCGTATTCACTGGGCGTGGCAGAGACATAGATAACTTGCCGCACACGTTCCTCGAATTCTTCAAACATGAGAGGACGATTGTCCAAAGCAGAAGGAAGACGAAATCCGTATTCGACCAAGGTCTCTTTTCGCGATCGGTCTCCGCGGTACATCCCTATCAATTGGGGGATGGTCACATGACTTTCGTCGATGAATAAGAGGTAATCCTTAGAATAGTAATCAAGCAGCGTTGGGGGAGGTTCACCAGGTTTTCTCCCTGTCAGATGGCGCGAATAGTTCTCGATGCCCTGGCAGTAACCCAGCTCCTGAAGCATCTCCAAATCAAAATTCGTCCTCTGTTCCAACCTCTGGGCCTCCAGGAGGCAATTCCGAGACCTCAACCATATAAGCCTCTCCTTCAACTCCTCCCGAATACTCAAAATGGCCTTCTGCAACCGGTCCGGAGGGGTGACATAATGGCTTTTAGGATAGATGGGGACTTTATCCAAAGGTTGGATGATCTTTCCCCTGATTGGGTCAATCTCAGCAATCGCATCAACCTCGTCTCCAAAGAGCTCGATCCGAATGGCCCGGCTTTCCTCATGGGCTGGGAAGACCTCAATCACATCCCCTCGAACTCGAAATGTTCCCCGATGAAAATCGATGTCATTCCGCTCATATTGAATCTCCACCAGTTTCGAAAGAATCTCTTCCCTGGAGATAACCATCCCCTTTTCGAGATAGAGGAGCATTCCGTGGTATGCTTCAGGTGATCCCAGGCCGTAAATACAGGAGACGCTGGCAACGATGATTACATCATTTCTCTCAAGAAGGGATCGCGTAGCTGAGTGTCGCATTTTATCGATGTCTTCATTAATTTGGGTGTCCTTCTCAATATAGGTGTCAGTGGAGGGAATATAGGCTTCTGGCTGATAATAGTCGTAATAACTGACGAAAAATTCGACAGCATTCTCTGGGAAGAGGTCCTTAAATTCACCGTAGAGCTGGGCTGCCAGAGTCTTGTTATGTGAGATTACAAGGGTGGGCTTTTGTACCGTCTCAATCACATTGGCCATGGTGAAGGTTTTTCCAGATCCGGTCACGCCTAAAAGAACCTGATGAGAAGCCTTTTTCAGAACCCCCTCACTTAACTGTTCAATGGCTTGTGGTTGATCACCTTTGGGTTCGAAATCGGAGACCAGTCTAAATTGATTCATAGAATTATTCTACAACAAAGGAAGGAAGTGTGAAAGGCGCGTTTCGGTAAATAGCTAATAGGCTCTTAGGAAATCGATATCGACAAAAGATTGTCGATAAGTATGATAATCTTATAAAAGGTCCCAAATCCGTCACTCCGGCGAAAGCCGGAGTCCAGAACGAGCTGAATTCACTGGATTTCCGCTTTCGCGGGAATGACAAAATGAGGTATTTTTAACTTTTTACGAACCCATTATATTTTATCCTTTGGTATTGTTTGAAGGTTCAGGTTTGAGTTTCTTCTGCACACCGGAAGAGTAAACGATAATAGCCGCTTCCCCATCGACTGGGCATTTGTTCTCACAGATACCACAGCCCGTACATTTTTCTTCTTTAATGATGGGGCGTTTTTTCTCATCCCCAACGATCGCATGATAGGAGCACTGTTCATTACAGACGAGGCAAATTTTTTCCGTATCCCAGGCAATACACCTTGTCTTGTTGATATGAGCGACACCCATCTGGAGGAGGCGCTTTTCTTCAATCCGAAGAGGTCGTATGGCTTCAGTGGGACAAATCCTTCCACAAAAATTACAGAATTCTTCACAGTACCCAATACGGGGAACAAGCCTTGGCGTGTAAAGACCCGCAAGCCCTGCTTCTAAGAGTGTTGACTGAAGGGCATTATTGGGGCATACCTTTAGGCACTCGCCGCACCCCGTACAGACGGAGACAAACTCCTCTTCCGGAAGAGACCCCGGAGGTCGAATAAGTCGATTATTTCCCAATCCGCCCTCTGACTGGAGGGGATTGGATTTGATGACCAATGCTGAAATGAGACCAAAACCAAGGGATCCTAGAACATACCTCCTCGATAGGCTCACACCATTCACTGTCTTCCATTTGGGAGAACCAAAGTGAAAAGAGACAGCTTCTGGAGGACATTCGAGGCATTTGAAACAAGAGATACAGTCTTGCTGACGATAGGATTCAGGAATTTCTTCAGGAATCGCCCCTACCGGGCACCCTTTAACACACCTTTGGCAATGGGTACAATCCTCTGCCACAAACCGTTTCAATATCCGGAAGCGTGAAACGATTGAAAAAAGGGTTCCCAACGGACAGAGGTAGCGGCACCAGAACCTCTTTCTGACAACTCCCAAGGTTAAGAGGATGACGAAAAAGAGAAAGATCAAAAGATTGACCTTGAACACAGGCATTGGAATGGTCGACATGATAAATGAGTGTTTAGGAAGAAAGTTTTGAACCTGGGGAAGGAGGTGATTAAAAACGAAGATGACAGGAGGATAAACGGCGATGACGAGAGTTCGGGTGATAAGACTGATCGGGTCGAAAAGGTACATCACCTGAAAGGCCATGAGGCCTGTGGCTAGAGAAAAAATAAAAACACCGTAACGAAGTCTTCTGAGGGGTTGATCATCAAAACTCTTGGACCGTTTCCTCTCCCTGAAGAGAATTCGGTCGAAAAAATCTATGGTCGCGCCCATGGGGCAGAACCATCCGCAAAAAAAATTGCCGAAAACCAAAACGAGGAGGAGGACGCCGAAGGCCGGGAGCATTCTCAGGATGACCTCTTTTTTCGTGAGGACCGTAATGATTCCGATGAAGGGATCGAGTCGTAGATAGAGATCGACCGGGATATTCAACTCAAGAGGAAAGGCAGTTCGAAGGATGAGATAGAGAAGGAAAGCAAAGGAAAGGGCTTGGATCGTCCTCCTCAAGTAAGGGATTGCCCTTGTCATGTTGCACTGACCTTTCTTACACGAACCTTTGAAAGGTCGATCTGGCCCAATCCCAACTCGTAGGCATTCTTGACAAACCTGATCTCTTCTGGCTTAAAGGGCTTCTGGGTCCTTGGGTTTTTAAACAAAGTGGCGGCATAGGCATCCGCTGCCACAATATCAGTGGAGGCTATCACCTCTCCTATATCTTCAGTCTTTCCAGGCCCCTTGGGACCATTCGTAGTAAGGATCCTGATGGCATCCATGATGACCAAATCGGGCTTCCTGACCGTATTGATATCGGCAATGTGTTGATGGAGATCGACCTTATGAAGCTGCTCCATATCCCAAACGATCCCAATCAAGTTCTTCAATCCGAGGGTCAGTTCCGTGGCATCATGCTGTTTGGGAATGGGCAGATTGATGAAGACATCTGATTCCAATACATCTGTAAGTATTTCAACTGTCTTGAGTTTTTTACCTTTCTGAATCTCCACCTGTTTATATGAGTTCCGTCCATGGCCGGAGAAGATGTCTGCCCCTGCCTTCTGAGCTGCCTCTTTTAATCCTGACCTGGAAAAACAGAACTGGTAATTATCGCAGGTATGGTCCCAAACAGCCACTCTCTTTGCTCCTGCCTCATAACACGTCTTGATCAATGCTGAAAAGAGAGCAGGATTATTTGTGCAGGCCTGGTCTGGTGTCCTGGCCCATGCGATGTTCGCCTTGATCACCACCCGCTGTCCCTTTTTCACGAATCGGGCAATCCCTCCGAGAGGCGCCAGGGCTGCCTGAAGAAGTTGGGAGGGTGCTCCATTTTTAGCAATGACAAGGTCAGCCTCTTCTGCGGCATGGGCAAGGGAACCAAAAAAGAGTGGACGATTAGACAGGAGATGGGGCAGTGCAATCGCTGTGGCTGCCCCTTTCATAAATTGTCTACGAGTAAGTTTCTTCTCTGAAAATTTACCCATGGAATAAGATCCTCCTTATACTCGATTGCGGATTCCAGAGTGTTGCATGCGGAGTTTAGAACCTGTACCCTACATTCCGAAATTCGGATTCCGCATTCTGAAATCTCATTACGGTGCCAACACAAGCCGTGAAACTCCCTTATCTGTTCCGAACCAAATACTATTCTTATCCTCGGCTGCACAAAATACGGTGTTGCTTAGCAGGCCGTCAGAGGCCGTCAACGATTCCCATTGTCCGGTTGAAAAATCGTAAAGGCTCACTCCATTATCCCTGCAGATCAAGACCCTCTCTTTGGTCACAGTGATCGAATGAATCCCTCCATTTCTAGTCGGATCTGTTGGCTCGATCTTTTTCCACTTATCCAAAATGGGGTCATACTCGAAAAGGGTTCCCCCAATTCCCCCCGCCCATATCCTCTGCTTAACTTTTGCCAGAGACTTAATCTCTGTCTCCATTAGACCTTCTTTCTGAGAATAGGCCTTCCAGGTCTTTTTTACCTTATCCAAACAGCTGATTCCTCCGCTGGTCCCCACCCATACCGAGTCGGGTTGGACCAGGATGGAGTTGACGAAATTCCCAGAAAGGCCATCTTGAGTGGAGTAGAATCTTTTCCATACCTCTGTCTTCTTATCAAAAAGGGAAAGGCCCTTTTCAGATCCCACCCAGAGACATTCTCCATCCACAGCTATGGATACAATCTTCTTGGCACGTCCATCGTTCGTATTGAAACGCTTCCATGGCGGGTTTCTCTGGGGCTGATAATAGGACATTCCACCCCCCCCGTATCCATAAAAATAGGTACCGAACCAGATGCGATCCACATCCGCTTCAATAACAGATACATGGTTATAAGGGAGGAGATTTTGCCAATTGATGCTCTTCCCATTATCGACTTTATCCATAGGTTCGCCCTTGGTCGTATAGGCCTTAAAAGCCTTGTTGGATTTATCATAGTGGGTAGCCCCTCCGCTATACGTTCCAAACCAAATCTCTTCACCTTGGACGGCAATTGCACAGACCATATCACTCGATAATCCCTCTTTTGGGGTGATCTGTTGAAAAGAAAGGGGCCTCTTTAGCGGACTAGCGTTAGCAGGGTTATGAAAATAGGAGATGAAGGTGCCGAGGGTTAAAAAAAAGACCATCCAGTGAAAATTCATTTTCTTTTTGACCTTTCTTCCTTTTAAATAAATTTTTAACATTATGTCGAATCGGGGCAAATTTTTCAATATCTGGGCCCTTTTTTGAAAAGCATGAACTCCGTTTCATGAGCATTCAGATGCAGTCGTAAGAATTTTTTGGAATAGCCTTGACAATCGGTATCCCAGTGATTATTTTTTGAATTGTTTGACCTTTTTCAAAACGCCCTCGTGTTGTTTCTAACAAGGCAAATACAATATAACTATTCAATTTCTAAAGTTTTTATGCTTCTGGGGAGGTGATGTAAAAGACTGAAAATACATTTTCAATGGAATGAATCTATATCTTATCAAGAGAAAGGAGACGTAAAAAATGAAAATTAGGCCATTGCAGGACAGAGTAATCGTCAAAAGACTCGAAGAGGAAGAGAAGACAAAAGGCGGAATCATTATCCCTGACACAGCAAAAGAAAAACCCCAGGAAGGGAAAGTGATTGCAGTTGGAAAGGGAAAGACCACGGAAGAAGGAAAAGTGATTCCTCTTGATGTGAAGGTTGGAGACAAAATTCTTTTTGGCAAGTATTCAGGGACAGAAGTGAAGATTGACGGTGAGGAACATCTCATCATGAGAGAAGAAGACATCTTAGGGATTATTGAAGGAAAATGACAACCGATCTAAATTAAAAAGAAATGGAGGTAGGTTACAATGGCAAAAGAATTGAAGTTTGACCAGGAAGCCCGTAATGCAATTTTGCGGGGAGTCAATATTTTAGCGGATGTGGTCAAAGTCACACTGGGCCCAAAGGGTCGAAATGTTATTTTAGAAAAATCGTTTGGAGCCCCGACGGTTACCAAAGACGGCGTGACAGTTGCAAAAGAAATCGAGTTGGAAGACAAATTTGAGAATATGGGCGCCCAGATGGTAAAGGAGGTTGCCAGCAAGACCTCTGACACAGCAGGAGATGGGACGACGACTGCCACTGTTTTAGCCCAGGCGCTCTATCGTGAGGGATCGAAGGTGGTTGCGGCAGGTGCCAACCCAATGGAAGTGAAACGGGGAATTGACATTGCCGTCGAGGAAGTGGTGAAGGAACTGAAGAAGTTGAGCAAGCCGACGAAGGATCAGAAAGAGATTTCTCAGGTTGGAACCATCTCCGCCAACAACGACGAGACCATCGGGAATATCATCGCCGAGGCGATGAATAAAGTAGGCAAAGAGGGGGTGATCACTGTCGAAGAGGCTAAAGGAATGGAGACAACCCTCGATGTCGTGGAGGGAATGCAGTTTGACCGCGGGTACGTTTCCCCCTATTTTGTCACGGATCCCGAAAAGATGA
>Ga0256868_10001772_pt1 | contig 11517 bp, 3 predicted proteins | sample RVTome_13_FD_187341 | JGI IMG/M metagenome (GOLD analysis project Ga0256868, IMG submission 187341) | Soil microbial communities from uranium-contaminated site in the Upper Colorado River Basin, Wyoming, United States - RVT92D227 HiSeq ... | reverse complement strand
GATCCTTTCCCGTGCAACGTCCTCGAACCGGGCCCGAAGCGCCCGAACGACCCGCAATCCCGCGTTCTCCATGAGGACCGGCCCGGGGATGCCGAGCTCCTCGATCGCGATCCGGTCGATACCCCTCATCTCTCGGGAGGTCAGGATCTTCATGGCGCTCCTAACGGGCCGAATTGGGGACCTGCGATCCGCCGTAATCCGGCTTGATTTGGCTCATTTTAGCATAAAGAGGGCCCCTTTAGCACTTATAACCCCTAGTTTTCACTTGACTTCAGCGGATTCCCAGAGTATAGGATAATCACAGGGGACAAAGGGAAAAGAAGATGGCGGAGGCGCTCATCGTCCGCGCCAGGGGCGGCATTTCAGCTTATCGATTCTTTTAAACCATCCGATTTTTCTTTCATCTTTCTGTAAAAATCGTGGGGGGTTGTTTTCCCCTGGCGGGCAGGGGAAAACAGCAAGGAGGGGCGAAAGCCATGAAAAAGATCGGTGTCCTCTTGCTTGCGGGCATGATCGTCCTCGCAGCCGTCCTGATCGCTGGCCTCGGCGGGACGCCGAGCGGCGGGACAAGCGCGGCCTCATCAAGCTCGTCCGGGCAGAGTCTCCTCGCCGGCCGCAACGTCAACATGGTTTCGGGGACAAAGCTCCCCTTCGGGGATCCGTGGTTGCAGCGCCAGAATGAGCCTTCGATCGCAGCCTCAACTCGCAATCCCCTGCATCTTCTGGCCGGGGCCAACGATTATCGGACCATCGATATGCCCGACGATTTCAAATTGCCTGGGATCGAAGGAACGGCATCGGCCGACGCCTGGCTGGGGGTTTATGAATCTTTCAACGGCGGGGAATCCTGGATAACCACGCTGCTCCCCGGCTTCCCGCAGGATGCGTCGAGCGAAGGGCAGCTTTCTCCCCTCAACGACTACGAGACCGCCTGCGACCCCATTGTCCGGGCGGGTGCGAACGGGCTTTTCTACTATTGCGGCATCGCTTTTAACCGCGCGAGAGATAAAAGCGCTCTTTTCGTCGCCCGCTATGTCGACAACAACAATCTCGAGAAGATCGAAGTCAGGACGGATCAGGACGGAACGAAGAAATACTTCGGGCCCATCCAGTACATCGATACGCGGCTCGTGGCCACCGGAAGTACGAGCAGCAGCTTTATCGACATGCCCAATATGGCTGTGGATGTCCCCAGAATGGGGGCCCTCTATGGCAATGTCTATGTGGCCTACACTGTTTTTTCCAACACGGGCGGATCCAGCATTGCAGATAAGATCTTTTTTCAGAGGTCAACGGACGGCGGAGTGACCTGGAGCGCTCCTCCGGTCCAGTTGAGCACGACCGGAGAGGTCGTTCAAAGGCCGATAATCGCCGTCGACCCGATCGACCTCAAGGGGAACACGATCTATGTCGCTTTCAGGCGCTTCGCCAAGGGAAACGTTCCTGACGGGATCGTCGTCGTCAAATCGACCAACGGCGGCAAAACATTCAGCAAGCTTCCGGACGTCTCCCCGTCCTTCTATCCTTTCGACCAGGGCACGAGCCCAAGCCCATCGTCGTTCCGGACCAACAGCTATCCGACGATGGCCGTCGGCGACCTCGGGACCGTCTACGTGGCCTGGCCCCAGAGACTTGGAGGGCCGAACGGGCAGGCGAGGATCATGATCTCCGCTCTCCGGAAGGGCGGGCTGGTCTGGTCGACCCCCCAGGTCGTCGATCAAACCTACGTGGGGATCGGGCATCAGTTCATGCCGTCTCTGACGTTCGCGGCCTGGAGATTGATGTTGGCCTGGTATGACCAGCGCGAGGACGTGGCCCTGGACGCGTTGGCGTCCATCGGGGATGCCTGGGGTGCGACACGCCACACCATCGATGTCCGGGCGGCTGAAGGAAGACCGGGAGTGCCACCGGTATTCTCGCCGTCGATCCAGCTCTCCCGCTACCTTCACGTCCTGGACTTGGACGCCAACGGAAATCCCATTGAGGAGGGCGGCTACAATCAGGTCATCCAGGCAGAATTCAATCATATCAATTACCCTCTCTTCCAATTGGGGACCGTTCCTTTCCACGGCGACTATCTAGAGGTCACGCCCTCGGTCAGGATCCTGCCTCCGGCGGTCGCATTTGGCAAATGGATCTACAACATCAATCCGTTCGAGCCGACCAGCTTCCACACGGCCTGGACAGACAACCGTGACGTCAGGCCGCCGAATGGAGACAGCTGGGGGGATTGGGTCAGCTACAACGCCCCCGGGTCAATACAAGACGGTTGGCCGTACCCTGCACCGTCCTGTTTGGACGGCTCCAAAACAGGAATGCGGAATCAGAACATCTATACGGCCAATATCAACAAGGGCCTCATCATGGGGTCGCCCGGAAATACCAAGCAGCTCGACCTGCCTCTGACCGGCGAGGGCGGAAGAACCTTCGTCGTGTTCGTTAAGAACACCACCGAGTTCAAGAGAACGCTGAATCTCGTCATCTTCCAGATCGGCGGCGTGGACGCCTCCTTCGATCAATTCCAGAACGACGATAACATCCAGGTCGAAGTTCAACCCTATTCCTCCGTGTCCTGCACCATCTACCTCGACAGATCGACGAGAAAGCTGGCTCCGGTGACGGTCAACGCTTTCGAAGGCCTCAAGCTCGTCGGCTACGTCGTCTTGAATCCCGACCCGACCAACCTTCCTTTGAGCGATCCCGACAACCCCTTCCAGGATCTCGGGAAAGAAACCCATGATCCCGACGTGAGCGCTCCCCTTGTCTGGAACTATGACTTGGGAGACGAGAGCGACCCCAACGCCTCCGCCGTCCTCGGCCCGCGCGTTCAGAACCCCAGAGTCCAGAACTACAGCATCGTCAACCCCCGGGTTCAAAACGAGGGCGTGCTCAATCCCCGGGTCCAGAACGAGAGCATCGTCAATAACGAAGTGCCCAATCCGCGGGTTCAGAATACCGCAGTCCCCAACGGGGCCTTGACGGATGTCACCTGGACTGTTACGAACGAAGGCAACACAACCTCCGTTTTCACGACCAACATCCAGTCACAGTATCCGGATTATTTCAACGGTGAAGATCCCCCCCTGATCGCCCAGGCCCTTGTCTACAAAGTTCACCGGGTTCCCGTGGACAAGGATTGCCAGCTCTACGAGTCGCACCAGGATGAGCTCATCGCCAATATCTCCAATCCTCGCGTCCAGAATCCCCGGGTTCAGAACAATCCCCCCGCCGAGGGCGCCGGGAGCACCCAGAGTTCGCCCATCTCGATCCAAGCCGCCGATCTGGGTGCCCAGGATATCACCTTCTACCTGGCGCCGGGAGAACAGGCGGAAGTGACCTTCCGCGTCTGGGATGAGGATACCACGGACGGCAGCCCCATCTTCAGCCCGGACATGGTCATCGCCGAGGCCGCTGCCGAAGCGGTCAACACCGAGGATGTCGAAGAAGGGAGCACGACTCCGCCGTCCGATGTCCCCCCCAATTCCGAGCCTTGGACCACTCCTCCGCCCCAAATTGGAGTTTCTCCCCTTTCTTTGTCGTTTGGAGCCTTCTTGGGACTGAGTCCGGCCGATCAACTTCTTACCGTCTGGAACGCCGGGGGTGGGGCCCTCAACTACACCGTGGCCGACGATGCCCTGTGGCTCTCCGTCACGCCGACCTCAGGAGCCGTGACGCCGCAGGACCACACGGTTTCGGTTGATGCCGGGGGTCTTTCCGCTGGCATCTACACGGGGACGATCATCATCAGCGATCCCTATGCGGCCAATAATCCGGCGAGAGTGCCCGTGACATTTACCATTACGCCCGCCCCTCCCCTCTCCATAACGACGACGTCCGTCCCCGATGGGATCAGGGGCACGTCTTACTCTGTCTTCCTCGAATGCTCGGGTGGAGTCGGGGACGTGACCTGGAGCGTTTTCGCAGGCTCCCTTCCCCCCGGGCTGAACCTGGAAACCACGGAAGGCGGTACATGCTGGATCATCGGAACACCCACCGCGGCCGGCTATTTCAACTTCACAGTTCAAGCCCAGGACGAGCTCCCTCAAGCCGTCACGCAGCCCTTGAGCATGACCGTCGCCGACTGGGTTGCCCGGCACAACGGACCCGCGAGCCTGATTGACAGGGCCTACGCCGCGGCCGTGGATCCCGCGGGGAATATATATGTCACGGGCTATCAGCATGTCTCCGAAACGGAAGCTAAGTATGTTACGATCAAATACAACTCATCGGGCGGGGTAGTGTGGACGGCGACCTACGGCATGCCGGAAACGTCCGGCGGCCTGGCCGAAGCGATCGCCGTCGACGCGCTCGGGAACGTTTACGTGACCGGCGGGTGCAACAGCAGCGCCGGCCGATACGAATATGCGACGGTCAAGTATAACAGCTCCGGGGTTGAACAATGGGTCGCCCGGTATCGAGGTCCCCGAGCGGACGGGTCGGAACACGCCTACGCCATCGCCGTCGACGCCCTGGGGAACGTCTATGTGACCGGAGAGAGTTCGGGGCAGTACCAGGGAACGGACTATGCGACGGTCAAATACAACAGCGCGGGCGTCGAGCAGTGGGCGGCGCGCTACAACGGACCCGGGGATCTCATCGATGTCGCCGGCGCCGTCGCCGTCGATGCGCACGGCAACGTCTATGTGACGGGATACAGCTTCGGCGCAAACCAGGATTACGCGACGGTCAAATACAACAGCGCGGGCGTCGAACAGTGGGCGGCCCGCTACAACGGGCCCGGGAGCGGCGACGATTATTCCCAGGCCATCGCCCTGGATGCCTCGGGACATGTCTACGTGACAGGTTTCAGCCAAGGCAGCGGGACCTCCAGCGACTATGCGACGGTCAAATACGACAGCGCGGGCGTTGAGCAATGGGCCGCCAGATACAACGGACCGGGCAACGGGCCCGATTCGGCCCGGGCCCTCGCCATCGACGGTTCCGGGAACATCTGCGTCACGGGGTATAGCGCGGGCCTAAGCTCCACGGATATGGCCACGGTGAAATATACCGATGCGGGAGCCCAACTCTGGGTGTCCAGGTACGACGGCCCGGCCGCCGGTATGGATGGGGCCGGCGAGATCGCCTCCGATCCGCTGGGCAATGTATATGTCTCCGGCGTCAGCGGCATCAGCGCCGGGGATTCCTATGACTGCGCCACCGTGAAATACAACGCGGCGGGCGTCGGCCAGTGGGCGGCCAGGTATGACGGTCCGGATCACAGGATGGAGATGCCCAAGGCGCTCGAGGTCGATGCCCTCGGGAACATCGTCGTTTCCGGGATCAGTGCGGCGACCGCATCCGGGGAGGATCTCGTCACCATCCGCTATGTCCAGTCCTTCCCTTCGACGCTGGAGATTGTCGCAGGAGTCCTCGACGACGGTCTGGCCGGCGCTCCTTATGCGGAAACGGTATGGGCCTTCGGCGGCAGCGGGACGCGGCAATGGCACTTGGGGGAGGAGGCCATCCTGCCCCCCGGATTAGCCTTGAACGCGGCCACGGGTATCATTTCCGGCACGCCGACCACACCCGGAGTCTACAATTTCAGCGTCCAGGTGGTTGACGGCGCCCTCGCCGATTCTAAGTCCCAGAGTATCACAGTCACAGCGGGAGCAGCAGCCAAGATCCAGGTTGAAACCCAAGCCGACGGGAATGGGACCGTAGTCCCTCCCCAGAATCAATCTGGAGGATCTTCCCTCACGGTTTATGCCATCGCCCGGGACGCGTCGAATAACTTCATCGAGAATGTTGCCGCCGATTCCTGGTCACTCATCAACAAAATCAACGGCGTCGTGGACGGCGATCTAATGCCCGCATCGGACATGAAGAGCGCAACCTTCACCGCCCACATCGCCGGAAGCGCTCAGATCGAGGCGGCAAAGGGTGTATTGACCCCCGTCTCAACCGGCACGTTAACGGCGTTGGGACCCATTCTCCTTGTTAATCCCTTATCCAGGAGCGTGCCCTTTACGGCAGGGACGACATCCTTCCCGGTGTCAAACACCGGCACAGGGACGATGAGCTGGACGGCGATGGTTTCCGCGGGATCACCCTGGCTAACGATGGAATCGGGTTCAAGCGGAACCAACGACGGGACGATCGTGCTCGCCTTCACTGAGAACTTCGCGACAGCGGATCGGTTCGGGATTATTTGGGTGACCGCGACGGGCGCATGGGGCAATCCAAGGAGCCTTCTTGTGACCCAGGCCGGAATCGCGGCTCTCTCGGTGACCCCGGCTGATGCCTTCACTTCGTCCGGCCCGGCGGGAGGGCCGTTCACGCCGAGCAGCAAGGTCTATACACTCCATAACACGGGGGGAACGGCACTGAACTGGGCAGCGGAGGCCGGAGAGCTGCAGACGTTATCGGCTTCAAGCGGAACGCTGGCCGCGGGGGCCAGCGCCGACCTCACGGTCTCGGTCAGTCCCCAAGCCTTATCGCGCCCCGCCGGCACTTACAGCTACGCTGTCACACTCCTGAACATGACCAATGGGGTCGGGAATACCACCCGGCCTTGCAGCTTGACGATAACGTCCGGCCCCCTGGATCATTTCGAGTTCAACGTACTCGATACTTGGCAACCTGCCGATCTCCCCATTTCTATAACGATTACAGCCAAGGATAGCCTAGGGAACACGGTGACAAGCTATGCGGGAACGAATGCGTTGACGGCCGACGCAGGCACGCTGAATCGTTATACCGTCGACATCGTCCCGACTTCGACAGGAGCCTTTGTCAACGGAGTCTGGATCGGATCCGTTACGTTTTATCTTCCCGATACAGACGCCGTTCAGATCCATACGATAGGTGGAGGAAGGAGCGGGAATAGCAACATGTTCGATGTGAGGACATCAATGCCCCTGATAAGTTCGGGCGCAATTGACAAACGGGAGCGGCATTGACACCCGCCGAGCCCGCGAGCGCTCAGAATTCGAGGTAATTGGCTTATAACCCGGCCAGCCGGCGCTTCGCGTCCTCAACGAGCGGATCGCCCGCGGCCAGGATTTTGATCTCCAGGTATTTCTTGTACGAATCCTTGGCCGCCGCGATCTTCAGCCCCTCCTGGGCCCTTCCGAGGTAATAGTAAATCTGCGGCAGGTATCGGAGGGTCGGGAGGTCGTCCTGGAAAACCGATGCCGCCTCGCCGCGCCGTTTGAGGCAGGACTCGAACTCGGAAGAGGCCTCGATGAACTGCCCCGCCGCGAGGTAGGCGCGGCCCAAAGCTACATGCCCGATCCAGGTGTCCACCTGGGCCTGGGCCTCGTGGAATTTCTTGATGGCCTCCGGAAGGCTCCCCTTGAGGAGATCGATCTCCCCCAGGATGAGCCGGGAGTATGCCTGCGGTTCGGGTGAGGGTTGGGCCGCCAGCGATTCGGCCAAAGCCTGAGCCCTGTCTTTTTTCCCCGCTCGCGATGCGATCAGGGCGCCCGAATACTGGAGCGCTTCGTTGCTCGTCCCTGCCAGCGCGTCCTCGACGGACTTCAGGGCCTCGGCCGGCCTGCCGAGCGAGAGAAGGACCTCAGCCAGCAAGAGCTTCTTATGGGTCGCAAACGCCTTGAGGTCGTTCTTGAGATCGGCCGCGATCGCCGTCTCCAGAATTTTCCGCGCCTCGTCCTGACGCCCCTCGTAAAGCGCCAGGTCCGCTAGCCCGGCCGCGCCGAGGGAAGCCGCATAAGCGTCCGTCCCTTCGAGCCGACGGTATTCCGCGGCCGCCTCGCTCGAGCGGCCCCTCATGAGCCGGATGAGCCCGAGGCAGACGCGCGCCTCTGCGAACGAGGAGTCGAGCTTGATCACTTTTTGGGCCGCGGCTTCCGCTTCGTCGAGCCGGTCCGCGGCGATCGCATACCAGACGAGGTTGTAAAGGGGGTTGATGCGGTCGGGATAGGCCTCGACGGCCTTTTTTCCCTCCTCGAAAGCCCGGGGCATGTCACGGGCATAGAAGTATGCGAGAGGCAGGTTGATGAGTCCGGCCAAGTCCATGGGGAACTGGCTTCGCAGGGCCCCGAACTCCTCGATGGCCTTCTTGTAGTTCCGGTTGACGAAATAGTACCCGCCGCGCGTCCGGAACTTCTCCCGTTCCGTCATCTGGTCCAGGAAGCCCATGGCCCTGTCGTAGTACTTCCGGGCATCATCGAGCTCACCGCGGTTCCGATAGACGACGGCCAGTCCGGCATAGGCCCGTCCCAGGCTCGGATCGATCTCGAGAGCCTTGAGATATTCCTTGATCGCCTCCTCATCCTTGCCCGCCGTGGTCAAATCCTGGGCGCGGGCATAGGCTTTCATCGCCTCGAGCGAGGCCGTCGTGAAGGTCTCTTTGGAAGCTTCCTTGATCGATTCGACAGGGACGCCCTCGAGCGAGGCCCGGAGCCGGCCGGCCAGGATGTCGGCGGCCTTCAGGACGCCGGCCTTGTTCGGGATGGTCTCGGAATTCTCGGCGAGGACGTCCGAACTCACGGGGTCCACGGCGCGGGTGCGGATGGTATAGCCGCCGCCCGTCTTGTCCCGTTCGATCACGGCTTGGACAACGACGTTGACCCCTTCCCGGCGGCTGACGAGAATCGCGGCCGCCCCTTCCAGTCTCCCCCCAGCCTGGGGATCCAGCTGACCGGCCAACTGGCGGGCCTGGCCGCGGTCATAGAGCGTGATGAAGGAGGCCCCTTCGAGCCCGATCGCGAACGTTTGCTCCAGCGCGCCGTCGAAAACCGCGTCCCCGGTCTTGTTCTCGAAATCGGCGATGAGGACGCTGACCGGCTTGGGCCCGGCCGGGGGCGACGATTCCTTTCGGGGCCGGAGAACGAGCGCCGACAGAGCCAGAATGAGGCAGGCACCGCCGATCGCCGCGGCCTTGGCCCGCCGGCCCCGGAGCCCGAGCCAGCCCCTGGGCTCGATATCGGCCAGGAGCGTCCGGACGTCGGCGGCCATCTCGCCGATCTTCGGATAGCGGGCCGAGGCCTCTTTGGCCATGGCCCGGTTGAGGATCCGGGCGAGATCGGGATTCAGGACCTTCGGCTTGACGTGGACGGGCGGCGGATTATCCCGGAGGACCGAAGTCAGCGTCTCGACAGGTGTGGGTTTCTCAAACGGATGCTTTCCCGAGAGCATCTCCGCCAAGACGACGCCGAGGGAGAAGATGTCCGTCCGGGCGTCGACCGGTTCCCCCCTCGCCTGCTCCGGTGACATGTAGGCGATCGTCCCGACGACGGCACCCGGCGTCGTGATGGACTGCTGGCCCGGGTCGGCCGTTATCGTCCGGCTGACGGTGAGAGCCGGGGACGCGGTCCTCTCGGAGACGATGTGCTTCGCCAGCCCGAAATCCATGACTTTGATGTGGCCCTGGGGCGTGCACATCAGGTTCGACGGTTTGAGGTCCCTGTGGACGATCCCCTTGGCATGCGCGGCTTCCAGGGCTTCACACACTTCGAGGACCGCCTTGAGCGCATCGGCCGGCGGGAACGGCGCCTCTGCGATCCTGTCCTTGAGGCTTCTGCCTTCGACGTATTCCATGACGATGAAGGATTTGCCCTGGAACTCGCCCGCTTCGAAGACCTTGCAGATGAAGGGGTGATCGAGGGCGGCGGCGGCCTTGGCTTCGCGGAGGAACCTCTCCTTCGCTTTGGGGTCCTTGTTCATCGTCTCCGGAAGGAACTTGACGGCCACCCGCCGATCCAGCTTGGCGTCCTGGGCCAGGTAGACCTCACCCATGCCGCCCTTTCCTATGGCGGACAGCAGGCCGTAGTGCTTGACCCGTTTCAGTGGGCCGAACGATATCGGCTCAGGTGAAGTCCCGCCCGGAGACCTCGCCCCTTCAGGATCGTCCATGCTATCCCCTCGCTTTCGACCTGCTTTATGAACTATATAACACACTGAAGAAAAACCTGTCAACGCGGTCCGGGGCGGATTGACATCGGTTCTTTCTCTGTGTTAGGTATAACGAAACAAATCGAAGGGAACCGACGTGACCGAACCGCGCAAGACCCCGTCCTTGATCCGCAAGACCCCCTGGCAGCTCCTCGCGGTCGTACTGCTTCTTGCGGCCGGCATGGCGGCGGGATCCCTGGCGCCGAGCCGTCTATGGCCGTTCATGGCCGCGGCCTTCTTTGTTCTCTGCGGCGCCCTGCTCGTCCTGCTCTGGCGCCTGGCCGTCTCCTCCCACGAGCATCTCCAGCGGACCAAGTGGGACGAAGCCAACAGGAACATGGACGAGTTCATGCGCCACATGATCGCCATCATGCCCAATCCGGCCTTTTTCAAGGACGCGCAGGGGATCTATCAGGGCACAAACGCGGCCTTCGAGAAGCTGCTCGGCCTGTCCCGGAAGGACATCATCGGCAAGGCCATCAGCGACGTCGCCCCGGACGAGATCGTCGTCCGTCATCAGCAGCACGACCAGGCCCTCCTGGCCGAGCCCGGCCACCGGATCTACGAGGCTCCGCTCAAGGCCTGGGACGGCGAGCACCACGTCCTCTTCATCAAGTCGACCTACCAGCGGCCCGACGGGACGGTCGGCGGCATCATCGGCATCCTCAAGGACATGACCCAGAGGCTTCGCGCCGAGGAGGAGCTGGAGCAGCTGCGGAATTTCAGCGACAGCACCGTCCAGACGATGACCGAGGGCCTCGTCCTGACGGACTCGGACGGCCGGTTCACGTTCGTCAATCCGGCCGCGGCCCGCATGCTGGGCTACACGCCCTCGGAGATGGTCGATCGGGATGTCGTCTCCTTCGTCCCCAAGGACCAGCACGCCATCCTCCGCAGGGAGGACGACAAGCGGACCAAGGGGATCTCCGACCGCTACGAGCTCGTCTTCCTCCACAAGGACGGCAGCCGTCGCACCTTTCTCGTCTCCGGCGGCCCGCGTATCCACGGCACGCAGTTCGGCGGGACCCTGGCCGTCCTGACCGACATCACCGACCGCAAGGCCATGGAGGAGGAGATCGAGGCCCTGTCCCTGCGCGACGAGCTGACGACGCTCTACAACCGCCGCGGCTTCCTGACGCTCGCGGAACAGCAGCTCAAGACCGCCAACCGGCTGAAGAAGAAGGTCGCCCTGCTCTACCTCGATATGGACAACCTCAAGCGGATCAACGACTCCGGCGGGCACAAGATGGGCGACCGGGCCCTCGCGGAGATCGCCTTCATCCTGAAGAAGAGCTTCCGCGAGGCCGACATCGTCGGCCGGCTCGGGGGGGACGAGTTCTCGGTCCTGGCCATGGAGACAAACCGGCCGCTCGACCCCGGCACGCTGGTCAACAGGCTCCGCGAAAAGCTCGAGCATTTCAACGCGCGCTCGTCGGCCGAGGCCGGCTTCACCCTGTCCATCAGCCTGGGCGTCTTCACCCGGGAGCCGGACGATACCGCCACGGTCGAGGAGATGCTCAGCCGGGCCGACGTGCTCATGTACGACGAGAAGCGGGCCAAGAAGAGCGGCGGCGCGGCCAAGCCCCCCGGGCCGTCGAAGTAGCCTCGGATCGGCCCGCGACCGGCCTTGTATTGGGGCCCCGTTTATGCTATTTCTTG